>Ga0335069_10004363_pt1 | contig 21027 bp, 12 predicted proteins | sample Lox_Sample_11_FD_206714 | JGI IMG/M metagenome (GOLD analysis project Ga0335069, IMG submission 206714) | Soil microbial communities from Loxahatchee National Wildlife Refuge, Florida, United States - Lox_Sample_1.1 | ecosystem: Environmental > Terrestrial > Soil > Wetlands | place: USA...
ATCGCCGCGAAGCCGGAGAAGGCGAACCGCACGGCCAGTTCGAAGATGCTTTCGGGGGTCATCAGCGCTATCACGTAAGCCACCCCGGTGATGACCAGGATAAAGGCCCGGGCGAAAGCAACGCTTCGTCTCTCTCCATACTTCGACGCGCCGCCGTAGTAGCCGAAAAGGTCCTTGGTGAACATGGTGCTGGCGGCGAGCACCTGGTGGGTGTCGGAGCCCATCACCGCTGAGATGATGCCCGCGCCGAGAATGCCGGCCAGCCAGAGTGGGGCGTGATCGGTCAAGAGGTGGAGCAGGATGCCGTCCGCGTTCTTCAGGCCCGGCTCGAGGCGCGCCCCCAGGACACCGAGGAACACGCAGGGAAGCCAGATGGCGAGGATCGCCAGCGGATACAGCACCACGGTGCGCTTGAACGCGGTCACCTTGCGCGCGGCAAAGCACATGATCGCCATGTGGGGGAACATGATCGAGGAGAGCGGGATGAGCGTGTAGCTCCAGAAGTACCGCTCGGACATGCGCGCCCGGGTGACCAGGTAATTGGTCTTCGGGCTGGCCGCAATCGCCCGGATAGGCTCGCCGAATCCACCCGGCAGCGCGTGGCTGATTACACCCAGGGCCACCGCGCCGAACAGCAGGAACAGTGTGGTTTGAAATACGTTCACCCAGACCGTGCCCCTCATGCCTCCCAGGAAGACATTGGCCGTTACCACCAAGGCTACCACCGCACAGCCCAGCCAGTAAGCCAGGTAGCCGCCGCTGATGTCGCTGAGCACGCGCCCGCCCCCCATGATGCTGATGATCATGTAAGGGATCAGCATCGCGATGCTCAGTCCGAAAATAATGGTGCCGATGGTCGAGCATTCCCAGCGGTCGCGGAAGAAAGCGACCTGGGTCTGATGGCCGAAGCGCTTGCCGATCGCCCAAAGCCGCGTGCCGATGAAGAAGATGGTGAGCGGAATGACCAGGCCCGAGGAAGAGGCCATAAGGCCATAGATGCCAATCCCTTGCCGGTAGGCCTGCCCCGAGCTGCCCAGAATGGCAAAGGCCGTCATGTTCGTCGCGAACAGAGAGAGGAAGAAGACCATCGAGCCCACCGTGCGGCTGGCGAGGAAGAAGTCCTCCGTATTGGCCTGCGATCTGCGGAAAGCGACGCTGCCAATTACCGCGATGACCGCCAGGTAAAGCGCGACAACTACCAGCGGGATCATGCTGCCTCCTTTCCTTCGGGCCTATCCACGCGCGCCGGGGGCTGCCCGCTTTTACCAGTGCCGGAATCGGGTGGGGAGACAGGCCTGCGAGCCGAGAGTTCCTCCAGGTCCTTGGGCCAGGCAAACTTCACCAGCACTCCCATGAGGATCGCGGCGAGGATGGAGTAGCCGGCGTGGTAAGCCAGGCCGATGGGCAGAAAGCCAAACACGAGCGGCTCAGCTTTGTGCCAATTCCAGGAATCCTGGTGCAGCAGATACACGGTGGCTATAAGCGCCGTCAGAAGCAGGAGCTTGGCAGTTTTCATTGGTTCGCGGGCTAGGGCCTGGCGGCGGCGTTCATGGGCTGGGGTTGCTTGTCACCGCCGAAGGCGAAAAGGTGCGTGTTGGAGGAGACGTACAGCACGCCGTTGGCGACCACGGGTGTCGAGTAGATCGGCGCTCCGAGGTTCGTGGTGCTCAACAGCTTCTTCTCCTTGCTCGCGGCGAAGACCATGAAATCGCCGTCCTCGTCTCCGATATACACCTTGCCGTCAGCCACGAGAGTGGACCCCCAGACGTGGGCCTTGAGGTCCTGCCGCCAGTAGAGCTGGCCGGTGTTGGCGTCAAAGCAATGCAGGTAGCCCGAGAAGTCGCCGATGAACAATAGCCCGTCCGGCGTGATCGAGGCGGTCGAGAGGCTGCGGTGGATCTTGTCATACGACCAGACCTTGCCGGAGCCGGTGATGTCACCGGTTTTGGTGGCATCTATGCAGGTGAGGATGCCCACCCCTTCCCCGTGCTCGGGGTCCTGGCCCACCGCGGTATAGATGCGGTTGTGCCAAAACACCGGGGTCGCATTGATCTCGCTGGGGCCTTCGGCATCGGGGTACTTGAACTTCTTGCGCTCGGGTGGATTGCAGTCATACCACCAGACTTTGTGCAGGTAGCTGGAGTCGCCCTCCTTTACGGGCTTCGGGTTGAACGCGTAGCAAACGCCGTCGCCGCCGCCGTAGAAGATGAGCTGGCGGCCATTGACTTTGCCGCTGGAAGGCGAACTCCACAGGCCGTGGAAGATGCGCGGCCCGATCTTGGCGTCGTCTTCACCCATGAACTCGCCCGTATGCCTGTCCAGCGCAATCAGGCTGGGCGCGTTCGGGGCGGGGATGTTGGAATGGGTCCAATCCTGCCCGTTGGACGTGTTCACGTAGAGGAGATCGCCGACAATGACCGGCGCTCCGTCTGACGCGTTGTGCGGGAAGACGCCCAGCTCATCGATCATGTCGTAGCGCCAGATGATGTCGGCGTCCTTGGGACCGGGCTCGATAGGGGGCGCGGGCCGCTCGGTCGGCTTGCCGCGGTCGAGGATGACGTCCTTCACCACGTAATGCGCTTCGTCTTTGAACGGGCCATCGTTGCCATTGGCCATGCCATTAACGTCCAGGCAGAGCACCTCGCATCGGCTGGTGACCACATAGACACGGTCGCCCACGATCGTGGGTGACGACAGCAGGCCGAGGCTTTCCCAGTCGTTGACCTTGCCCGAGGCGAGCTTGGGCACCACAAGCTGCCAGAGGAACTCGCCGGTCTTCTCATCGAAGCACAAGAGGATGCTGCGATCGCCCGTGTGGCGGGGATCGCGCGGGTTCTCGTTATTAGTGCCGATGAAGACCCGGCCGCCGGCCACAGTGACATTGCCGTAGCTCTGGCCGCCCAGCTTGGCGACCCATCGCAGATTCGGAAGATCAGACCGGTCCACCTCTTCAGTACCGGGCTTGAACTTGATGCTCCCCGAGTTGGACTTGGCGAAGTGGTCCGGAAGCCCCGTGGCGGGAGAGTACATGTTGCGCTCCGAGGTGCGGCCCCACTGGGGCCAGTCTTGAGCGAGTGCGGACAAGGGGAGACTGGCGAACACTATGAGCAGGGACGCCCAAACCCGAAGCCCGAAATCCGAAGGCCGAAGATGGCAGCGGAGGATATAGGACTGAACACCGATGGCCCAGCGCGCGCGCTCCATCGTCCACTTTCCATCCTCTATCCTCGTCTTCGAACTTCGGACTTCGGACCTCGGACTTCTTTCGGCCTTCGGCATTCGAGTTACGGGCTTCATGAGCTTGGGGCGCCTACTAGCGGCGTCACCTCCACGTTGTCTATGTAAACGCGCATATCTTGTGGCGAGAAGCCGAACAGGCCGGGTGAGCCGCTCTGATGGGCTGTGCGGTGGGGCACTTCCAGGGTCCATTGCTCGGGTTCAGGGTCATCCCGTTTCCAGGCTTTGGCCCGCACCACGGCGGAGCCGTCGGGAGAGGAATCCACCTCCGCTTTGAGCCGATACCAGGTGTTGGGTGACCAATGGAAATCCTTGCCGACGCGCAACCGCTCCTGGTTCGAGTTGATCTCCAGCTTTTGCTCGTTGCCCTTCAGCACCACCAGGTAGCGCTGGTTGATGACCCCGACCTCAGACATCTTTCGCCGGTTCCCGTCGCTCATCACATCCGCCTGGATGACGTAGTGCGCCATGTCCGGTGTGCCGATGAACACCGTGGCCCGTTGGAAGAAGCGATTGTCGGTGGTCTTCGCCAGCACCTTGCTGCCGTCCTTTTCCCGCACGTCGAACTTGAAGCGTGCCCCGATCCACGGCAGCGGAGGGTAGGCGAAGGGCACGCCTTGGCGGTTCGTCTCGGAAAAGGTGAAGGACTCGAAGTCCTGCTTGCTCGGCGGGTTCGGCATGACGCGCCCGCGGATATAGCCTTTCAGGTCGCCCACGGTCGCCTCGAACGCGCCGGCGGAGGGCACGGGATCGGCGGCAGCCACCAGGACGCCGCTTTCGTTAAAGTCGCCCTTCAGGGACGCTTTAACCTTGGCCGTGGCCGGCACGTAGTGGGACCATTTCACCTCCTGCGGAGGAATGGACTCCTGCACAGTGAGGCCGTTCTCGTCCAGAGACCGCACGCGGAAAGCGACCTTGTCGCCCGGATGCAGCAGGACCTCCGATGGAATCACCTGGAACTGCGTCGCTTTGCCGGGCGCGGGCCACGGGGCCTCGGCTGGGGACGCCTGGCCTGGCTCTCCGCCTCCGGCCGGGTCGGCAGCCAGGGCTGCCCCGGGCTTGCCCCAGCAGTAGAGGTGCCGGGTTGTCTGGAGGTAGAGCTTGCCGGCGCAGGCGACCGGCGTTCCGAAGCACCGGCCATCCAATTGCGTGTGGCAGAGGACTTCGGCATTGGTCGCGCCGGGTTTGATGATGTAAAAGCCCCCGGTCGTGCCTGCGTCAGCCGTCTCCTGGGCTTTGCTGTCCGGGTCATCCAGAATCGGCACGTAGAGCTTGCCGTCGGCGTAAAGCGGACAAGAATTGCGCTGCTCGATGCCGAGCTTCAGCTTCCATCGGATAGCGCCGGTGTCGGCGTTAACCGCGTAGAGATCGCCCTTTTCCGCCACCTGGTAGATCGTGTCGCCCTCGAGGATCGGCGAACTGGTCGAGGAGGAGATGTCGTCGGCCCAAAGCTCCAGCGCCTTGCGTTCGAGCACGACGGGTCCGGCGGCGGCATTGGTTGGCAGGACGTCGGGGATCCTCAGGGCGACCATTTGGCCCAGCTCGTAGGGAGTGCCGTAGATGGCGATGATTTTGTTGTCGTGATGCACCAGCACCGTAGCGTTGATGCCCGCGCGGAACAGCGGCACGCGCCAGATGGGGTCGCCGGTGCGGGCGTTGACGCAGACGACGCTCCCGTCGCCAACCGCCGCGTAGAACACGCGCTGGCCGTGATACCACCCGAGGTAGGGATGGGAGAAGGAGTTGTCCCTGGGCTGGGCCCCGGGGCTGGAAGCCCACACCACCTGACCGGAGCGCTTATCGAAGGCGTAGAACCGGTCTGCCGCCGGCCCTTGCGTGCCCCAGTTCGCGGTTATGCCGCGGGTGATCACCAGGTCGCGGTCAACGAGCGGCGAGGCCGTCCGGCTGTTGGGAAACGTGAGCCTGCCGAACTCCTCCATCAGCGAGTGCTCCCAAAGGGGCTGCCCGTCAGGTGTGAAGGCCGCCAGAAGGCCCTGGGTGCCCTGCATATAGACATTGCCCGTCTCCGGATCAATGGCCGGGCTGGCCGTCGCGTAGCGCAGGTAGATGGTGTCGCTAAGGAAATCGTTGTAGAGGTGCGCCCAGAGCCGCTTGCCCGTCTGGGCATCGAAGCAGGCGACCCCTTCCTGGAGATCAGGGCCGGTGCCCTGGTAACCCATGGCGTAGAGCTTGCCATTGGCGATCACCGGTGCGGATTGCCCGGGAAAATCGGCTACCCAGAGGGCGTCCTGGGCCGAGACCTTCGAAGGCAGGCCCGTCTCGCGACAGACCCCCGTTTGTTCGGGGCCGCGCCAGCTTAGCCAGCCCGAAACCGGGGCGGCCGCCAATGGAAGGGCAACGAAAGCCCACGCCGCCATCGCCAGCGCCCGTGGGGCGCGCCCATTGCGTGCAGATTTCAAGTTCCGCCAGTTTGCATCGCCGCTCATCTACGTTCGTGAATTCTGGCTTACACCATTCATCAGCAGGCATGATTGCGCAAGCTGCCGCAGATGCCAGGGCTGCCCTTTCCGTCCCCTTGACTGCCCGACCCACCGCGGGGTTATCCTGGCCAGGCGGCCATTCCTGCCCAGGGGGTGGAGTCTGCGCCAGCGCTCGGTGTTTGGGCCGACCCCAAGCTGAGGAGCCGCAACTGCGACCCCGTCTCCATAAGGCGCGACCCCCGTTCTGGGCGGCTGGAAGTGAGCCTAAACTGGCGCGGCTGGCTTGTGTATGAGCACCGGGGCTTGCGTATGCCCCGTGTGTCTCCCATGTGGCTCGACCCACATGGGGGACACACGGGGGACCCACCGGTATCTCGCAACGCCCACACGGGCTAAGCTCGTCGGCAGGAAAGGGTTACAGCAATGCGCCCACCATCTGTCCAGGTGTAAGGCGCCATAGGGCAGGCGGGATCTGTTTAGCCCTGAGATTCTCAATGCCGAGAGAGTAGCCGATAAAGTGACCGATAAAGTGGCCGATAACGGCGTTTTCATCGTGCACTCAATCGCCAACGTTATCGGGCTCAACGATGCCCGCGCTACGGTAAAGATGCACGGGCCGGAGGGGCCGCACGCGCTCCGATAAACTTCAGGGCGAGCGCACGCGGTAGTAGCGCATCGAGCTGCTCGGCGACTGCGAATCAATGAATTGAAACTGCCCCGGCGAGTTCTCCGCAGCCGGGCCCAGCGGAGTCCATGCAGCCAGACCCAGCGCCGCGTTCGTCGTCGTGAGCACGGTAAAGCGCGCTCCAGGGTTGTTGGTGAAGCGAAGCTGAAATGGGCCGCCGGCGGGCTGCCTGCCGCCGGCCAGCTTGATGCCCGGTGCTGCGGGCACCAGCGGCCACTGCACGGAGGCGGGGCTGTATGCGTCGTTCGTCGTACCATTGCCCAACTGGCCGTGGTCGTTCGAGCCCCAGCCCCATAGCGTGCCGTCGGATCGCAATGCCAGGCTGTGCCAATCGGGCGTTTGCACCATGACCACGTATCCGCCATTGCCAAACTCGGGCACTTGGACGGGCACCGAATGCGGCACCTGGTCCGCCGTGCCGATGCCCAACTGCCCGTTGTAGTTCCTGCCCCAGGTCCAGACCGCGTGGTTGGCGCCGATCGCGCAGTTATCGCGGTCGCCGGTCGCTCCGGCGAAGATTATGTTCGTCAGGTTCAGCACCTGGCCCGGAGTGCCGACGTCATTGGTCATGCCGTTACCCAGTTGCCCCAACTCGCCCCAGCCCCACATCCAAATCGTGCCATCGGCCTTCAGCGCCTCGGGATTCTGAAAGCCGGCAGACACGGAGACCACGTTCGACAGTCCCGGCACGGAGATTGGCAGATAGCTGTGATCGCCAATGTTCCCCTGCCCCAGGTCCCCGCGCTGGCCCGTTCCCCAGACGCGGACCGTGCCATTGGACATGAGCGCGAGGCTCACCGTGTAACCGGCCGAGATGGCCGCCGGGTTTGTCAGGCCCACGACTTGCACGGGCACGAGCGTCGGCGAGGTCGTCCCCGTGCCCAACTGGCCCCAGGCGTTCCAGCCCCAGGCCCAGACTGTCCCGTCCGATTTCAAGGCCAGGCAGTGATAGCCCCGCCCGCTGATCGCCACCACGTTGCTCAACCCGCTCACCTGGACCGGCGTGTGTGCGTCGTTGGTGGTGCCGTTCCCCAACTGGTTCACCCCGTTCCAGCCCCACGCCCAAACCGTGCCATCGCAACGCAAAGCCAGGTTGTGCCCCTCGCCGGCGGAAATGGCGGTGACCGATGTCAAGTAGCCCACATTCCCCGGCCCGTGCACGCGCAGCGGGTAGAAGCTGTCGTGGTTCGTGACATTATACGAGTCTGACACCTGGTTATCCCCCAGCTTGCCGGAGACGTCGCTGCCCCAGGTCCAAACGCTGCCATCCGACAGCAGCGCCATCGTGTGCCGTCCTCCGCCCCACACCTGCGTAATGGGCGCGGGCGGCAGATTGGTTGTCGCTTGCGCCGCGGCGGAACCGGCCCACGCCGCCCAAGCCAGAAGCGCGATCGCTTTGGTCGTCGTCATCGTAGTTCTAAGGTGCTCAAGGCAGCAACGTGCCAGCTTACGGCCGAAACCGCCACCGGCGAACGAGCAGCGCACGTGCCAGCGCTAAAGTTGAGAATGGGGAAGCCCTTCCCGGCCCAACCGGGCTACGCCTTCGCGCCGCCGGGCAAAATGCCGGTGCCACTTGTGAATCCATCCCACCTGAACGAGGTTCCCGCGGATTCGGTAACTCATTGCTTAAGAAAGGACACGGGAATGAATGGCAAGATGAAGATTGGCATCATCGGCACCGGCAACATTGGCTCGGCCCTCACCCGGCATTTCACGCGCCTGGGGCACGACGTCGTGATAGCTAATTCGCGCGGCCCGCAAACGCTCACCGCCCTCGCCAAGGAAACCGGCGCCACGCCCGTCGAGGTGTCCGAGGTGCCGCGCGGGCGCGACCTCGTCGTCGTCACCATTCCCGAGGCCAGGATCCCGAACCTCCCGCGCGGATTATTCAAGGACGCGCCTTCCCACCAGGTCGTCGTGGATACCGGCAACTACTACCCGCGCCAGCGCGATGGCCAGATCGAGGGCATCGAAAACGGCCTGACCGAAAGCCGCTGGGTCGAGCAGCAACTGGGCCATCCCGTCATCAAGGTGTTCAACAACATTTACGCCGAACACCTCGCCAACCACGGCAAGCCTCCGGGGACCTCCGGGCGCATCGCACTGCCCGTCGCCGGTGACGACGCGCACGCCAAAGAAGTCGTCATGAAGCTGGTCAACGATATGGGCTTTGATCCCGTAGATGCCGGCGGCCTGGACGAATCCTGGCGTCAGCAACCCGGCACTCCCGTCTATACGGGCGATTTCGACGCCGCTGGCGTCCGCCGCGCGCTGGCCCAGGCGACCCCGGACCGCAAGCCCGAATGGCGCGGCACACCCCGCAGCCCCGGCACCTTCGATGCCCCGGCATGAACGCCCTTGGCAAACTGACCGCACCCGAGGCCGCTCCTGTGCCGGCATAGCGCATTAAGAACCAGACACACATGCCAACCAACACCATCCGGTTACATCGCGTGCTTCGTGCCGTGCCGGACAAAGTCTATCGAGCGTTCCTGGACGCCGACGCCCTGGCCAAATGGCTTCCGCCCAACGGCTTCACGTGCAAGGTCCATCACCTGGACGCCAAGGTCGGCGGCACGCACCGCATGGCGTTCACCAATTTCGGCACCGGGCAGAGCCATTCCTTTGGCGGAACCTACCTCGAACTGGTGCCGCACGAGCGCATTCGCTACAGGGACAGATTTGATGACCCGAGCCTGCCAGGCGAAATGCAGGTGACCGTCACGCTCAAGCGGGTATCGGTAGGGACTGACCTAAGCATCGTCCAGGAAGGCGTGCCCGAGGCAATTCCTCCCGAGGCCTGCTATCTGGGCTGGCAGGAATCGCTAATCCTCCTGGCCAAGCTCGTCGAAGCAGATATTCCCGGCTAAGCGCAGGAGCAGCGCCCCTTCACGGCCTGCAGGTAGATGGTGGGCCCAGAGGGATTTGAACCCCCGACCAAGCGATTATGAGTCGCCTGCTCTAACCACTGAGCTATGGGCCCAACATTTTCCAAATTAACCACTTGCAAGGATAACGGGCAGCATTTCGCTACTAAAATCCAATACTTTCTTCAACAAAAATGCAACCCGGAGATGGCGTCTGGCGGTCCGTCAAAGCAACGTAAGCGTCCCCCCGTAGCGCCTCTGAAGCACGTACGACCAGAAGGTCAGGGTGGTCGGAGGAAAAATGGGATGACAGCGATGCTGCGAGTCGTTGTAGAGGCTTGGAATCGGGCAGCGGCCCATGCCCCAGGGGCCACCTCGGGGATGGGCCGCCTGGGCATCCGCGACGACGTTGGCGTCAGGCGAACGACTGCGGGCACTCTTGCGAACGGGTGAAAAATCCACCCTGCTTAGCTTTGTCCCGCGTGTCCCACCGCGAGCAGGGCAGGCCGAAAGTCGCCGATAATCATAGTTGCTTTTGGCACCCACGCGGCTGATAATCAGCACCGATATCACTCGCCGCGACGAGCCGTTAAGCCGTCTCTCTCGGCCACCGGTCCGCGCGCGGGAAAAGGGGCCTTGTTAAGCGGCATGAATGGCCAGCTTCTGGGCGGGCGTGGGCAGGGTGAAGCGGTGGGAACGTTCACCCGACGGACTTCCAGCATCTTTCCCCTGGCATGAGTGAGGTGACGCGCATTTTAGCTGCGATGGAGCGAGGTGAGGCCTGCGCCGCGGAGCAGTTGTTGCCACTGGTCTATGACGAACTGCGCCTGCTCGCCGCCCAGAAGCTCTCGCATGAAAAGCCCGGTCAAACCCTGCAAGCCACCGCCTTGGTGCATGAGGCCTGGCTGCGGTTGGTGGGGGAGGACTATCGCTTCAGCGGAGCGCGTCATTTCTTCCTCATGGCGGCTGAGGCCGTCCGCCGGATCCTGGTGGAGAATGCGCGGCGCAAGCGGCGGCCGAAGCACGGTGGCCACCTGGAACGGGTGGACCTCGAGGATGCGACCGTCCTCTGCGCCCTGCCGGACGACCAGATTCTGGCCGTGGACGAAGCCCTGGACCGGTTGGCGGCCGCCAATCCGCGCGCCGCCGAGGTGGTCAAATTGCGGTTCTTCGCGGGGCTCACCGAGTCGCAGGCAGCCGAACACCTGGGCGTGTCGGTGGCCACCGTGGAACGGACCTGGGCCTTTGCACGGGCCTGGCTCTACCAGGAAATCCAGCAGGAACTGGGGCTTGGGTGGGGCGTGAGGGAAAACGCGCGCTAAAAGCGCGTAGAAGGATGGAAGCCGCTTCGGTGCGGCGACTAATTATGGGTGAGGATCAGGACAGGCTGATGGATCTCTTCAATGAGGCCCGCGCCAGGCGCTCGGCCGAAGAGCGCGAGGCCTACCTCACTGCCGCGTGCGGGGATGACGCGGCGTTGCGGCGGCGGGTGGAAGCGCTCCTGCAGGCCCACACCCAAGCGGGGGATTTTCTCAAGCCGCCGTCTGATGATTCGCCAGAGGGTGAACGGCCCGGCACGGTCATTGGCCGGTACAAGCTACGGGAGAAGATCGGCGAGGGCGGATGCGGCGTGGTGTATGTGGCCGAGCAGGAGCAGCCCGTGCGCCGGCGGGTCGCCCTTAAGGTGATCAAGCTGGGCATGGACACCCGGGAGGTAGTGGCCCGGTTCGAGGCCGAGCGGCAAGCGCTGGCCTTGATGGACCATCCCAATATCGCCAAGGTGCTCGACGCCGGGGCTACCGACACCGGTCGGCCCTACTTTGTGATGGAACTGGTGCGCGGGGTCCGGATTACCGACTATTGCGACCAGAACAAGCTGTCCACCGAAAAGCGCCTGAAGCTCTTCGTCCAAGTCTGTCACGCCATCCAGCACGCGCATCAGAAGGGCGTCATCCATCGGGACATCAAGCCCTCCAACATCCTGGTCATGCTGTCCGATGACGTGCCGATGCCCAAGGTGATTGATTTTGGGATTGCCAAGGCCATCGGCGAACGGCTCACCGACAAGACGGTTTATACCCGGTTCGAGCATTTCATCGGCACGCCGGCCTATATGAGCCCCGAGCAAGCCGGGATGAGCGGCCTGGACGTGGACACGCGCAGCGACATCTACTCGTTGGGGGTCCTGCTCTACGAGCTGCTGACCGGCCGGACGCCTTTTGAACCCAAAGAACTGGCGCAGGCGGGGCTGGACGAAATCCTGCGCCATATCAAGGAGGCTGACCCGCCTAAGCCCTCGACCCGGCTGAGCCGGCTGCAGGAGAAGGAGCAAACCACGACGGCCCAGCGGCGCGGTACGGAAGCGCCCAAGCTCATCCGGTTGTTGCGGGGAGACTTAGACTGGATCGTCATGAAGTGCCTGGAGAAGAACCGCGCCCGCCGCTACGAGACCGCCAACGCGCTGGCCCAGGACATCGAGCACCATCTCAACCACCATCCAGTCACGGCGGCAGCCCCCAGCACACTTTACCGGGCGGGCAAATTTGTCCACCGCCACAAGGCTAGCCTGGCCGCTGCCACAGCCCTGGTGCTCCTGCTCGTGGCGGGTGCCGTAGTAAGCACCTGGGAGGCCGTTCGGGCAAACCGGGCAGAGCGGTTGCAGGCCCGCTTGCGCCGGCAAGCCGAAGCCGAAGCTGCCAAGAGTCAACAGGTGGCCCAATTCATGAACGACATGCTCCAAGGCGTCGGCCCGTCGGCGGCGTTGGGCCGCGACACGTCCCTCTTGCGTGAAATCCTGGATCGGACGGCGGAGCGGGTCAGTGTCGAACTCAAGAGCCAGCCAGAAGTGGAGGCGGAGCTAAGCTTCGCCTTGGGCGAGGTCTATTTTGGACTGGGGGAATTTGAAAAGGCGGAAGTGGCGCACCGCCGGGCGTTAGAGCTGCGAAAGCGCGCCCCGGGTGAGGCCGACGGAGCGGCCACCTTGTCAGCCATCCACTTGGGCCGGGTGCTGATTGGCCGGCGCAAATTAACCGAAGCGGAGGCGCTGCTGCGCCAAGCGTTATCCGTGCAACGGAAGATACCTGATCAGCGGCAGGCGGACCTGCTGTGCACGCTCAAGGAACTAGCCGTCGTGCTCAATACTCAAGGCGGGGCATCTCAAAGGAAGGAAGCCGAGGCGCTGGCACGCGAGGCCCTTGCGCTTGCGCGGCAGCTTTTCCCCCAAGACAGCGCCGGAGTCGCCGATGCGCTGGAGTATCTGGGCGAGGTGCTCAAGCTGTCCGGCCAGGTGGACGAGGCCGAAACGGTTTACCGGGAAGCGCTGAGGATACGGAGGAAGTCGCCGAAGGATGAGGTGGACTTGTCGCGTTCGCTCATGCTGCTGGATGGGCTGTTAGAGAGCCGGAATAAGCAAGCCGAAGCGGAGGCTATCGGACGAGAGGCGCTAGCGCTCCAGAGAAAGCTCTACCCGCACGGGCACCCGGAGCTTGCCAATACGCTCTACGAACTGGGGCGGGTGCTTCAACGTCAGAACCTGCCAGCACAAGCTGAGCCGCTGTTTCGCGAGTCGGCGACGATCTGGAAGGCGGCGCAGCCGAAAGCGATGTGCCTCCACTATCTCGGCACCGCGCTGCTGAGTCAAGGCAAGTGCGCCGAGGCTGAGCCGGTGCTGCGGCAAGCCGTAGCCGCCTGGAAGGAATTAGGCCCCCGGGCGGAGGTTCAGGTGGCCGGCACACTGTATTACGTGGGCCGAGCGTTGTACGAGCAGGGCAGGTTCAGCGAGGCTGAGACCGCTCTCCAGGAGGTGATAACGATAAAAACAAACAGAGCGGGCTACCCCGCCACGGCCTGTGACAGCCTCCGCATTTTGGGCCAAGTCTGGCAGGCCCAAGGTAAGTTTTCCGAGGCGGCGGCCCTCTACCGCAAGCTGGCCGAGCACGGCCTTGCTCAGCAACTCAACGACATGGCTTGGCAAATGGCGACTAGCCCGGACTGGAAACCCCGGTATGGGCAAAACGCCTTCCTGCTGGCCGAGGCGGTGGTGGCCGCAACGGGCCGGACCAATGCCCAATGTCTCGACACGCTGGCGGCCGCGTACGCGGCGGCGGGCCAGTACACCAATGCCGTCAAAGTCCAGCAAGAAGCCATTGCCCTTTTGAAGGACCAGGATCAGAAGGAGGATTATGCCTCCCGGCGGAGGCTCTACGAGTCCGGCTCCTCCTACTGTGATGATAATGCGCTGGCGACTCAGACCCGGGATCTGCTGGCGGCGGGAAAGTTTGCCGAGGCCGAACCGCTGGCCCGTCAATGCCTGGCCTTGCGGGAGAAACGCGTTCCTGACGACTGGCGCACGTTCAACGCTCGGAGCATGCTGGGCGGCGCTTTGCTGGGGCAGAAGAAATACGCCGAGGCCGAACCCTTGCTGCTCTCCGCCTACGAGGGCATGAGCCAGCGCCAGGACCACATTCCCCCCATAGGCAAACCGCGCCTCAAGGAGACCGTCGAGCGCCTGGGGCAACTCTATGGAAGCGGTGCTATGGATTTGCCTGACACGACCCAATGCCGGCGGGGGCTGGCGGCGGCTTACCGGGGGGTGCTCGAGCTCATGGCCAACAAGAACCCGCTGCCGGGCCAGGACTGTAACCAAGCGCTGGCCTTGGCGGACAAGGGGATTTCACTGGCCCGAAAAGACCCGAGAATCGCTCCAGAGGAGGCCTCTCTTTGGCTGGACAAGGGAAGGCTGCTAGAGAAAGCCGGCCAGTCCGAGGAGGCCTTGGCGGCCATGACCAAGGCGATCGAGTTGGCCGGCGCCAGAAATATGGATTGTGCCCTGACACCCACCGAAGCGCGCTTGAACCGCAGCGGCTTGCTGCAGCGCATGAACCGGCTGCCGGAAGCGCTGGCCGATCACTGCCAAGCCCTCGGCATCCCCAGGCGCGACTCCCCGGCCAAAACCAACCTGGTTGATCTCACTCTCTACTACAATGCGGGACTGAAGGGGAACTGGCATGGCGATGAATCGGACAACGACTTGGCTGTGCTTCGGGCAGGAATTCAGCGACTGGGTGGTACGGAATTCGACGTTCGGGGGTTGGTTCAGGTGAGCCGCTGCCTCGTGGCCTATCCAGCTTTGGTAACCAATATCCCGCTAGGCCAGGTGTGTCGGAGAATCCATTTTCTCGATGCGGCCTGTCTGGCCGACGGCCTTCCAGACGGCAGGCAACTGGGCCGGTACGTAGTGCATTACTTGAACGGTCAGCGGGAGGAGATTCCCCTAATCCAAGGTCGGGATCTGGCCGACTGGTGGGAACCAGCGAATGAACAAGGCAGGCCTTTTGTCGTAGCTTGGACCGGCACCAATCCGACGAGCCCAAACAGAGGTCATCGCCGCATCCGGTTGTTCAAGACCACTTGGCCGAACCCGCGGCCAGACGTGGGTGTCCACTCGATTGACTTCGAGGCCACGGACGAGCAAGGCTCGCCTTTCCTCGTCGCCCTCACGCTTGAGTAGCGGCCATCCAGTCCGAGCAGTCGGTTTTGCCGCGGAGCCAGCGGGCCGACGCGTAGGCGCCCGGGCAAAAAGGCGCTGCTTGGTTGAGCCAGTCGGCGCCGAAGCAACGCCACCAGCAGATGAAGGGCGAATCGGCGACCGCGGTGGTCGCCAAGAACAACCCTCAGGATGTCCTATGAAAGCAACTATTGCGAATCGATGGCAGGCTGGACAATGGTCCGGCCAAGGGCCCGTCGCGGCGGTTGCCTCGACGATGCTGCTCAGCTTCACAACTCCAACTCAAGCGCGGAACGCCAAGCCAGGCGCGGCCATGTGCCGCCGGCGCTGTCCCGGCTCGATTTGCAGCCGGTGAGCCGGCTGCCGGCAGCCAATCGGCTGAACCAATGACGCCGTGTTCTACAGAACCCTGAGCCAATGAACCGGAAGTCGGGAGACGCAGCACTAGAAACAGAAAGGTCCGTATGAAGCACTCAATTCAGCTCACAGTTATTAACCTGCTGCTCGCAGCTTTCAGCCTCTTCGCTACCACGCACCACGTATCACAGGAAAGCATGAACCCGATGCCGCCCTACGCCACTTGGGCCAATCATTTGAACGACCCTCGTGTGCAAAACGGCCCTTGTAAAGCGGCTTATCCTGCGAACTTCCGGGCGGGCACAGGCAGGGTGACGGTGCCGCAACATTCACCTGAGTGATTTCTGCAATCTCCTTCCGAGCGCCTCTTCTGCAGCCAGGTAGCCGACAGCGTCAGGCCTTCCCTCCCGTTCAACAATTCTCAAGAAAAGCTCAGTCGGCGTGAGGGCTTTTCGGGTGAAAAAGCGCGTAGGGTACTGAAAGGTCAATGTGCGGCTGCAGGGGCGCTGAAAACCTCCTGCAAACCAAGAAAGTCAGCTTTGAGAACTCGACACCGCCCCGGCTGAGGCCGGGAAGCCCCGAGGACCGGTCCGGACGGCAGATTCAACTGCAGAAACAGAAACGTCAGAAACGAGAGTAGTTACTAATGCAAAACAAAGGATCACAAACTATGAGAAAGAACATTGCAGTGTTAAGTCGCGCCGGACGGTGGTTCGGCGCAGAATATCTGGTGAAACCCAACCCCGGAAGCTTTCGGAGCTCGAGGCGTCTGCTCCGGCGGCTGGCCGGGACTTTGCCGGGCGTGCTGTTGCTGGGCCTGCTGGCGGCCAACGGGAGGGCGCAGACCTTTACGACCCTGCATAGTTTCACGGCAGTCTCTGGATCTGGAGGCTGGAATGGCACCAACAGTGACGGATATTTTGTGTATTTGGGACTGCTTTTGTCGGGCCACACCTTGTATGGCGCGGCGCAGGCTGGCGGCAGTTCGGGCTGCGGCACGCTGTTTGCCCTGAACACCGACGGCACGGGTTTTACGAACCTGCATAATTTCACGGCAACCTCTGGAACCAACGGCTTTTATGCAAGCTATGGTTTTGGCACCAACCAGGATGGAGCTATTCCTAATAGCGGGTTGATTGTATTGGGCAACAGGTTGTATGGAACCGCGCAAGCTGGAGGCAGTTCGGGCTGGGGCACGGTGTTTGCCGTCAACACCGATGGGACCAGTTTTACAAACCTGCATGATTTCACGGCAACCTCTGGATCTGCAGGAGGCGGTTATGGTACCAACAGCGACGGAGCTGGTCCTTTTGCCGGATTGCTGTTATCGGGCAACACCCTGTATGGGACGACGCAATGCGGCGGCAGTGCGGGTTGGGGCACGGTATTTGCCCTGAACACCGACGGCACGGGTTTTACGAACCTGCATACTTTCTCGGCAACCTCCGGATCTGTAGGTGGTGATGGTATTAACAGCGACGGAGCTAATCCGATTGGCGGACTGATTTCATCGGGCAACACCCTGTATGGAACGGCGAGCCAAGGCGGTACTTACGGCTATGGGACAGTGTTTGCCCTCAACACCGATGGAACGAGTTTTACCAACCTGCATAGTTTTACTGATGGCAGTGACGGACGTTATCCGTGGGACCCCTTGATTTTATCGGGCAACACCCTGTACGGGACTGCCGACGGTGCTGGCAATTATGGCAATGGCACGGTGTTCGCCGTCAACACCAATGGCACGGGTTTTAGGACGGTGCATAGTTTTACTGGCGGCAGCGGCGGCGCTTACCCGAAAGCCGGATTGCTGTTATCGGGCAACACCTTGTATGGGACGACGTTTTATAGTGGTGCCGCTTCAGGCAATGGCACAGTGTTCGCCGTCACCACCAACGGCACGGGCTTTACGGTGCTGCATGCTTTTGCCGTTCCTCCCAATCAGATAGGTAATCCCGCGGTCGCATTGGTTTTATCGGACACCACCCTGTTTGGAGCGTCCTTTGCTGACGGCGCTTACGGAAATGGCACGGTGTTCAGTCTTTCGTACCCCGCACCGCAATTAACAATCATGCCTTCTGGCACAAATGTTAATCTGACGTGGCCAACTGCTGTGGCCGGATTCTCTTATAGCGGCTACACTTTGCAGTCCACTACGAACCTTGGTGCAGCGGCGGTCTGGACTACTAATTTGCCGCCCCCCGCCGTCGTCAACGGGCAGTACGCGATGACCAATGCCATCTCCGGCTCACAGCAGTTTTTCCGGTTGAGCCAATAGTCAGCGCTCCTCGAACCGAGCAGAAGAAGGCAGACCAACGCCTCGACGAGTTTGGACTGTTCGCAGGCGAAGGCCGCTTTGAGTGGTTCACAAAAGCCTCCGGCTTTGCCGGAGGTCGCTGACTGCACGGCGGCGACGGCAATTTCTACGGCACCACCACATATGGCGGGCCGAATGGCGGCGGCACGGTATTCCGCGTGACGCCTGGCGGCGCACCCACGACCCTGTTCGTTTTCGGCAGCCAAACCAGCTCGCCATGACTTGGACCCAGGCTAGTCTAATTAACGGCGTGAGGTTCCGCCCGTCAGCCCGGATGCCAGCCACCCTCCTGAGACCCCGGGTCTAACTCCAATCTCGCATGGGCAGGCGCTTGGCTGACCCCGGCACTGGACTACCCGGTCAGGTCTGCCCGGCGCCAGCCGTCGCCAATGCTTTGCGCTCGCGATAGCCGAAGAGCAGCCCTTGCTTGATGACTTCGACAATGGCCGGCGGCACTTGCAGCTCCCACGCGGGATCGCCTGATTGGATCCGGGCCATGACGTCGCGCGAACGGATCGGCAGCAGCTTCTCGCTGGAGGGGCGCAGGCCCAGGATGAACCGGTTCGCGACGAGATGCGCATAGAGGTGCTTCAGGTGCGAGGCGATCGGGAAGTTCTCGACGGTCATCAGCATGCCCGAATCCAGGTCCAGGTGCGGGTAGACATAGAGCCGCGCCGGATTCTTGAAAAGCTGGCCCAGGCCGCCCAGCAGCCCGCCCTCGCTCTCGTTGTAGAAGCTCTCGTCAAATATCTCGGCCAGCTTGGACGCGCCGATGGCCAGGCCGATGGGGCGCTTTGTGTAGCGGGAGAGATAGGCGGCCAGGCGGTGGAAGCGGCGGAAATTCGAAACGAGCACCGTCTTGCCCAGGGCGCTGAGCGTGTCGGCCCGGTGCAGGAAGTTGGTCTCGTTGATGCCTTCCGGCGTGGTGAGGTGCCGCAGGGTCATCTCCATCAGCACGACGGGGGCCTCACCCTGGAGGTCGGGCTCGGGCGCAAACTGTTCGAGCGCCCGCTCCAGCACGTCGAGGGTGGCCTTGGTGACCGGGTGGAAGCTGCCGCGCTGCACAAGCACGGGTTTCTTGTAGAGCACCTCGGCCCATTGCACAGCCTCGCCCTTGGCCGTGAACATGGCGGCTTCCGTAAGCCCCTGGCGGACCAGTTGCAGGGCCATGAGCCGGTTGTCCAGCCGCGCAAAGGCCGGGCCGGAGAACTGGATCATGTCCACTTCCACCCGTTCCCAGGTCAGGTTATCCAGCAGTGAGCGGATAAGGGCCTCCGGCTCGCGGTAGAGGTAAAAGGCGCCGTGCACCAGGTTCACGCCGATCAAGCCGAGCGCTTCCTGCTGGCGCACGTTCTCTTTGTCCAGCATCCGCACGTGGATGATGATCTGTGACGGATCGGAGCCCGACTCGGCCTGGAACCGGATACCAAGCCAGCCGCGCCCCTCCTCGCGGTGAGTGGCCACGGTGTTGGCGAACACAAAGAAGGCGGTCTTGCTGCCGCGCGTCTTGTCCAGGCGCTCGAGCAGCAGGTCATACTCGTAGTCGAGCATCGAGCGCAGCCGCCGGCGGCTCACGTAGTACTCGGTGGGGCCGTAGATGGCATCGCTGACCGCCATGTCGTAGGCGGAGATGGTCTTGGCCACGGTCCCGGCGGCGCCCCCCGCGCGGAAGAACCAGCGCGCCACTTCCTGTCCGGCGCCGATCTCGGCGAAGGTGCCGTAGCGACGGGCATCGAGATTGATCTGCTGCGCCTTTTGATGGGCGCTCAGGTGCTCGGCTGGAATCATGGCGCACGCATCTTCACACCGGCCGGGCTTGATTTCAAGGAGGTTGCGCGGGCGAAACGCCCGGCAGGGCCCGGTTGGCGGCGCCCAGAGCGCCTAATTCACTGCTAAGGCTTCGGCGCAGTCCACTTCGTGAACAGCCGCTTCACGATTTCATACTTCTGCGGATCGGCGGTCTGGCTGGGATGCCGAAACACGGAAACCCCATCCGCGCAGGCGTGGGCGGCCTGCATGGCCCCCTCCACGTACTCCGGCGTGGAGAGGCCCAGCTTGCTGTGCCTGCTGGCATACACCCCGACGACGATCGGAACTGAAGGCCCAAAGGTATCGCGCAACACTTTGACTTCGGACGCGACGTGGGTGGAGTTGGTCAGGTTCGCACCGCCTGACTCATCGCGGTACGGAAACATGACTCCATCGCAGCACGGCCCGTAGTCCTTGGCGAACTGGGCTGTGGCCCCTTTGAAGTAGCAGCACGGCAGGAAGGCGAATCTCGGGTTCACCTCGCGCGCGGCCATGACGATGCGCCTGGTGGCTTCGGGCGTGAAGAACTTCAAGTTCCACACGAAGTCATCAATGCCCCAGGCGACGAAGTTGGTCTCAGCGAGGCTCAGCCGGGCGAAATCCACGGCCCACTGCTGATATTCGGCCAGCCTTTGGTCCAGCGGGCGCGTGTCCTTGGGCCGGCGTTCCGAAGGCGGGATGACGGTTACCCAGACGCGGAGGTTGTGGGCCCGGGCGAGCGGCAGAAATGCCTTCAACTCCTGCAGGTCGCTTGCGCCCGGGTGGGCAACCCACCGGTAGGTGTTGGCATGGAGCGCGACCAATTCGGCGACCAACTCAGGCGCGTCCACCCGGTGATCGGCCAATCGTGGCGGCGCGGCATAAGTGCAATAGGACTCGCGCACGGATTGCGAGCGCTCATGCCCAGCGGAATCCTCCGCGGAAGCGCAAGTGGCCATGACCAGGGGCAAAACAAGGCAGGCCAGCTCCCGCATGGGGATTTGTCGTGTGTGCAGCCTATGGCAGAGCGCTCTTCGGGTTCGAGTCTCCTCAAGCATGCGGCGACTTTGAACGGCAAGGGGCGAGGCCGTCAATGGCCAAATGCGCGGCTCAGGACCTCGCAGGGCGAACACGCCGACTGGGATTCGTACAGGAGCCCACGGGCCTCGGTGGTCTGCGCCGATTCCAGTTGCGCCGTCCGCAGTCCGCGTCGAGGTTTGACGCCATGAAGCACTTCCTGCCGCGCCTGACAGCCACGTGCTGCTGGCTGGCCCTGATCAACTCAACCTACGCCCAGAGTTTGCGTTTCACGTCTTCGCAGCATACGACGAATGGGGTCTTCCTGCAGTGGAGCAACTCGGTCGCCGGGCAGTCCTACACGTTGCAGGGGCGGGACCGGCTCCCCAACACAATCTGGCTGACCCTCGACAGCCCCCAGCCCTGGCCCACCATGCAGACTCAATGGACCGACACCATCTCCCCCACCCAGGAAATGCGCTTCTACCGGGTGATCGGCGTCCAGCCCGCCAACCGCGGGAGACTGATCTCCGCCACCCTCTGGACCAATTTCAGCGCCTTTACGCTTGACCTGGCCTATTTTGCGAATGGCATAAACCTGACGGCGCAGTATGGCGTGAACTGCTACAGGGTCGTTTATGAAACCATGGATCCGCTCGGGGGGAAGACGACGGCGTCAGGCGGGCTGTTCCTGCCCCAGCATAGTGGAGTCAACTGGCCGCTCGTGAGCTTTTCCCACGGGACGGTTACCCAGACAAACCAGGTCCCTTCGGAGGCCATTACGCTGGATGCCTTTGCCGGCATAGCGTTTG
>Ga0335069_10004364_pt1 | contig 21027 bp, 15 predicted proteins | sample Lox_Sample_11_FD_206714 | JGI IMG/M metagenome (GOLD analysis project Ga0335069, IMG submission 206714) | Soil microbial communities from Loxahatchee National Wildlife Refuge, Florida, United States - Lox_Sample_1.1 | ecosystem: Environmental > Terrestrial > Soil > Wetlands | place: USA...
ATCATTCTCGACTCGCAGGAGCGCAGGCGCCAGCCCTGGACCACCCCCATGCTCGGCTTCTTCTACACCAGTCCCACGCATGACCGCATTTTGCACTATGTGCATCGCGGCCGCGAAAACGCGCCGATTCTGGCCCTGACCCGCCTTTGCGACGCTTTCCCTAATCATCCGGACTGGATGAAGTGGTACTTCGCCGTCCTGTTGCATTCCGAATACTTGAAGACCATCGCGCACGCCACGGAACCGTACGATGTGCTGCCGGCCTCGATCTACAAAGACGACGAGTACAACGATGCTCCGGAATCGCGGCGGGAGGCGTTCCGCCAACAGGTGCTCAACGGTGTTCCACTCGGCAGCGGCTTCTATCTGCGGCTGTTTCCGGTGTGGATGGACTATCGCGGCCATTTTGGCACCATTCTGCCGAAGGCCGAAGCCCTGGGGCTCGCGTCCCATCTGCGCGGCGACCTCGCATCGGAACAGGTGGCCGAGCAGCAACTGGAGTGGATCATCGGCCGCAATCCTTTCGCGCAAAGCATGATGTGGGGCGAAGGCTACGACTTCGCGGATCAATATACGCCGTCTTCGGGCAACATCGTGGGCTCGCTGCCGGTCGGCATCCAGACCCGCGGTGACGCGGACGCGCCCTACTGGCCCGTGCAGAATACCTGGACTTACAAAGAAGTCTGGGTGCATCCGGTGGGCCGCTGGATTCCCGCCATGCGCGACCTTGCCGGCCCCGCCGTGGTCGAAGGCCAGGCCAGCGGTCCCGTCGAGTTTCAGGAAACGACTTCGGGGCGTATGACCGAAATTCAGCCGGACCCGGCCACCCGAACCTTCCGCGCGCTGCTGCCCGAAGGAAGATACACGGTGCACAGCCAGGGCAACGAATTGGCGCGCACCTTTCTGCCGGATGCAGCCTACCAATTGAATCTGCTGCCCGGAGAGGCGTGGGATTTTCAAGCCTCCGCGGAGACCTCGAAGGAAGGCGAAGTAGTCATCAGTCTGCGGGCGCACGGCAGCGGGCCGCACCGCTTCGCGCTTCGCACGGAGAACCTGACTCTCGCCGGCAGCGAAAAAGAAGCAGACCTGAAAGACGGAAGCGCCGCGACGCTCGAGTGGCGCGGACAGGTTGCGGACCGCGAGACCCCTTGGGCCGCCGTGATCGTCCCGGATGGCGATCTGTCCGCGAGGCGGGAAGTCATGGGAGCGGTCTGGAAGGTTCTCGAACGGAATCAGGTAAGATAGAAGACGGAGGAATGGCCGAGCGGTTGAAGGCGGCGGTCTTGAAAACCGTTAGTGGGGTGACTCACTCGGGGGTTCGAATCCCTCTTCCTCCGCCAGTGTTTTGTGTTTGTTTTCAATAACTTAATAGATACGCAGAAATCGCGTCCCTAATACGTGCTATAGTCGGAAGTCGTGATCACGATTTACCGGCGCCATCTCGAAGCCTGCAAGCACACCTCCCGCCGCCACAAATCCTGCTCGTGCCCGATCTGGGCGCAAGGCACCCTCCGCGGCAAAACGATCCGCCGCTCCCTCGATCTGCGGAACTGGGAAGCGGCTCAGCGGCTCGTCCGCGAATGGGAGGTCCACGCGCCGGAACAGACCGTCACCGTGGAAGAAGCCTGCGCGCGGTTCATCGCCGACGCGAAGGCCCGGAAGCTCCGGGAAGGGACGATCCTGAAGTACGAGCAGTCGGTGAAGATGCTCAAGGCGATGGGCAAGAAGACCCTGCGCGAGGTGACCGTCCACGACATCCGGACGATGCGGGAATCGTGGAAAATCGCCGGCATCACCATGCAGAAGCGCCTCGAAACCATGAAGGCGTTCTTCAAGTTCTGCGTCGCGGCCGAATGGCTGGATATAAGCCCGGCGGCCGCGGTCAAAGCGCCGGTCGTGAAAGACAAACCGACGCTGCCGTTCACCGATGAGGAAATCAAACGGATCTTCGAGGCGCTCGAAACGAAGTATCTCGACGCGCACCCGTTCAGCTCCGAGCTCACCAAGAAAAAAATCAAGGCATTCATCCTGGTCATGCTCTACTCGGGCATCCGAATCTCGGATTGCGTCTTCTTGCGGAAGGACCGGGTGAAGGACGGGAAGCTGTTCATCCGGACGCATAAGACCGGCGTTCCGGTATGGGTTCCCCTGCCACAGAACGTGCTGGATGCTTTGGACGATATAGGCGCGTCCGACTTCTATTTCACAACCGGGGCAGGCAAAGTGAAGACGTGGACCACGGAATGGGAAGAGCGGCTCAAAAAGGTTTTCGTCCTGGCCGGAATGCCGGAGGCGCATTCCCATATGCTGCGGGATACCTTTTCCGTGAATCTTCTCCGGAAAGGGAGAACCATCGAGGATGTCGCCGCGCTCCTCGGGAACACGGTGGCGGTCTGCGAAAAGCACTATTCGCCCTGGGTGCAAAGCCGACAAAAGGCGCTCGAAGAAGCCGTCAAGGCGACGTGGGGGGTAACGATCCCTGTGTTGATCAAAACGCACGCAACGGGATTTCGAGCCACGTAAGAGGCGCGCGGATGCGAAAGCTCTAGGGCGTGCGCAATCTCGTGAGAAACGCTTCCTCACGCACTGCCCTGACAGAGTCCTCAGCATTGGTGTTAGTCCGGACGGCGTCATCGATGACCCGCTGAACATAGTATTCCGGGACGCCATGCTTGCGGAGGCCGTTCACGATGTGGCCGACGTATTTTGCGGTTGTCGAGAGGCCTAGTTTGCGGGCGCGCTCCTTCACGACAAAGGTCGTGGCGTCGACCTCCTCTCCTGCTTCATTGCGGACCCGAAATATCTTCGGCTCGTAGCTTCGCCCCTCGATCTCGGCGAGCTTTTTCAGGCCCTCCTCGGAAACATTGTAGAGAACACCCCAGGCGTGACGGCCCGCTGCCGATGCCGGCATAAGATCCGCTGCCGCACACCCGTTCCCCTGGCTCCATTTGTTGAAAGCCATTTCATACTCGCCGATGGTTTCGGCGCAACCGAGGTCTTTTGCTCCGCCCGAAAGGCGCGCCGGGCTGTTCAGGCGATCGGAATCGCAGTTAGAGCCGTACTGAAAAATGACGGGCATATTCCAATATAGAGTCGGGGGGTGGAGCGGACGCGAGCACTACTCATATAACACCGTACATTTTTGCGCGTTTCCTGAATGCCTCTTCTGCACCTTCAAGTATTCGGCACACCATCTTTCTTGTAGTGGGCTCGTCAATTGATCCGCGTGCCACGACCACGCTTTTCTCGTTGGTACTTTTCAACGCAATTATCTGCTCTGCATCGCCTAGCACGGCTATGTTCGGGTTGTGTGTCACCACAATGATCTGACGGCGCTCTTTCGCCGCACGAAGCACAGGGACGAGGGATTGAAAAATGAATTCGCTATCGAGATTATCCTCGGGTTGATCAATAAGCAAGGGCGCCTGGCTGTCAGACGATAGCATTAGGGATAGCAGGATTGACTGCTGCTGCCCCAGGGACAACTTGGTGAAGTCGCGTGCAATGGCTTGAATCTTTTCACCCTTCTTCACGGTTCTCGTGATGGTGATTCTCGGCAAATCCTCTATTGGGCAGCGCTGGAGGCGAAACAAAACCGCGTCTGTTTTCACGGTCTTCAAAATCTCCAGGGCATCAAGTTTATTGAATACAGTATTACCGTCCTTGCCTGTTACCTGGATTAAAGGAGCGGGATCAGTTTTGTTAACTGCGTCGAGAAGCTTTGGGATAGTGACCTTCTCAACGATCAATGCTGCGCGGGGTACTTGAGCGGTCCGCCATGACATCGCCTGCTGGATGATCTCTTCGGCCTCTGGCGCGGAAGCTCCTTCGAGAAATTTGATGGTAACGCTTAGGTCGGACAAGGCGCTCTTGAGGGCGGCATTGGCCTTGATCGCATATGCGCTCCGTTTCGTGTAGATCTGTGATCTGAGTTTCTGCCGCTTCTGCAACAGATCCCGCCGCGCCGTTTGCAATTCTTTGAGATGTTTTTCCCACGCGGCCAGGTTCTTTAACGATTCCTGGTGCGTGGCCTCGTCAGTAGCCAACTTTTTGATATACGGCAGATCGAGCCGGATGCCCTTCGCAAGCAGTTCTTTGCGTTTATTATCAATGTCAGTTAATATGGCCTGCTCGCGCGCCCTCCACTGAGTCAGCAAGGTTTTTACCTTGCCCTGAAATGCTTGGGTTTCTGTCGTCAGGTGCGATTCCGCCGCCTGGGCGGTCGCGCGAAGATCAGTCGACAATTGGAGTATTTGCCTGAATTCCGCCGCCCCGACCTTGAGATCCTCGGGTTTCCCGGCAGCCTCAACCACCGATAGAACACCACTAATCGAAGACTTTTTAATATGGCCGGCCAATGTGCCAACTTGCGTCTCAATGCCTTCGCGTAGCGTCCGCTCTTCTGCGATCTTCCGTTCAAGGATCACGATTTCCTGAGCATGTGCCGATTCCAGGGTCTTGAGCTGCTGCTGGACGCCCGCCAACAGTTTCTTGACCTCGGGTATGCGCACAACCTGGCGACTCGCCTTTTCAACATTCGTCTGGTTTTCCAGCAGGTCCCCCCTAACCTGCTCCTCTTGGGTTTTGAGGTTGTCGAGATCGACGAACTGGTCGAGATAATGTAGCAGCGCCGCGGTGTCTTTTTGGGCATTAACGCTCGTTTGGGCCGTTTCATTCTGGCCGTAGGATTCGATGGGGAAGACGAGCGCCCCCATGTCCGGATCGGTCAGATTCTCGCTGCCTTCGTTGATGGCTCTCCGGATGAGAGTCTGCTGGCCAACTTCGTCCACCCACACAAGGTGCAACATGTCCGGCCAGATTTCACAATCCACAAGCTTGCTTTCGCTTGGAACGGGAGCGACGCACCGGACACCCTCAAACGCCGTCGATTTTCCCGCACCACGCCCACCGATAATGCAGTTCAGATTCCTGCTGAAGTGCACGGTGAGGCCGTCCAGAAATCCGCCTTCCAGCTTCATCCCCATGACGTACGCCACGGACTGAGGGACATCGTCCTCCAAACGTATTCGTGCATCAGCGTCCTGCAACGCGATTCGCAATCCGTCAAACGAAGGGGTGTCCATCTTGATCCTCGTTAGCCGGCGTTGCCCTTTCGCGTTCTTTCCGAGCGCGGCCAACGAATGGGAATCAGAAAAGACCACTCTTGCAATAGACTGCCGAGCGCCCAGTCCGAGTATTTCCGTTCTTTGCTGCGCCAGTTTACGGCGGTCGGGATCCCCATCCATATGGGAGTAGAAGATCGTCGATGTTGCAGATTGCAGCTCGATTCCCAGCAACGACGGATGCCCTATGATATCCGTCTTGTGCGGCGGGTAGCCGTGGACTCTATCTTCCAGGCCGCCGGCAGCGTCTATGTGCGCCAGCACGGCAAACCCCTTGGCCGGATCGATCCTTTTTAGGCACTCTAACAGGGCCGTTTGGCAACGCGACGTTTGAGTTCCGCGGTCCGCAATATCAAGTTTGCCGTAGAATTTCGCGAGGGAAGCTATGTCGCAAAAATATACCAGCAGGTGCCCTTCTGGAGTCGATAGTTCGATGCCGGGAACAACGAAAACTGGCCTTCCTTCAGCCGCCTTCAGCGCATCCTGAAGATTGGTTATTTCGTTGTGGTCAGTGATCGCGATCAGGCCAAGGCCTTCCGAGACAGCCGTGTTTACGATTGCTTCCGGAGTCATCGTCGCATCCTTCACGTCATGGGAGGCACCAAAGGAATGAATGTGCAAGTCTGCCCGGAGAAACCGGGCACCTGAAGGCAATGCAGCAATCTCGTCGGGGAGTGTATTCATGTTTCTTGCGTTTTTTGGATTGAGATCACCATTTTATTGAGGTCAATTCGCATTACAGCCCTCCGGAAAAAGCTTTCGACAGAACCGACGGAAGCAGGGCATCAAGTTCGGTATCTGTTTCAGCTTGTAGTCGCTTCAACGCATTTAGTTCTGCCTGTAACGCGTCTAGTTCACACACAATCCGGTTCTGCTCGGCAAGGGGCGGGAACGCAACCTCTAGTTCCTTAATCATCGCGCCATTCCAGTTTGGCTGAGCTCCACCTTGTGCCTCGTCGCGAAGTTCAAAATAAAGACTCCGAAGCCAAAACTGAACGTAACGAGGAATGAACTTCTCGGGATTAGGCAGAACTGCACAGCAGGCTTGGTTTGTCGCCGCTGGCATTAGCAAGCGTCCTGTACGTCCGCGGGTCTGCCCTTGGCCGTAAAGCGCAATCAAGACGGTTTCAGGCGGAAAGACTTTTGCGCTGCTGCTTTCGACGCCAGCTTCCGTAATATACTCCTCCGTATCTGAGATATCGCCGTCTAGCAACTCTCCGGTTTTCACCCACGGAATCTTGCCGCCCCAAAACGCCGGGTTGTTCCGCGACGGAGTACCGCCCGAAGTCACTTTTGTTGCTGCGCCTAAGGATAATACCGGATACGGCGATTCAAGCAATTGGTTACGCTGAGCGCGGAGTGATGCATAAAGAAGTGTCTCGGTTTCTTCAGCGGCTTGGATGCGAATGGTATGTGCCTCGTGCAATTGTGCAGCGAGCCCTTCAATCCTCGCCACTACCCGGCACTGCTCCGCCAACGGCGGTAGAGGTATTTCGCAGGCGAAAAGAGCTTCCGGAGTCAGGGTTCGCCGGCGATCTCCCATGCCTGAAGCTCGCGAAGAGAGTTCAGTCCAGAAAGAACCACGGCGCATCAGCCAGCCAAGAAAATTGCGATCTAGTTTATTGGAATCACAAAGGAACGTTGGAAACTGCGGCGAGAGGAATTTACCGGCAAACTGTTCGGAGCTTAAAGCAAGAGCTCCCTCCCAACCGAAGAGTTGGCTCATCACCACATGCTCCGGCTTTAGGCGGTGGAAAACGCGATAGCTGGTGTTCCCGTTCTCAATTGGCTCACGCTCAAAGAGTCCGCGCCCGAAGCTGAGAACGCCAACCATAGGGTACGAGGTGGCCGGATCTACCGGTACTCGGTCAAGGTCGAGGCGAAGAACATCGCCTAGCCGTACTGTGGGCCAAATATTCGTCATGCGCCTGTTCTCTCCAAAAGACCTTTAATGGTCGCCACTATCCGTGCGATCCGTTCTTCCTTCAGTCGGATGCTCTCCACCAATTCTTCTGGCGCCCGGCTCGCAATATCGTCTTTAGCGCATGGGTTTTTACTGTCGAGGTTGCAGTTCTTAGCCAACAATTCAGCAGCGGTGACTTTCCAGGCGAGGTCGTTCACGACGCGCTTTTTCCACCATGCCAGGCAATCGCCGAACTCTTCAAACTGCAGCGAAGCGGTTTTGGTGTAGTTCTTCCGCCCTTTGGGCAACGGTTGTTCATAATACCAAACCTCTTTGGTCGGTCCTGAACGATCGAAGAAGAGAAGGTTGGTGGGGATGTTTGTGTAAGGCGAGAACACGCCTGTGGGCAGCCGGACAATCGTGTGGAGGTTGAACTCTTTGAGGAGCTCTTCTTTGATGCGGGCGGCCACACCATCGCCGAACAAGACCCCGTTCGGCACAACCATGCCGCACCGGCCCCCCTTCGCTCCGCCAACCGGTCGGCGGAGCTTGCGCATGATGAGTTGGAGGAAGAGGAGCGCTGTTTCGGCAGTCTGCTTGTCTTCCGGGAAGTTCGAGAGGATACCCCGTTCCTCTTCGCCCCCAAACGGCGGGTTGGTCATAATGACATCCACCCGGTCCTTGTCCCCTATTTCGCGCAATGAAAACCGCAGTGCATTACCAGGATCTATATCTGGATATTCCATGCCATGCAGGAGGAGGTTCATCTCACACAGCAAATACGGCAGCGGCTTTGCCTCGATGCCGTTGAGTGTTCCGCGCTGGAGCCGCACGGAGTCCTCGGCACGTTTGGCCTGCGTTTGAAGGTGTTCAAACGCCTCCACCAAGAATCCGCCTGTTCCGGCCGCCGGATCGAGAACCGTTTCTCCGAGCCTCGGATTCACAACTGAAACGATGAATTTGACGACGGCGCGCGGAGTATAAAATTCGCCCGAGTCTCCAGCAGCATCACGCATTTCGCGGAGCATCGATTCGTACATATGGCCAAGCGTATGGATCTCGTCCTTGGATGTGAAGTGAATGTCGTTCACCTTGTTAATGACATCTCGCAAGAGATACCCGTTCACCATCCTGTTCACGGTGCCTTGAAAAACCCTCGCGATCACGTCGCGCCGGTCGCCGTTGGCACTCTGAAGCGAGCGCAGATAAGCGAAAAGTCCTGGGCCGCGCGTATTGTCCGGTCGCATGGCTTCATCTTGGTTGATGAAGGCAATAAGCTCTGGCCCGGTGATCCCTTCGTCCTTCGCCGCCCAATCGCGCCATCGGTACGGAGCTTCGATGCCCGGCCGGAAGCGCTTACCAGCGAGCTTCGCCTCTTCCTGGCGAATGCTTTCCATATCGTCCAGGAATTTCAGGAACATGATCCACGTAAGCATCGGCAAGCGGTCGATATCGCCATTGAGCCCCTTGTCCTTACGCATGATGTCCCGGCAGGACTTGATGAGCCCGCCGAGCTGTTGTGCGGTGGATTTTGGTGCCTCGGGTGTCTTAGGTGTGCGTGCCATTGGTATATGTTAGGCGGCGTAGAGCAATTGTTGGAGTTCTCCCAGCGCTTCACGCAGCTTATCTCCGCCCCCGAAAAGACCTGCGATCTCCATCACGTTTCCATGCTCGGAGATGGGCGGTACCTTGAGGATATCCGGAATCTGAAACTGGGCCGCGCCGAATTCGACGTATTTTTCGAGCAGTTCGTTCAGCACGTCGCGGGCGCCATCGGTGAACTTGTTGAAAAAGACTGTTCGCTCCGTCCTCACCGCCTCCGCTCGTTCCCGGCGCGTTCGGATCGGGGCGCTATAGGCAACGTGGCAGAGAAGGTCAAACGGATCGGCGTCGGGTTGCTTTGCGGCTTCAGCGAGTTCTTCAAACGATATGCCCCGCTCTTCAAGGGCGCCAATAATTGTAGCTCGTTCCTCGGCATCGCTCCACTTTGCCCGAAGCTCCGCGGCTGACGCATACATGCTTCGCACCTTCTCGCCGGTGTACTCAGTGAACTTCTTCACCTGGAGCTTTTTGCCGTCAGCATCGAGTTCGTACACCAGATGAGCCGCGATCTCGACGCTGCCTCCGTCCACGTAAAACTTCCGCCGATCTCCTTCTTCCTCGTCTGCAGCCACTACTGGTTTCGAGGCTTCCTCCCGTTCCTCCGGTGTGGGTGGTTGCTCTTCCACGATCTTTGGTTCACCAACCGTTTGGCCGGTCTCGCCCATCTGCTCCTCGGTGACGAGCGCTGGATCGCCGTCGAAATCGGGATCGGCGAAGAGCCGCGTTGCGCTTCCGGTGTAGTCCAAAATGTTGAAGAAGAGCTTGCCATAATCGTCCCGTACGCGCGTCCCGCGCCCGATGATCTGCTTGAACTCGCTCATCGAGTTCACCGTGCGTACGATTACGATGTTCTTGCAGGTTTGGACATCAACGCCGGTCGTGAGCATCTGGGACGTAGTGACGATGACCGGCGTCTCCTTCTCTAGTTCCATGAAGCGGCTCAAGTAGCCGCGGCCGATATCGCCCTCATCGGAAACCACGCGTACCACGTACTCCGGGTATACCTGCGTCATGTCGCTATTGCAGTTATTGAGCGCTTTGCGCATTTCCTCGGCATGTTCCTGGTCCACGCAGAAGACGATGGTTTTGGCAAAACGGTCTGTCTTCTGCATGAAGTCCGAAATGTTGCGCGCAATTGCAAGCGTTCGAGACTTCAACGCAACGAGCCGCTCGAAGTCCGCGGTGCCGTAGACGCCGTCCGGAATCTCCCGGCCATAACGGTCGAGTTCGCCGGGAGTCGGACGCCAGCCGGCAGCATCAACTGTAGAGACGATGCGATGCACCCGGTAGGGGGCCAGAAATCCGTCGTCGATCCCTTGCCGGAGGCTGTAGGTATATATGGGATTCTTGAAATAGCGGTAGGTGTCCCGGTTGTCTTGCCGCAACGGAGTCGCGGTCATCCCGATCTGGTACGCGTCCTCGAAATATTCCAGGATCTCCCGCCAGTTGCTCTCGTCGCGGGCGCTCCCCCTATGGCACTCGTCCACGAGGATCAGGTCGAAGAAATCGCGGGGATAATCGCGATAGAGCCCAGGCCGGTGGACATCGCGGGCAAGTCCCTGGTAAATGGCGAAATACATCTCGCGGCTCTTTATCGCTTCGCCTTCGATTTTATGGCGCGCTTCGCCGAACGGAGCGAACATCTTCGCCTGCGGCTCATCCACGAGTACGTTGCGGTCGGCGAGGTACAAGATTCTAGGACGCCGGTGCTCCCCAGCTCTGTTCCACCGGGAGTTCCAGAGTTTCCAGCAGATCTGGAAGGCGATGAACGTCTTGCCGGTGCCCGTTGCCAATGTGAGCAGGACTCGCTTCCTGCCCTGGAGAACGGATTGGACCGCCCGATTGATCGCTATTTCCTGGTAGTATCGCGGCGGCTTACCGGCGATGTGGTAGGACGGCGAAAGCAGCCGCCCCGCAACCTCATCAGTTATCGATTCGGCACCACGAAGCCGCGCCCAGAGATCCTCGGGACTCGGGAATCCGGCGAGATCGCTTTCTGTACCCGTCAGGAAGTCATGCTCGACGATCCCATGGCCATTCGTTGCATATGCGAACTTGAGGCCGAGAATCTGGGCGTACTCTTTCGCTTGCTGTAGTCCGTCGCTTGGCGATCGATACGCGGCCTTCGCCTCCACAACCGCCAGAGGGAAATCCCTGCGGTATCGAAGCAGGTAATCTGCGCGTTTCTGGGGCCGTCTAATCGGCCGCGATCCAGCGATGACGATACGTCCGTCCGTGAAGCTCTTCTGCTCGCTGATCTGGTCCTCTGCCCAGCCGGCAGCATACAATTTTGGCTCGACGTATTTCCTGCATGTATCCGCTTCATTAATGGGCATCGGATTCTTCTTGGCGGTCTTGGATTAAAACATTCACATTGCGAGCCGCTATGATGAGGTAAGTGTTTTCATCTTATTCTTTGGCCGTGTCCTCATCTAATATCAAAGTGACTTAAAATAGGTCTGTAGTTTGGTTGCCATGAGTTTGCGACGTTGCAGAAGAAAATCGTCATAGGTCGGGATCTTACCATCCAGCATGGAATCCGGAACGCAACTCGCGCGCAGGTTTGCACGCATATCCGCCTCATTCGTAATCCCTCCATATCGCTTTTTCCCTCCGTTACACTGTGCCGCCAATTCCTTGAAGTAGGCCTCCGGCGGGGTATCGCCGATAGCGATGTTGATCTCATTTTGGGCGAGTACGAAGTTTGCGATCTGGTTGTATCGTCCACGGGAGAGGCCTTGCTTCTTCAAATGGTTGCGTGGGTAGATGTGATGAACATCGGTTCGATTCAGCAGTAGATCACGCACCGTAATGTCTCGCGACAAGAATCCGAGATCGCCTAGTTTTACCTGTGCAGCCTGGTAAACAAGGAAATACGGACTCCGACTTGCGGAGGTGTCCATCTCTTGTGGCAGGAGCGTTGACCAAAAGCTCGTGGAGAGCTCGGCCCCGATGACGGCAGATGAGTATGCCATAAGTCCTTGAGATTCGATCTGCCGGATGTCGAAATCAAATGTGGTCTCGGGATTTCCTGCGTAGCGGCCTCGAAGCTGCGACATAACGTACCAGCGCCGGACCGTGCGCTCCAAGTCGGCAGCGGGTATGCCTTCGGCGCGCCCGCGAAGATAAAGGATGTACGCGAAGTTCACGGCGTTCTGACCGCCCATCAGGTCCGCACAGATAAATCCGGCAGAATTCAAGATCATCGTGAGACGGTCAAAATGGGTCTTGTTGATGAAATTGAGAACGCCCTGCTTGAGAGCACCGAACGATTTCTCGGCTATTTCCTCCTCGTACTGCTTCGTCTCGAAGTTGCGCCCAGACAGGAGCGCGACGAGATCCTGGAGCCTGCCCCGACGAAACTCCGATGTGAAAGCCACCCTTAACATATCCGTGTAGGAGGGGTCATAGATGTCCCCGTTTGCAGTTTTTAGCCACGCCATCTTCGGGAAAAACTCTGAAGCCGCAAATGCCGAATCGGCCTTTTTGATGCGGGAATAGAATTCCGGAGCGACCGCCATGTGGCAGAAATAGTCAATAGCTTTACGCAGCACATTGCCGCCATAAGTCTCATTGGCGGCGATCTTAGACATAGCAAAATCTGCCTGGCTGAGTGCGGCGCCGGCCGAGTTCACCCGGATGAAGATCTCTGTGACCGTCTCGATGTCCAGATCCTCCGCCAGTTCGATCACGCCGACATGGTTGTTAATGATCTTACGGAGCTTTTCAAGAACCAGAGACACGTGTTTCCGACTCGCTGCCGCATTCTTTTCGCCATACATATCGGTGAGTTCGGTCAGGCTCGCGTCTGGCGCGAACACATCGGCAACATCTGAGATCCACGCAGGATCTTTTTGGATGGCGGGGTTTGCAACCTCGAAGCGTTCGTCAGCCGGGTGGAATGCGATGCGGATTCGAACGGTTTCATAATCCTTGGTTAGCACTTCGCGACCAAGGAGTGCGGCCATCAACGCAGTCACCCGCTGCTGGCCATCGATAAGAATACGTTTGCCGGCAGAAGTGCTTCCATCCTTCAAGCGTACGGTGGGATTCCGCCATGCTACGAGGTAACCAATCGGATATCCCCGATAGAGCGAATCCAGGAGATTGCGCACCTTGGTGTTGTCCCAGACAAAGGGCCGTTGGATCTCAGGGATCGCGATTTCGCCAGACTTGACCCAAGTCAGAAGCGTCTCGACTGGGTGCGGCGTAACCGAGTAGCGTTGAGTGGCCATAATGTAACAAAGAATACAGTACCAATCGTACTACCGGGCGCCTTAGCGCGTCCAGCGACGATCCCGGAATGCTCCAGGGCAGTTTCAATCTTGCCAAAGACCTAAAAAAGGCAGATTTCTCTGCCTTTAGCTTGGCTATCCCCTCCCCGCGATCTGCTCCAGGAAGCCGCCCAGCCGCGCCGTCGCCTTGAACTGCGGGATGGGGTCGAGTTCCTGGAACGCTGACGTGAATGCGTTCGACAGGCTCCACATGGTCCGCGGCCCGAATTCATCGAATCTCGGGTTGAAATACAGGTCGTGGACGGTGCGGGCCAAGTGTCGGGGGATCTCCAGGCCTCCCTCGATGAACGCCTGGTAGATGACGAGTTTCGCCGTCACGTCCGTGATCTGGCTCTCCTGCCAGAGCGCGATTTGCTTCTGCATTGGGTCGAAGTTGCGCTGCATCCGGTCCACGCCGATCGAGAGCGCGTCCACGAGGCTGAAGTTCTTCGAATGCTTGGCGAGGACCGGGGTGAAGTCGCCCTGGAACGCCATGTTGTCGCAGACGAGCACGCGGTAGCCGACGGTGAGGGCGAGTCTGAGTGATTTGTCGTTGCCGTTGCGGACGCCGATCGAGAACCGGAACCCGTGCATCCGGGTTTCGAGGTCCAGGACCCCGAACATCCGCATGCCATCGGTCGATACCGCGTACTCGTCGCGGACGACGCCGATATGCCGGAAGCCCAGGGTCTCCACCAATGCCTGGACGATCTCGTGATGCGGGATGGGCCGGTGGGTGCTGGTCGCCGGGGGCGTGGGCACGAGCTGGAGCTCGGCCCGGGTGAGCTTGCCTGTCGAAGACAGGAGCGTTGCTGTTTCTGACACGTCGTTTTCTCCTCGTATTGAATTGTGAGAGTGCTGCGGGAAAGCTGTCCGCGCTTCCCAGGAGAAGGATATGGCGGAGGATAAAAACCGCATAGGATACACAACGTGTCGCTCGTGATACGTCTGCGCGCCTTTTTCGTTTTGCCTTCGGACCCTACGCTTGAGATCAGCCCTTACCAAGGAGGCGCTATGTCAGAAAACCGTCCCTATCTCGATTTCAGAGCGATCAAGGCCCGCGTCACGATGGCCGACGTTCTTAGCCGCTACGGGGTGAACCTCGGCCGCGTGAACGCAACTTCCCTAAAAGGCACCTGTCCCCTGCCGTCGCACAGTTCGAAGAAGAAAAACACCTTCTACGTGAACGAGGCAAAGTCGGTCTGGTATTGCCATTCCGATTCGTGCAAGAAGAACGGCGGCAAGGCCGGCGGCAATGTAATTGATTTCATTGCGGCCATGGAGAATTGCTCCACGTATGATGCGGCAAAACGGATCGATGAGATGTTTCAGGCGGGAAGCCCGCCAAGCCCGAATATCCCGCCGCAACCGAATGCGGCCGCGAGCAACACTGCCGCGGACGGTGATGTCGTGACTGCGACCGGTAACAAGGCGCTCACGTTCGTGCTTAAGGACGTAAATCCGTCGCATCCGATGATCCAGGATCACGGGATATCGGTCGAAACTGCTAAACGTTTCGGCGTCGGTTTCTTTCCCGGCAAAGGCAGCATGGCCGGAAGGATCGTCTTTCCACTCCACGAGCACGGCATCCTCGTCGGCTACGCGGGCAGGACTACATTTCCGGCCTCCGGGGGGAACCCGAAGTGGTTGTTCGGAAAGGGCCTCAAAAAGACCTTCCTATACGGCCTGGACCGCTGCGACCCTGCGAAGCCGCTCATCCTCTGCGAATCCTTGTGGGCGCCGCTTTGGTTCCATGAGCGAGGACTCCAGGCGGCAGCGCTCATGGGATCTGAAATGACGGCAGAGCAGGAACGGTGCCTCGATTCTTATCCCGTGATTACGGTGGCGCTCGACAACGATAATGCCGGCGCGGAGAAAACCGCGCGCATCTGCGAACGGCTCAAAGGAAAACACCGAATCCTGAAAGCCAGATTGGTTGAATAGCGGGGGCTGCGGCCCCTGCTTTTTGTTACTCCAAGATCTTATTTGTCTGTCAACGCGACCGCCGAAAAGCTAAGGCCGTCCAGGGTAGTGAGTTGCTGCCGGAATAGCAGTTTCGCTTTCTCGATGGCTTCGCTCTCGTTTTCGGCATCGACTTCGACTTCCCCAACGGGCATGCCGGCGAGGTCATCAGGGTCGTGCGCGCTTACGATGTAATGGATTAACTTCATTTCGCATTAATACTAGAATCCGCGGGCGGTCTCGTCAAACGGAGGGCCTTGCCGCGTGGGTTGATGCACGCCTTAGGCGTTTTCTATATAGCAGGTCGTGAGGAGCTTCAAAACCCCGGCCTCGACGTCCCTATTGAACGCGGCTTACTGCGCAACGACGGCCGCGGACATCTGGTTTGAAGTGCCGTCATGGTTCGATACCGAGAAGAGCGCCGTTCCCGACGTCACGAGCGTTCCGAGGCTGATGTTGATCTGTCCGGCGCTCTCGTACGTGATTGCTGACGCAGGCACCGGCTGGCCGTTCAGCGTCACCTGGTTTCCCGATGCGGCGAAGGCTCCAAAGAGAATCGCGTATTGGCCGGGCGTGACCTGCCACGCGGTGTAACCTTTTGCGGCGGAATACCCGGCGATGCCCTTGAGGTTGGGATCAGGAGATCCCGGAAACGCGTGCCACGGAACCTGCTGGATCATCTGCGCGCCCTGCGGGAACCGCTGTATCGAAGCGGCAACCCGGATGGGCTCATCAGACGTGACGAGCAGATATCCGTCGATCATAGGACCGTACTGCGCGGCGAAGGCCGAAAGGAATTTGGAATAATCCGCATTCCCGGCGAACGCCTGCGAAACCGTCGATGAGATCCGACCCTGAGGCGGCAGGGTAGCCGTTACCGTTGCGAATGGAGCGCGACCCTGGGAAAACCAGTTATCGTCGTATGCCGCGATGGTCACATTAGCCTTGGTCGCGCCGGGGTTATTGAGGACAAGGTTGATCTCGTCCACCGGCTCCAGACCGACGGCGAAACGGGTGGCCGCGACCGGAGCAAGGAGCCCCGGATCGGTGACGACCCGGGTGTCTCCCGGAATCACGTTACCGTTAACATCAAGATGATCTGAGATCGCCGAGATTGCGTATCCGCCCGCCGTTGCGAGCTGGATCGTGAAATCCTGCGCCGCGAAGCCGGGGTTGCCCGTCAGAACGAGATTCATGGAACCGTTATTCCACGGACCGCCGTTCCACTTCACGCACGTTTCGGTCACGCCGGCTGGCGTCGTACAGGTGAGCTGCAGCCAATTACCGTTCCCGTCGAGAAACGTGACGGAACCGGGGGCTTGATCCCCTGCATACGCATTGATCCACCAAAGTTTGGTTTGCCAGGTGGAACCGTCCGGTTCCACACCGACGCGAGCACCGACCGCGTTATATTTCACGAGTGCAGTGCTGTTCTGTCCCCACGCCGGAGACAGGGTTGCCGCAACAATGAATGCCATGGCCGGGGCGAACTTGCCTGCCATAGTGTTTGCCTCTTTCCGGGGAAGGTCGCCCGGGACTAATCTGTACTATAGTCTCTGGTGACTAAAGTACAGATCGTAGCAGTATCGGAATGCGCATGCAAGGCCGCCGCATCCGGAAAACTGCCGTGCTTACCGGAGAGGACTGCTTCGGCCGCACCCTGCGGGAGATCCGGAAAGAGCGGGGCCTCTCGCAGGAGGAACTCGCCTTCGAAAGCGGCCTGCATCCGACGTATATCGGCCATCTGGAACGCGGGAGAAAGAGCCCCTCGCTGCGCACGATACTGCGGCTCGCGCACGTCCTCGAAACGCCCGGTTCCGAGATGCTGAAGCGGACCGAAAGCCTGCTCCAGCATCAGGGAAGAACGAAGCGCTAGTCCCCCAAGAAGCCGTTTCGCAGGAGCCGCACGATCCCTTTGTCCACGTCCTTGCGGTTCCTGCCCCACCGCATACGCGAGGTTTTGAGGACGTCGCGGTATTTCGATTCGTCGCCCTGCCTTTGAATTGGCGCGTAGGCCCGGACATGCTGGAAGAGATGACGCCGCTTCCCGATCTTCGCCTTCACGTAGAACTCGTGGTCGTCGAGCCAGATAAGGTGCTGGGCCAGGGACGGATCGCCATAGGCCGCCGCGATACGCTCCGCGTCCCTGTCACCCACCGCGAAACAGATCAGGTTGTTCACGTTGCCCAGAATGGAATCCATCCACTGGTCGGGTACCTGCGTCACCGATTGCGTGGCAAGCCAGCACCGGATGCCGTACTTCCGGAGTTCAGCGAAAAAGGTCGTCCAGTTGATGCCATGCGAGAAATTCTGAAATTCATCCACGATGATCGTGAAATCCTGCTTCCCGTTCGCCGGCCGGCGGAAAGCGTAGATGCCGATGTGATTCAGGATCGCGGAGCCGATCAAGGCCGCGTTCATATCGCCGATCTTTCCCTTGTCGAGGTCAACAATCACGATGGCATGGTTCATGAGATCAATGAGAGGAAGATTCGCTCGCTGGTTGAAGATGGTCCGTATGATCGGCCTGACGAACGGCTTCAGCTTGTTGATCGAAGGAGCGAACTTAGCCATGCGCTCGGATGCGCGGAGGCCTTCGTCGTATTCCAGGGCGAAGTCCGTAAGCAAAGGATTGTCGGCCGCCGCGATCATCTTCTCCCTGACGAGCTTCCGGACGATGAAAAGGTAGACATGCGCCATCGTGGGGTGCTCCAGGGATTCCACCGCGGCCGTCGCGGCGCCGTCGATCACGTTGGCCGTCTCGAATCCCCAGGCATCGCCGGCGGTGGATTTGAGGATGCTCGAAAGGGACATGATGTCGAGCTCCTTTTCCTCCTTCGTCTTCCCGCAGAAGATCGATATCCCCGGCACTTTCTTGGCTAGCGGATTGATGTAGAGCACGCGTTCGCTGAAGCGCTTCGGGATGTAGCCCAGGATGCGCCTCGCGCTTGTGCCGTGCGGGTCCATGTAGAGCAGCGGCTTCCCGGCGCGGATGAGCTGTATGGCGACATCCTCCAGGAGCGTGGACTTGCCCACGCCTGACACGCCATCCACGAACGTGTGGTTGAAGCTGTCGATTACCAGTTCCTTGTCGAGGGACATGGCGTCCCCGTACGCTCCGATCGCGATATTCATGGCTCCTGCGTCCCGGCCGCCATCGGCGGAGGGATCACCTTCGGAGACGGCGGGACGCGGGACAGATATTCCCGCTCTTGCGAGCGATTGCGCTCATCGTAGTGCCGGGGTGTTGCGCGCGTCAGGAATGCGAATGCTACCGGCGCGGTATCTTTCGGCGTCCTGAAGATCGTTCCGCCGATGTCTCTGCGATATGCCTCCTCGGTCGTGAGGGTGAACATGCGATGGTTCACTGTCTCGCGCAATGATTTGAGAAGCCCCTCGCGCCTGTCTTCCGTGCGCTGGATGATAACGACGCGGAACTCACGGAACCCCCATTCCTTTTCACAACGGGTGGAACCGAAGTGCTTGTGATAGCGCTTCAGCTTGCGGAGGATCTGCGGCACGCCGTTCCGGTAGTTGCCGAGCTTGGCCCGCTCGATCTCCAGGAAGTAGCAGTATGCTTTTGCCGGATTCTCCGGATCTGAGACGTTGAAGACCGCATCAGGATGCACACTCCGCTTGAGTCCCCTCTGGCGCCAGCCGTAGCGGAGGCCTTCCGCCGCGCAGAGGCGATGCAGCGCGATGTGGAACGCCGTGATCTCCAGTTCATGATCGAGCGTGCGGATGGAATGCTCGTCGAGCGTCTTCGTGGCAAGGGTCGCGTAGCCGGTGCGGAAGGCATGGCGCACGCCTTTGTCTGACAGGCCGTAGACGTAGCCGATGCCGCCGCGCTCGCGGCCCTCTTCGAGATGAGGAACCCGGTAAACGAACCCGTCGCGGTGCAGGATCGCGAGCGTGCGGCGGACCGAGCGTTCGTCGCTCGCCCCGATCTCGCGGTTGCGGAGGAGCATGGCGGCGTCAGCGGTGCGCAGGCAAAAGAACCCGGCCAGGAGCTGAAGCACGCGTTGCTTCACCGCGTTGGTGCGCGGGATTTCTTCTCCCGTTGTGATTGCTCCCGCATTCTTCACCCGCCCATTATTGCCCCGCGGATGTTGTCCACAAGGCGGCGCGATGTGCCGGATGTGACGGGCGGATTGGAACAGTGTCTCCGCCCCGGGCGGCATGTTGCGCAGCCTAGTGCGGGATGCGTTAGCCGGCGAAACTGAGGGCGGTTCGTTCCGGCGCGTCCGAAACGGCGCGCACTGAATCGCTCTTTCCGGAACCCCATCCGGAGCTTCCGCAACACGATTCGCTCTTTCCTGCAGCGCACGAGGAGGTTACCTGTGTCCGTACGAAAGTTGCAACGGGAGAACGGCAACGTGCCGGTTCCCGCGAAGCCGTCAGCAGACGTTTTGGTCGAGCGCCACCGGGATCTGGTGGCGCATGTGGCGCGTGATTTCGAGCGCCGCCTGCCGCCGAGCGTGACGTTCGGCGATCTTCTGAGCGCCGGGAATCTCGGCCTGGTTGAGGCTGCCCGGCGGTTCAAGGCAGGCACCGGCGCATCCTTCCCGACCTTCGCGAGGCATCGCATTCACGGCGCCATCATGGACAGCTTGCGGCGGCTCGATCCCCTTTCCCGCCGTCTGAGGTCATTTCAGAAAGCCGTAAGCCAGGCGAGCGATGCGCTTACGGCGAAACTCGGCAGGCAACCCGCTGATACCGAGATCGCCGCGCGAATCGGCATGCCATTCCACCGGTTCGAACGACTGTCGCGCGAGCTGCGCGGTGCGGGGGGCCTGAGCAGTCTGGCGGCACCAACGCCGGCGCTTTCGTCCGACATGCTCCCGGCGAAATGCGTCAGTCCCGAACTTCATTGCGAGCGGGCGGAACTGCGCGAGGCGCTCGACGCCGCCCTGGATGCCTTGCCGGTCCGTTGCCGCATCGTGATCCGGTGCTACCACTTCGAGGGACTCACGATGGCGGGGATCGGCCACCGGCTCGGAATATCGGAGGGCAGGGTGAGCCAGATCCATGCCGGAGCGATACGGCGCCTGCGGGAAAGCCGGTGGCTCCGGATGCATGCCTGATGCCCAGGTGAATACAATTGGCCGCACGTTGTGCGGCCTTTTTGCGTTGGCGATAGCGCCCGTGCATACGGCAATGGAATCCGGCAACAACGGTTGCCGCATCGCAATTGCCGGATTGCCGCGTTTGCGGAATCCGTTATGCGCCGGTGGTGCAACGGTTTCTCCGGAATTCGTCGAATCCATGCCGCACCGTCCTTCGGCGATGAGTGACGCTAGGAACGGGCAGCCGAACCGAAGCCTCCGGTAGGAGGGCTGAGGCGAGCGAAGCGACGGGCGTAGCATCCGGCGAGCGATAGCGATGCCCGATAGGGTTTGAGGATACGAAAACCGGAGGCTACGCCCGTCGCTAGACGAGGGGCGGTGCGGCATAACCCGTGGTGGCGGAATCGGTAGATTCCGTCGGGTCAAGTGAGTGCCGATTCGGCGCAATCCGTCACTCGATATGAGTACCGATCGCGGACAATCCACGGTACTGCACGAAAATGAAATCTGGACCTGATTTCAGGGCAAACTCTACAGAGAAAATACCGCGGGCATATCATTTAAGGTTTTTATTCTACCAGACAAAATCGCTCAGATTGTGGCAGTTGGCGCACAGACCCCAATATATGGGCACGATCTCTGTATCTGCGGAGATGTAGTGGCAAAGTTGGAGCTGTCGTGGTATTTTGGGTGATGTAGTGTGAGCTTTTTCACGCACGGCAGAGAGCGCTTGAGCTCCCGCTTGAGCTATACGGGATTACTCTCGATGGGGGCTTCAGTTCATACGGAAGCGCCAGCAGCTTCGCGCAGCATTCACCCAATGCTGCGCAATCGGTTGATTCCAGCCGTTAACAGCCCGCAGCGGCTTCCGGTCGAAAGCGACCCGTGCAAATCCTAGAGTGAGCACGATCATGGGATTCGAAATCGACTTTTTACCAGTGGGAAAAGAAAAATCTGGCGATGCCATTTTGGTTCGATATGGCAACCTTTATGGTTCACGCAACCAGCAAAAAGTTGTCGTCGTCGACGGCGGCTATCCCGAGACCGGTCAGGCGGTGATCGACCATCTGGCCACCCATTACGGTACGAACGAGATC
>Ga0335069_10004365_pt1 | contig 21026 bp, 12 predicted proteins | sample Lox_Sample_11_FD_206714 | JGI IMG/M metagenome (GOLD analysis project Ga0335069, IMG submission 206714) | Soil microbial communities from Loxahatchee National Wildlife Refuge, Florida, United States - Lox_Sample_1.1 | ecosystem: Environmental > Terrestrial > Soil > Wetlands | place: USA...
GTGCACCTCCTCGATCGTGTCGGGCTCCTCGCCCACGGCCACGGCGATCGTGTTCATGCCGACGGGCCCGCCGGCGTGGTGCTCGGCCATGACGCGCAGGATGCGCTTGTCCATCTCGTCGAGTCCGCGCGCGTCGATCTCGAGCAGCGCGAGGGCCGCGCCCGCGATCGGCCGCGTGATCCGGCCCTCGCCGCGCTCCTGGGCGTAGTCGCGGATGAAGTAGATCAGGTTGTTGGCGACGCGCGGCGTGCCCCGCGCCCGCGTGGCGATCTCGCGGGCGCCGTCGTCGTCGATCTCCACCCGCAGCAGGCGGCAGGACCGGCGGACGATGCCGACGAGGGTCGCGGCGTCGTAGTAGTCGAGGCGGGTCTGCAGGGTGAACCGGCTGCGCAGGGGCGCCGTCAGCAGCCCGGCGCGGGTGGTGGCGCCCACGAGCGTGAACTTCGGCAGGTTCAGCCGCACGCTGCGCGCGTTCGGGCCCTGGTCGATCATGATGTCGAGCCGGAAGTCCTCCATCGCCGAATACAGGTACTCCTCGACCGTCTTCGGGATGCGGTGGATCTCGTCGATGAAGAGGAGGTCGCCCGCCTCGAGGCCGGTGAGCAGCCCGGCGAGGTCGCCCGCCTTCTCGACGACGGGCCCGGAGGTCACCCGCACCGCGTGGCCCATCTCGGCGCCGAGGATGAACGCGAGGGTGGTCTTGCCGAGGCCGGGCGGCCCGCTCAGGAGGATGTGATTGAGGGCTTCGCCGCGTTTGCGCGCCGCGCCGACCATCACCTTGAGGCGTTCGACGGTCTTCGGCTGGCCGGCGAAATCGCCGAACGCGAGCGGGCGCAGGGCGGCGTCGGCGGCGCCCGGCGGGCCGGCCAGGGACGATTGGATGAAGCCGACGCCGGTCATTTTCGGGTCTTGATTTTTGCTTTTCGGTTCAGTCACGGCGGGGAAGGCTATTTTCGCTTTTTGATTTCCGGTTGTTGATTTGGCCGCATCGGAGGGGCCGGCGGTGCAATGCAGCAGACGGCTGCGCGGAGCGCACGGCCAATCGCAAATCGAAAATCGCAAATCGAAAATCGAAAAGGCCTAACCGGTCCACTCGACCGACGCGCCGAGGGCGCGCAGGTTCTCGACGAAGCGCGGGTGGGCGCGCTGGATGATGCCGGCGTTGCGCACGACGCTGCGGCCGGGGATGCTCGCGGCGATCATGTAGAGGGCGACGGCGGCGCGGATGACGTAGGGCGCCTCGACCACGGCGGGCCGCAGCGGCCGGTCGCCGAAGACGATGACGCGGTGGGGATCGCAGAGGACGGCGTGGGCCCCGAACTTGGCGAGTTCGGGCAGCCAGGTGAACCCGCCCTCGTAGACCTTGTTCCAGAAATGGATCTCGCCCTTCGCCCGCACCGCCAGCGCGATCAGGCAGGGCAGCAGGTCCACCGGGAAATACGGCCACGGCGCGGCCTCGATCTTGGGCAGGAGGTTGGGCGTGTAGGTCGGGGCGACGGCGAGGGCCTGGCGGGCGCGCACGACCGCGGTCGTGCCCTCGTGGCCGATCGCGACGCCGAGCTTGGCGAAGGCGCGGGCGATCAGGTCGAAATGCTGCGGCAGCGAGCGCTCGACGCGCACCTCGCCGCCGGTGATCGCGCCGAGCGCGAGGAAGGTGACCACCTCATGGTAGTCGCTGCCGAGGGTGAACGTGCCGCCGTGCAGCTGCGCGACGCCCTCGACGCGCAGGACGCTGGTGCCGGCGCCCTCGATCTTCGCGCCCATGGCGGCGAGCACGGCGCAGAGGTCCTGGACGTGCGGCTCGCTGGCGGCGTTGACGAGGGTCGACGTGCCGTCGGCCAGCGCCGCGGCCATGAGGAAGTTCTCGGTCGCGGTGACCGACATGTAGTCCTGCCAGTGCCGGGCGGCGCGGTAGCGGCCGTCCAGCGTCAGGGTGAGGGCGCTGTCCGGGGCGAGGCGGGCGCCGAAGGCCTGCAGGATCTCGAGATGCGGGTCGAGCTCGCGGATCCCGAGCGAGCAGCCCCGCGCGCTCGCCGGCACGACCAGCCGCTGCATCCGCCAGAGCAGCGGCGCGAACAGCAGCACCGTCGAGCGCATCCCGGCCGGCATGTCGCCCGCGAGGCGGTCGGCCTGGAATTTCGTGTGGTCGACGCGCATCTCGCCCTTGGCCCGGTCCCAGGTGATGCGGGAGCCCTGGGCGACAAAGAAGGCGACCAGGCTCTCGAGATCGGTGATCGCCGGGACGTTGAGCAGGCGGACCGGCTCGGAGGCCAGCAGCGTCGCGCACAGGACCGGCAGGGCGGAGTTCTTGTTGCCGGAGGGGACGATCGTGCCGGAGAGCGGCGTGCCGCCGTTGACGATGAGGTCGGCCATGGTTGGGAGTGAGAGTGAGGGTGAGGCGAGGGTGAAAGTGAGAGTGAGGGTGAAAGGGGACCATGCCAACCCTTCACTTTCGCTCTCACTTTCAACGCCGGACCAATTGCCTGCGAGCAGGCTCCTGCAGAAACCGGAATGGCGCAGGAAACAAAAAGGCGTCCACCGGATGGTGAACGCCTGGCACTGCCATGAATGGCGCCGGGGACAGCAGGGCTCAACTGCCCGCCGGCGGAGGACCTTCGGGGCGGCCGCCGCGGTAGTCGCCTCCGCCGCGATGATGACGGCGGCGGCGGCCTCCGTGTTGGCGGCGGTCGCCGCCGAAGCCGCGATTCTCGCCCCCGAACCCGCGGTTCTCGCCCGACGGCTGCCCGTCGCGCGGCCCGCGCTGCTCGCCCTGGAAGCCGCGGCCGTGTCCGCCGCGCCGGCGCCGGCGATGCCGGTGCCCGCCGTGATCGAATCCGCGCTCGCCGCCGGGAGCGGCTTCCGGTTTTGCGGTCTCGGGGACGGCGCCGCCGAAGAGCTTCTTCACCCATCCGAACAAGCCGCCGGACTTGCGCGACTCGGTCTGGGCCGCCGGCGCGGGCGCAGGCGGCGTCTCGGGTCGGGCGGGCGGTTCGCCGCCTTCGCGGCGCGATTCGCCCCAGGCCGGCCGGCCCTCGCCGGGACGGTCGTTGCGGCGCTCGCGTTCCGGACGGAAGTACGGCCGGTCACCCCGGCGACCGTCGCGGCGCGCCTCCGCGGGCGGCTGCTCCGCCGGCCGGCCCGGGATCATGGCGGCCTGGCCTGCGACCGTGCGAAACGAATCGCTTTCCCAACTGTGCTCGACGCGCTTGGGCGCCTCGGGCGGCAGGATCTTGATTTCGGCCGGTTTGGCCTCTGGCGCAGCTGCGGCCGGGGCCGCCGGCTCGCGGTGCGCCTGGTCGTCGCCGGAACGGATTTCCGCGACCGGGGCCGCGGGCGTTCCGGGGGTCTCGGCGGCCGCGGGGACGGCTGCCGGGGCGGCCGGGGCCGCCGCTTCTGTTGGCGCGGGCGCGGCGGGAGCCGGCGGCGCAAACGGATTCTTGTACTCGGTCGGGGCGGTGATGACGGACACCGCCGTGGGTTTGTACTCGGCCGCGGGCGCGGTGGAGGCGGTCGGGGGAGGCGGACTGGCCGGACGTTTGCCGCGGGCCAAGCCGGAGCCGCGGTTGTTGCTGAACGTGCTGGGCAGGGTTGCGCTTGGTGGCGTGCTTGGTGTGCTCGCAGTCTCGGCTGCCGCGGTCACGGCGCCGGACGATTCTGTTTCTGACATGTTCTTGTTTTTGTTTGGTAACGGCGCTCACCGTTGGCGGGAGCAGCCTGTTTTTGTATTTATGAGAGGCATGCGGAACGCGCGTCGCGCGCTCAACGCCTGCCAAGAAGGACGCACCATCGGTCCAAATGCCACCTCCGGCAACTCCAAAAACCGGCGCCTGGGGCGGCCGCCCGGACTCATGGTTTCTTAACACATTCGGGTTTCGATGGTTGGGAGGCGCTCGCAAGAGCCGGCTCCGCACTGGTGGGCATGCGAATTTGTCGCCAGATGGCACGCTGGGATCAGCTGGTCATCAAGATCTTCTGAAAGCACTGCCGATCCAGGCCGAAGCCGGCCGGAGGCAGCTGCAGCCGAGGTTTCGGGCCCGAAGATACCTCTCGGGTGGCGTCAGGGCGACGGCTCCGTTTCGGAAAAGTCGCTGGCGAGAATCGGGACCGCGCGCGGCTGGCCGGCCTCGGCGCCGCGGGCGGCGAACCGGTCCCAACCGGCCTTGCCCACGAACACGAACCGGCCTTCAACCAGCGTGCCCAACGTTGGATCGGCCATCGCCGGATGGCCGCGCTCCAGCACGGCGAGGCGGGTGACGCGCCCGGGTCCGAGGTCGATCCACAAACGCACGACCCGGCGCGGATCGGTGCCGTTTTGCACGCCGACGATGCAGCCATCGGAAGCCAGTGCGATGCCGTCGAGTCCCATGAGTGTCGTGTCCGGCGGCGCCGCCAGGTGCCGCACCGCGCGGGTCGACCGGTCGATCGCCCACAGACCGTTGCCGTAGTCCGACACGAGCAGCGTGCGGCCATCGCGCGTGACGGCGATCCCCTGCAGCGAATGGAACTCCTCCGACTCGAGCCAGCGTTCGGGTTGCGCCGCGTGGGGCGGCAGCCGCCAGATCACCGGCGCGAGGCTGTCGGTGGCGAAGACCGTGCCGTCGGCCGCGACCGTGAGATCGCCGAGAACGTGATTCGCTCCGTCCGTCGGGAGTGCGGCGGCGCGGCGCACGCTGCCGTCGGCCAGCGCGAATTCAACCAGGGCCGCGCGGCCGCGCTCGGCCGGACGGAAGCCCTCCATCTCCTCCACCGCGGTGGTCGCCGCCCAGAGCGAGCCGCGGGCTTCGTCCACGGCGAGGCCGAAGACGCCGAACAGGCCGGCCTCCGCCGGCGAGAACCGGCGCGCGGAGCCGTCGGGCCGGCGCTGCCAGACGCACCGGTGGCGCACGTCGCCGAGGAAATAGTCGCCGGTGGCCGCCCGGTGCGTAATGCCTTCGATGATACCGGTCATCGCGGGAAGCTCGAAAAGGACCCGGCCGGCTCCGAGCGGTCCGCGGTTGACGCGCAGGCGCCGCGCGACGTCCTGGAAATCCGGCGAGTCGCGCAGCGCCGCGAAAGCCCGGTCGTCGTCCACGGAGACCGAAAGGCCCATGCGGGCCAGGCGGTCCAGCGCGGCGACGGCGTCGCGCGGATGCCCGGTCATCGCCTGCAGCCGGGCGAGCGTCACCAGATAGGTGGGATGGTCGGGCCGCAGGGCGACCGCTTTTTCCACCAGGGCGAGTGCGCCGGCCGGATCGTGGCGCTCGAGCGTCGCCGCCGATTCGTTCATCAGGCGGCGGGCCTCGTTGGCCGGCGTCGCGGCGGAAGCCGATCCGAGGCCGGTCAGCGCCACCCCGGCGCCCAGGAGCAGGCGCGCCATCAATCGAGCGGGAGCGGACGGCGGGATCATGCGCGAATGTTGATTCCAGGGACGGCTGGACGCAATGTCGCCGGGCGTCAGGCGCCTTGGTTGAGGTTTGGGTTGAGGTTGAGGTGGCGCCGGACAACTCAGCCGCCGACCCCAACCCTGGACCGCCAACCTGAACCGGCGGCGTCTGCGCCGCCTAATCGGCACGAAGCGCTTCAATCGGGTCCACGCCCGCCGCCCTGCGGGCCGGCACCCAGCACGCCAGCAGGGCGGCGATCAGCACGGCGGCGGCGCCCGCCAGCAGCGTGAGCGGATTGAACGGGCTCACCCCGAAGACCAGGGCGCGCACCAGGGCAGCCAGCCCGAGCGCTCCGGCGATGCCAATGGCGATCCCGACCAGCACCCACCGCGCCCCCTGCCCGAACACCAGGGCGGCAATGTTGCCCCGGCCCGCGCCCACGGCCATGCGCACCCCGATCTCCCGGGTGCGTTGCGACACGTGGTAGGACAGGGTGCCATAGAGGCCGACTGCGACCAGGCCGAGCGCCGCGGCCATGAAGAAGTCGGCCAGCCCCGTCACCGCCCGCTGGCCCTGGGTGGCGTCGTTGACCACCTGCTGCAGGGTGCGGATGCGGGACAGCGGCAGGTCGGGGTCCAGCTGCGCCACCTCGCGGCGGAGCGCGCCGGCGAGCTGGGCGGCCGGATGGGTCGAGCGCAGGACGAGGACCACCGCCTCGCCCCAGGCGCGGTCCGGCGTCCAGTAGATCTCGGGCCGGGGCGGCATTTCGGCGCCCCACTGGCGCACGTTTTCGACCACGCCGACCACGCGGGCCGTGAACCACGGCTTCGCATTGTTGCCGCGGATGATCATGCCGAGCGGATCCTTGCCCGGCCAGCAGGAGTCGGCCAGCGCCTGGTTCACCACCACCCCGATGATGTCGCCCTTGGCGTCGCCGGGTTCGAGGGTGCGCCCGCGGAGCAGGCCGATGCCGGCCGCGGCGAAATAGCCCGGGGTGATGCTGGACACCTCGGCCAGGGTCCGGTCCGCCGTGGGGTCGAAGACCTGGTCGTTGACGAGGATGTTCGTGTTGCTGCCGCCCTCGAGGGGCAGCTTGGTCGTCGTCCCGGCCGCGGTGACGCCAGGCAGCGCGGCGGCGCGCTCGGCCAGCTGCTCGCAGAAACGGGCGCGCTGGTCCTTGTCGCCGTAACGTCCGCCCCGCAGGTCCGCGCCGGCGGAGAGAACGTACTCGGTGGCCAGCCGGTCGTTGGCCGCGAGCAGCCGCGCGTAGCTGGCGGTGAACAACGCGGCCCCGTTGGCGAGGATGAAGGCGAGGGCGATCTGGGCGATGATCAGTCCGCGCAGGAGGCGGTGGCGCGCCCGCGAGCCGGCGGCTCCGCGGCCTTCGGCGCGCAGCAGGTCGGTGACCGAGATCCGCATGGCGGCGAAGGCCGGGGGCAGGCCGGCGAGCACGGCGGTCAGGAAGGTAAGGCCCAGCGAAAACGCGAGGACCCCGCCGTTCAGCGTCATGGCCGCCCGGCGGGCGTCGCTGACGGGCGCGATGACCTGGAGCACGCGGACTCCGAACACGGCGACGGCCAATCCGGCGGCCGCGCCGGCCAGCGCCAGCAGCAGGCTTTCGGCGAGGGCGAGGCGGACCAGGTGGCGCCGGCTGGCGCCGAGCGCGATGCGCACGCCGAATTCCCCCTGGCGCCGGGCGTTGCGGGCCAGCAGCATGCTGGCGACGTTGGCGCAGGCCAGGAGGAGCACGAGCATGACCGCGCCAAAGAGCATCCACACCCGCGAGCCCACGTCGCGCGTCATTTCCTCGTGCAGCGAGCGCACGAGGAAATGCTTCTTGCTGTTGGTGTCCGGGTAGGCGGCCGTCAGCCGCCGGCCGATGGCCTTGATCTCGGCGTCGGCGGCGGCCACCGCGACGCCGTCGCGCAGCCGGGCGATGCCGCAGATCCAGTGGCTGCCGCGGTCGCCGTCGCCCCGCTTGATCTGGAGCGGCAGCCAGACCTGGCAGGTCTCCGTGCGCATCCAGGGCGCCACGAATTCGAAGCGGGCCGGCATGATGCCCACCACGGTGACGTCGCTGCCGTTGAGCCGGATGGTCCGCCCGACCAGCCCGGGGTCGCCGGCGAACGTCTGCTGCCAGAGCCCGTAGCTGATGATCGCGACCGCCGGCGCGCCCTGGTCACAGTCCTCGGCGGTCAGGAAACGGCCGCGCACGGGCGGCAGGCCGAAGGCGCGCAGGACCTCCGGGGTGCAGATCACGCCGGGGACGGACTGGGCGTTTTCGCCGCCGAGGTTGACCCGCCGGGGCGAGTACACGCCGAACTCGGTGAAGGCGGTGGCCTGCTCGTGGAGGTCAAAGTAATCCGGCGAGGACAGCGGCCAGCGGTCGCCCGACCAGACCATCACGAGCTGATCGGCGCGGGGAAAGGAGAACGGCTCGACCACCAGGGCCCGCAGGGTGGCGAACAATGCGATGGAGGCGCCGATGCCCACGGCCAGGGTGAGGATGGCGACGGCGGCAAAGCCGCGGGATCTGGCCAGGTTGCGCAGGGCGAGCCGGAGGTCCGAAAGCATGGCGAGGGGCGGGCGGGAGAATGACGGCGGAGAGTCTCCCTACTACAACCCGCGAAGGCCGGCGCTGGTTACAGGAAATCTGGTCCCGGCGCGGGCCGCGCAGCGACCGTGACCGATGGCCAATGGCCGATAGCCGATGGCCAATCGGCAAAAGGTGGAAGACGGACCCCGATGCCGCGCGGCCGGATTTGACTCGTTTCCCGGGCGCGCCCACGCTCCGGGATTCCGGTTCGGCCCGGCGTGAATCGCACGGTGCCGCCGGCCGATTCCGCGTTGAACCGTCCACCCCAGAATCCCGCCATGGCCTTCCCGTCCCCGTTTCGACCCTCCTTCATCCCTCTCCGCGCCGCGTGGATCCTGGGTGGCGCGGTCCTCACGCTCTGCGGGCTCCGGGCCGAGCCCGCGGCGCCCGCGCCCCGCTGGGCGCACCTCAAGACGGCGCTCTTCTTTACGAGCGAAAGCGTGGACCGGCTCCTCGCGACGCCCGAGGCCCGCCGGGAGACCCTGGAGTACTTTGCGCCGCTGCGCGTCTCGAAGGTGTATCTGGAGGACCAGCGCGGCGAGCAGGCCGATGTCGCCCAACTGCGCGGAATCGCCGAAGCCCTGAAGGCGGCGGGACTCGAGGTGTCGGGGGCGGTCGTGCCCGCCTTCCACGGCCCGCTCTGCTACAACAATCCGGACGACATGGCCCTGCTCGAGCGCCGGGTGCGCGTCCTCGCGCAGGTGTTCGACGAGATCATCGTCGACGACTGGCTCTTCACGACGTGCACCTGCGCGAAGTGCGTGGCCGACCGCGGCACCGACTCGTGGGCCGACTACCGCAGCCGGCTCGTGGCCGAGCAGTCGAAGCGGCACCTGCTCGACGCCGCGAAACAGGTGAATCCGCGCGTTCAGGTCATCATCAAGTACCCGAACTGGTACGAGGGGCACCGCCAGCACGGCTACGACGTCGCCCGGCAGACGCCCCAGTTCGACGGCGTGAGCGTCGGCATCGAGACGCGCCAGCGGGCGACGCACGACCAACACATCCCGATCTACTCGGGCTACGTGTTTCAGCAATGGATCGGCGGCGACGCGGGGCCGAAGTGGCGGAGCGCCTGGCTCGACAACTACGAGATGGAGGGCGACGACCGGGACTACGTCGCGCAGGTCTGGCAGGCGGTGCTCGCCCGGGCGCCGGAGATCATTTTCTGGTGCGCGGGCACGCTGCACCCGCCGGCGCCGTCGGCTTCGAACTATCCCGCGGTGGCCAAGCTGATGCCGGAGTTCGACCGGCTCGCGGGCCTGCTCGACGGCCCGGCGCGCGGCATCCCCATCCACCTGCCGCTCGGCGCCGTCGGCGAATACAACATCTTCGGCTATCTCGGCATGATCGGCCTGCCGATGGCGCCGCGGACGGCGTTCCCAGCCGACACGAAGACCGCCATCTTCACCCAGCACTCGCTCCGCGACCCGAACCTCGCGGCGGAGCTCGTCGACCGGATCCGCGCCGGCAAGGAGGTGCTCCTGACCTGGCCGCTGCTACAGGATCTGCGCGCCAGCGAACTCGGCCGCGTGTTCAATGTCATCGGCGAGGGGGGCACCGTGGCGGCGTCCACGTTCCGCGTCCGCGAATACGAGTGGCACGCCTCGATGGTGGAGGCGTCGCGGCCGTTCGCCTTCCCGCGGATCCATCTCTCGACCTGGCCCTACGTGCGCGAGGTGGCCCTGGTGCGCGAGGACGCGGACTTCGGCGTGCTGCTCAAGGCGCCGTACCTGGGCGGGGAGGTCGACGTCCTGAACCTGCCCGACAACAGCTACGACCTGCTCCGGCTGCCGGAGCCGGTCCTCGACGCCATCCGCCGCTGTTTCGCCGGCGAGCTGGGCGTGCGCCTCATGGGGCCGGGCGGCGTCGCGCTCTATCCCTTCGGCGACCGGCAGTACGTGCTCTACAACATGAACGACGCGCCGGCGAAGGTCGGGCTCCGGTTCCCGGCGGACGCGCCGCCGCGCGCCTGGCAGGAGCGCCTGCGCGGCGCGGCGCTGACCGTCACCGAGATCCCGCCGGTGAAGGACCGGCTCGGCCGCGAGATCCTGGTGCCGGGGGAGACCGAGGTGGCGCTGACGCTGCCGCCGTTCGAGATCGCCGTCGTCGAAGGGCGGTAGGCAATAGCCAATTGGCAATCACCAATAGCCGCTCAGGCCCCGTCGCGGCGCGGGGCCCATTTCCAATAGAAGTATTTGAGTCCGCGCTGCTGGCGGCCGGTGGCCTCCGTGATCCGGACCTCGATGGCGCAGCAGCGGGAGGCCACGCGCAGCGGAATGTCCGGCGCGTCGGGCTGGATGCGGCGATTGAAAATGTTAAGCGCCCGGCGGCGCTCCTCCGCGTCCTCGATCAGGCGCGCGCGGCCGAAGCAAACCACGCTGTCATTGTCGACGTGGCAGGAAGCTCCTTGGGGATGCCGAAAGATCCGGCCGGCCTGCCGCGCGACCGTGAAGCAGACCTGCGGATTGGCCCGCAGGTAGTCCAGGCGCTGTCCGGTCAGCTTGCCATGAATCAGGACCCGGCCCCCGGCGTAGGCGTAGTTCAGGGGCACGACGTAGGGCTGGCCGTCGCGGGAGAGCCCCAGAAAACCCAGGTTCTCTCGGCGCAGCAACGCCTCGATCCTGCTGCGCGATCGCACGAATCTTGGTTTTGGCATTCTGGCCTCCTTGAACTGGCCGGGTTGGCAGCGATCTGGAAAACTTTAGTCCAAAAAGGGTCTACCACCGGATCCTCCCCGTTGCGAGCTTCCCGCGGCACCCTTGGGTTGAGGTTCGAGGTTTAGGTTGAGGCGACGTCGGATGCCTCGGCGGCCGGGACCTCCACCTAAACCTTACACCGAAACCTTTACCCAGCGCTTCCGGCGCTATTCCGCCCGCAGGGCGACGACCGGGTCGACCTTCATCGCGCGCCGCGCCGGCAGCCAGCAGGCGACGGCCAGGATGCCGCCCAGCGCCCCGCATCCCGCCAGATAGTAGCTCGGATTCAACAGGCTGAGGTCGGCGAAGAAGGTCCGCAACGCGCCGGCGATCGCGACCGAGATCACGACGCCGACCGCCGCGCCGGTGACCAGCCAGGGCACGGTCTGCCGGAGCACCAGCGCGACAATGTCGCGCGCGGGCGCCCCAAGCGCCAGCCGCACGCCGATCTCGCGGGTCCGCTGCCGCAGCTGAAACGAGAGGGTCCCGTAGATACCGATCGCGGTCATGACCAGCGCCGCCGCCATGAAAAAGTTGGTGAGCACCAGCAGCGTGTGCCGGCCTCCGGCCTCCTCGCTCACGATCTCGGCCATCGTGATCGGGTCCGCGAGCGCCAGGTCGGCATCGAGCGCGGCCAGTTCGTGCCGCAGCGCCGGCACCATGCGCCGGGCGTCGAACGCGGACCGGACGATCAGGAACGCCTCGTTGCGCGGGTTGCGGGCGTAGGGGAAATACATCTCCGGTTGCGCCGCGAGCCCGATATCCCATTGGCGCACATCATCGACCACGCCCACCACCCGGCCGATGGGCTCGGGCCTGGGACTATCGCTGAGAATGCGCCGGCCGAGTGGATCCCGGCCGGACCAATAGTGCTCCGCCAGCGTGCGGTTGACGACGATGCCCGGCGGGTCCCCCTGGGCGTCGCCCGGTTCAAGCGGGCGGCCCTGCACCTGCCGGATGCCCATGGCCGCGAAATATCCCGGCGAGATCCACGATTCCTCCACATCGGGCCGTGGAACCCTGACCTCGTAGGTCTCGCCGTCCACCAGAACGGTCCGATTGTAGCCGCCGCGGAGGGGCAGCTTGGTCGTCACGCCCGCCGCCGTGACGCCGGGCAATGTCCTCGTGCGGTCCACGAGGCGCTCCCACAACGCCGCGCGCGCGGCGCCGGCGCTGTAGCGGTCGCCTTTCACGGTGATCTGGGCCGAAAGCACGAACTCGGAGGACAGCGGGTCGCTGACGGCCAGGGCGGCGCGGTAATCGGCCGTCAGCAGGAGGGCGGTGTTGACGAGGATCAGCGCAATGGCGATCTGCGTTCCCACCAGGTGGCGCAGGAGCCGGTGCCGCGTGCGCGAACCGGCCTGGGTGAATCCACCCTGCTTGATCGTCTCGACGACCTGGGTTTTGGCCGCCGTCAAGGCCGGCGGCAGACCGGCCGCCAGCGTCGCGCCCAGGACCAGCAGGCACGACCAGGCGAGGACCGAGTGGTCAAGCTGAATGGCGACAGCGTGGGTGCTCAACGGCGGGAACAGCCGGGGCAGGATTCCGGCGGCGTTCCAGGCCAGCAGCAGGCCGGCGGCGCCGCCGCCCAGGGAGATCACGAAGCTTTCGGCCAGCGCGAGCCGGACCAGTTTCCAGCGGCTGGCGCCGAGCGCGAGGCGCACGGCAAACTCGGCCTGACGGCCCGCGCCGCGCGCGAGAAACATGATCGCCAGGTTCGCGCAGGCCACCAGCAGCACCAACCCCACCGCGGACACGATGAGGCCGTAGCGAAACAGCGCCCTGCCGGCCAGTTCGACGGGCAGCGGGCGGGCGTAAAACCGCTTTCTGAAGTTGGTGGCGGGATAGGCGGCGGCGAGCCGTGCCGAGAGGACCCGCAATTCGGCGTTGGTGCGATCGACGGTCGCGCCGGGCTTGAGCCGGCCGACGGCGAGCAGGCCGTGGTTGCCGCGGTCCCCCCCGCGCGCCAGGCGCAGGGGCACCCACAGGTCGACGGCGCGCGCGTCCGTCCAGGGACAGTAGAACTCGAAGTTGGCCGGCATCACGCCCACGACCGTGCAGTCCTGCCCGTCCAGCCGGATGTTCCGGCCCACCAGCGCGGGATTCGCGCCGAGATGCTGGGTCCAGCAGCCGTAGCTGAGGATCACCACCGGCGGAGTGCCGGGCCGGTCGTCCTCCGCGGCGAACCAGCGGCCGAGCACCGGCTGCACGCCGAGGGCGCGCAGCACCCCGGGCATGCAGGCGACGCCCTGCAGGGGAACCGGCGCGTCGCCGCCCAGCGTGAAGTGCACCGGCCGATAGGCGCCGCAGTCGGACAGGGACGCACACTGGTCGCTCACATCGAAGAAATCGGGCCCCGACCACGGGTTGGTTTCGAGAGGCGTGCCGTTGGTCCGCCAAAGCTGGACGACGCGACCGGCCTCGGGATAGGGAAACGGCGCGAGCACCTGCGCCTTGAAGACGCTGAAGAACGCAATGTTCGCGCCGAGTCCGAGCGCCAGCAGCAGCACGGCGACGGCGGTGAACCCCGATGACTTGGACAGCGCACGCGCGGCGAACCGAACCTCCTTCGCGACCTGCTCCAGCGCCACCCAGCCGCGCTGGTCGCGGACCGTCTCCTTGATGCCGTCGAGGTGGCCGAACTGTCGCCGGGCGGCAAAGCGCGCCTCCTCCGGATGCATGCCCGCGGCGCGGTTGGCCGCCGCCTGCATCGCGAGGTGGGCGGCCATTTCCTCGGCCATGTCGGACTCGAAGCGTTTCCGGCCGAACAGCGCGCGGAGGCGGCGCCAGGGGTGGGGTAGCCAGGACATGGGTAGCCTTAAGCTGTAAGCGGTAAGCTCTAGGCTGATGTCGAGATGTTGGGCGTCAGATTGGCTTACAGCTTATCGCTTAGTGCTTACGACTGTGCGCTCCGCGCCCTTACGCGCCCTCGAGAACTTGCGCGATGGCGGCGGCCAGGCGGTCCCAGGTCTGCTCCTCGGCCGCGAGCTGCTTCCGGCCGGCCTTGGTCAGCGCGTAGAACTTGGCGCGCCGGTTGTTCTCCGACTGGCCCCACTCGGAATCGATCCAGCCCTTTTCCTCGAGGCGGTAGAGGGCCGGATAGAGCGAGCCCTCCTCGACCGTCAGCACCGCCTGCGACAGCACATGGATGCGCTGGGCGATGCCGAAGCCGTGCTGGGCGCCGCCATTGAGCACCTTGAGGACCAGCAGATCGAGAGTGCCCTGGAGCAGTTCTGTTTTGGCCATGGCGGATCCTGTTCCCTAGGATATCTAGGGGCAAGGTATTCCGCCACTTCCCTAGAATGTCAAGGGATAAGGCCGCCAGGCGGATCCGGCGCGGGTCCGCGGCAGGGAAGGGAGCGCCCGTCCCCGCGCGCGCAGCGGCGGCAGGCATGGAAGCCGCCCGGGTCCTCGCAGCCGTCGGCCACGAGCCGCCGGGAAAGGAGACGAAGAATGGTCCGGATCAGGTTCAGCGGCGTCAGGCGGCAGCGGGCGGGGCCCGCCGGCGGCGGGCCAGGTGCAGCACGAGGAGGCCCGCCAGAAACCAGAGACTGGGCGCGCCGCCACCGCCCCCTCCGCCGCCGGACGCCGGCGCGGGCGGATTTGGCTGGGGCTGGAGCGGAGGCGGCGGTGGGTTGACGGTGAGCGTTGCGGGGCTGCCAACGAGGATGCCATCCTCGTTGGCAACCGTCAACGAATAGGCGCCCGCATCGGCGGCCTGCACGTTGTTGAGCGTCAACGAGGCGGCGGTGGCTCCGACGATGGCCACGCCGTTCTTGGTCCATTGGTAGCGCAGCGGTGCCTGGCCATCCGCGGTGACCGCAAAGGTGGCGGCGCTGCCGGTGGCGACGGACTGGTCGTCGGGCAACGCCAGGATGACGGGCTCGTTGCTCCCGGCCGCATCCGCGAACACGGCTTCCACGCCGGTGGAGTTCTGCCGGACGCGCAGGCGCGCGTCGGTGCCGGCGGGCAGGGCGACGCTCATCTGGATCGCCCCGTCGCCGTACACGCCCATGGACCGGACCGGGAACGAGGCCGCGGCCCAGTTCTCCTGCCCGGGCACCTTGGTCTCGACCGTCCAGGCCAGCGGGTGCTCGAGCACGATGCGCCGGTAGGAGAACACCCGCGAGCCGTTGGTCGCGGCGGAGCGGTAGGCGGGGAGCCGGGCCCCGGCAACGAGCGGGTCCAGACCGGCAGCATATTCGAGCAGGTTGGGCACGCCGTTGGCGTTCGGGTCGTCGAGCGGCCCGGTCGCGGAGCTCCCGGCGAGGGCGTAGCTGACCCAGGCGTCCCAGCCGAGGGTGCTCCAGGTCAGGTCGTGGGGGAGCGCCGCCAGTTCGGGCAGGGAATGGAGCATCGCATAAGCGTCGTTCTCGAACTGCGTTGAGACCGACGTCGCCGTGCGGATGCTGTTGAAGAAGGCGACCATGTGCCACTCGCCGTCCCCGGTGCGCAGCGCGTAGGTCTTGCCACCGAACGAGCCGCCCGCATGTCCCTGGTCGTCGCCGTTGGAGCAGGCATAGCGGGTGAACCAGCCGTACCCGTAGTAAGTCGCCGGATACTGCGTCGTGCGCATCGCGGCGATGGATTCGGGGCGCAGGAGCGGCGGGGTGCCGTTGGCGCCCTCGAGCGCGAGCAGGATGCGCAGGCACTCGATGGGCGAGATGATCCAGCCGCCGGCGCTGTCCCAGCAGTGCATCGAGTAGGCGTAGGGCGCCGGCACCAATTGCCCGGCATCGAGGCTTGACTGCACGAGGCTGGAACCGGGCTCATCGTAATAGACGGCCTCGTCCGCGGCGAGTTCCGACCGACGCGAGCCGCCGATGGCCAGGCCGGAGACGTACGAGTTCACGAAAAACTGCCGGGCCGCCTCCTCATAGGTCATGCCCGTTTTCTGTTCGATGAGACGCCCGAGGACCTCGTAGCCGAGGGTCGAATAGCTCCAGACGGTGCCCGGCGCCGCCTGAAGTGGCTGCCCCATCATGTACCGGATCAGGGTTTCGGGCGCGCAGGGCAGCGGCGTGCCCATCGCCTGGGCGATCTCGCGCTGATAGGTCGAGGCATAGAAGCCCGTCCCGCCGCCGAACGGGAAGGGGGCCTGGTCCCAAACCCAGCCGGCCGAGTGGTTGAGCAGGTGGCGCACGCGGATGTCGTCGAGGCGGAGATCGCGCCGGGCGCCCGCGTAGATCGGCATCGGGTAGTTGAGCATCGGAAACGCGCGATCGTCGAGCGACAGCCGGCCATCCTCCACGAGCTTCAGCACGAGCGCGGCGGTGAAGATCTTGCCGACGCTCTGGGTGCGGAAGCGCGTATCGGGCTGCACGGGACGGCCGGTGTCGCGATCGGCATAGCCATAGCCGCGGGCGAACACGATCCGGCCGCGGTGGGCGACGGCCACGGCGCCGCCCGGAATGTCCCACTTCTGCAGAAAGGCGGTGACGGCCTGGTCGTAGGCCTCGAATCCGGGCACGGCCGGGCCGGTGACCGGCAGCGCGCCGGGTGCGGTCGCGGCGGTCAGGGCGAGGACGAGACCCAGGATGAGCGGGCGGAGCGGAGGCCGCGTCGGGCCGAGGTGGGTGGAGAGACCCAGGAGTCCGGTGCAGCGACGCCCCAGAGGAAACGGAATGGTATTCATGGAATCGGTGGGAATGCAGAGGTGAATCTGGCGCAGGGGGGCAGACGGAGGATGACGGACGGGCGGCGGCGGCGCGGAGACACCAGGCAAGACGGTCGGGTGGGGCCGGGGCCGTGCCCGCGCCTGGTGCGGCGACGCCGGCCGAAAGGACGGTGATCGCGGCCGCGCCAGGACGCGGGGGTGAGACGGAATCCGGCCAACCAGGCGCAACGCCTAGAACCGGAAGCTCACGCCGGCGTAGAGGATGTGGGCGTTGGCGTCGTCGAGGGTCACGGTGGCGCCGGAGATCGTGACGCTGCTGCCCTTGACGTGGAGGTAGCGGTAGCCGAGGTCGAGGTCGACCTTCGGGGCCAGCCGGATGGCGACGCCCGCGCCCGCCCCGTAAGCCGCGCTCCACGTGGAGTCGCTGACGGAGAGGTTCACGTCGCTGCCGATCGCGTTCACCTCGGCCGTGGTGCAGGCAAAGCCGGCGGTCGGGCTGACGTAGAACCGGGCCGGCGATTCGGGCGCGCCGAAGTAGTACCGGTAGGTGACCAGCAGCGGCTGGTACCGGAGGGTGCCGGAGACATGGTAACCGGCGTAGGTCGCCGACTCGTCCCAGCTCACCCAGGCGCCCTCGAGGCTGAGCTCGTGCGCGGCCTTCGCGCCGAAACGGCCGCCGGCGGCAATGCCGAAGCCGGTGGCGGTGGAGGCGCCCGACATGGTCGGGGAGACGAACAGCAGCGAGGGCCGGATGAAGCCCTCGGCACGGGCGGAGCCGGCCAGGGCGGTGAGCAGGGTGGCGATCGCCACGAGTCTGATTTTTGTGTTCATGTTGAGGTTTGATTTTTCTGGTTTCAGGTGGCGCCTCACCCTGCGGCCACAGGCCGGTCCTGACTTGGCACAGGCGCCGGAACGAGGGCCCCGGCGGTGGGGTTACGGTTTTTGGGCAAAGCTCCGCCCGGAAAGGCGCGCGCGGCACCTTGGGCTGGACGGACGGGCGGGACTCAGCGGGCGGCCGTCAACGGCCGGTTCGGGGATTCTCCATGCGGGCGGATCCTTTCCGTCTCACTCGTCGCGGAGGGCGGTCAACGGGTCGACCCGCGCAGCGCGCCGGGCCGGCCCGCCTCCGCCAGAGGCTTCGGCGCGCCGGGGCTTCACTCTGTTCTGAGGGCTTCAATGGGATCTACGTTGGCGGCCCTTCTGGCCGGGAGATAGCAGGCCAGCAGGGCGACCGCCCCGAGCAGGCCGGCGCTCGCGGCCAGCGGGGCCGGATCGAGCGGGCTGACAGCGTAAAGCTGCCGGGAGAGGAAATGGGCGAGGCTGGTCGATGCCACCATGCCGACGAGCAGGCCGGCCGCCGCGAGGGCAAGGCCCTGCCTCATGACCAGCCGGACGACATCGGCCTCGCGGGCGCCGAGCGCCACGCGCACGCCGATCTCATGCGTCCGCTGGGACACGGTGTAGGCCACCATGCCGGCGATGCCGACCGCAGTCAGCGCGAGGGCCAGGACCGAGAAGCCGCTGAACAGCTTGCCGACCAGGCGCTGGGTCCAGACGCTCCGGCGGAGGATCTCGGCCATCGGCTGGGGCTCGGGGACCGGCAGCGCCGCGTCGAGCTGGCGAACGACCCGGCGAACGGCGGCGGCCGGGATCGGCGCATCCGCCCGGTCCAGCCGGAGGACGATGGTCATCCGATTGAAGGCTGCCTGGGTGTGGGGCAGGTAGATGCCGGCCTGCGTGTTCGAGGCGGTGTCCAGGAGGGCGTAGTGCTTCACGTCCCCGACCACGCCGATGACCTCCGCCTTCGGCGCTGAGGCATCCGGGCCCCAGTGGAGGACCTGGCCGACCGAGTCCGTGTCCGGAAAGTAGCGGCGGGCGAGCGTGCGGTCGATGATGACGACCGCCGGCGAGCCCGGCGAGTCCTCCGGGCCGAAGTCGCGGCCCTGGAGCAGGGGGATGCCCATGGCGGCGAAATAGCCCGGGGTGACCGCGCGGAAGTTGCCCACGGGATCCTCGCCGGGCGCGGGCTGCGGCCGGCCGGGGAGATAGAAGGTGCCGACGTAGTTCCGGTCGCCCAGCGGGCGGTGGGAGACGGCCGCGGCGGCGTCCACGCCGTGGAGCGCGCCGAGCTGCTCGAGCAGCGTCCGGTAGAAACCGGTGCACGCGGCGGGAGTGCCGTAGCGCGAGAGCGGCAGGTCGAGGTCGAACACCTCGAGGCCGGCCGACTCGAAGCCGGGGTCGACGCGCTCAAGATTCAGGACGGCGCGGATCGTCACCCCGGCGCCGAAAAGAAGGAGCGACGCCAGCGCGATTTCGCCGGCGACGAGCAACGCGCGCAGGCGGCCATGGCGCCGGCTCGCGGTGGCGCCCCGCCCGGCCTCGTCCAGCGCCTCCTGCAAGGTCGTGCCGGAAACCCGCCAGGCCGGGGCGAGGCCGGACAGCACGCAGCTGAGCAGCGAGATGCCGGCGGCAAAGACGCAGACGCGGAGATCGACCCCGAATTCGATCCAGGGCGGGATCTCCACCGGGACCAGCGCGACGACCAGGCGCACACCGAGCTGCGAGAGCGCGAAACCGAGCACTCCGGCCGCGGCGGCCACCAGCAGGCTCTCCAGCAAGAGCTGCCGGATGGCCCGCCACCGGCTGCCGCCGAAGGCCCCGCGGATCGCGAATTCCTTCTGGCGGCCGAGCGCGCGCGCCAGAATGAGGCTGGCGACATTCGCGCAGGCGACGGCCAGGACAAAGCCCACCGCGCCCAGCAGCAGCCAGCTCAGCAACGGCATGTTGTCCTTGCCCAACAGCTGCTCGCGCAGGGGCGTCACGAGCGGGCCGACGCCGGTGTTTGCCGCTGGAAACTCGCGCGCGATGCCTGCGCAGACGGCCGCGAGGTCGGCCCGCGCCCCGGCGACCGTCACGCCGGGCCTCAGGCGGGCGATGCCGGCGAAACTGTGGCTGCCGCGGGTCTTCGCCGGATCGGCGATGATGAGCGGCATCCAGAGTTCGGCCGATTGCAGCGGGCTGAACCCGGGCGGCATGACCCCGATGACGGTGCACGGCGTCTGGTCGATCTGGATGGACCGGCCGAGGACGGCGGGGTCGGCTCCGTAGCGGCGCTGCCACAATCCGTGACTGAGGACGACAACCCGCGGTGCCTCGGCCCGGGCGTCGGCCTCCGTGAAGCCGCGGCCGAGGGTGGGCTGGACGCCGAGCACGGAGAACAGGCCCGGCGTCACGGCGCCCGCGGCGATCCGCTCCGGCTGCTCGCCGCCGTGCAGCGTGACGTCGATCCGCAGGAAAAGCCCAATGTCGGTGAACACGTGGTTCAGCCGGCGCCAGTCCAGGTAGTCGGCGTAGCCGAGCGCCATCGCCTCGACCCCCTGCAGCCGGGTCGATTCGTTGAGGAAGACGAGCTGGTCAGGGTCGCGGAACGGCAGCGGGCGGAAGAGGACCGGGTTGATGACACTGAAGATGGTCGTGCAAAGGCCGATGCCGCAGGCGAGGGTCGGGACCGCCGCGGCCACGAACCCGGGCGAGCGGGCGAGCGAGCGCAGCGCGAGGCGGAGGTCCTTCCCGAACTGCTCGAGCCACACCCAGCCCCGCAGGTCGCGCATGGTCTCCTTGACGCCGTCGACGTGGCCGAACTGCCGCCGCGCGGCGAAGCGGGCCTCGTCAGCGCTCATCCCGGCGGCGCGGTTGGCCGCCTCCTGCATCTCGAGATGGAAGCGCAGCTCGTCGTTCATCTCCCGCTCGAGACGGCGGCGGCGCGCCAGCGCGCGGAGGCGTCTCAGGAGCATGCGGATCGGGTTCATGGGAGGCGGCGCCCGGACCGGATTGCGGTCCGGCCCGGGGCAGTCACGCGGTGTGCAGGACGAGATTGACGGCGGCGGAGAGCCGCTGCCAGGTCGCGGTCTCGGTCTCGAGCCGGCGGCGGCCGGCGGCGGTGAGGGTGTAGTACTTCGCCTTGCGGTTGTGATCGGAAACGCCCCACGCGGACGTGATCCACCCCTGGTCCTCGAGACGGACCAGCGCCGGGTAGAGTGAGCCCTGCTCGACCTGGAGGACCTCGGCCGACAGCTGGCGGATGCGGACCGAGATCCCGAATCCGTGCATCGGCTCGAGCTGGAGCGCCTTCAGGATGAGCATATCCAGGGTGCCTTGCAGCAGGTCGGTCTTTTCGTCCTTGGGCATGGGGGTCTCTCCTAGATGTTCTACAGGAGCGAAGGGATGGGCCGTCTCCTGTAGGACGTCAAGGGGAGAGCAGTCTCCGCCGTCGGAGTGTAGGGTCGCTTATCGGCGGGAAAGCGCCGCTTCTGGGCCGGCCCGGTCGCCGGGAGAGCACCGGGAATGCGGGTTGCCTGGGCCCGGCTGCCGGCTATGCTCGCGACATCATGCGCATGTCCAAGCCTGCGCTGCGGCGCATTCTCAAGTGGGCCGTCGTCGTACTGGCCCTGTACACCATCGTCGGGTTCTTCGTCCTGCCGCCCATCGCCCGATCGCAGATCCAGAAACGCGCGTCGGCGGCGCTCGGGCGGAAGGTCACCGTCGAAAAGGTCCGCCTCAATCCCTACGCGCTCTCGCTGACCCTCGTGAAGCTCGACGTGCGCGAGGCGGACGGCACCACGTCCTTTCTCGGCTGGGACCGCCTCTACGTCCGCGTCGGCCTGCTCTCGTCGCTCTTCGGCGGCAACTGGACGTTTCCGGCGATCCGCCTCGACAACCCACACGTGCGCGTCGTCGTCAACCGCGACGGC
>Ga0335069_10004366_pt1 | contig 21025 bp, 17 predicted proteins | sample Lox_Sample_11_FD_206714 | JGI IMG/M metagenome (GOLD analysis project Ga0335069, IMG submission 206714) | Soil microbial communities from Loxahatchee National Wildlife Refuge, Florida, United States - Lox_Sample_1.1 | ecosystem: Environmental > Terrestrial > Soil > Wetlands | place: USA...
CTCTTGGTTATGTCTGAGGCCGTCAGTTCCATGCGTTTCCGCCCGCAAGGGCCATCGCAACGATGCGGATCTTCTCCAGGAGGGGAATCACGGGTCTCTGCCGGAAGACGTCGTAGTCGATCCCCTCAATCCTCTTGAGAATCGCGAGCCCTCCCCTCAGCGTGAGGGCGAGCTCGAACCTGATCTCCCGGGGTCCTTCCTGCACGAGCGGCGCACCGGCAACCAGGAAATTCCGGGCCCGCGCGACCTGGATTTTCATCAGGTCCCGGAACCTTCCGTCGGCTCCGCCGCTTCCGATTTCCTTTTCAGTATAACCAATGCGCTCCAGATCTTCAAGCGGGATGTAGAGCCGCCCTTTCTGCCAGTCCACCGACACATCCTGCGCAAAATTGGCGAGCTGCAGCCCCGTGCACACGCCGTCGGAAAGGGCGCAGGAACGCTCGTTTGCGCCGCCGAAGATGTGGAGAACGAGGCGCCCGACGGGATTTGCCGAATACACGCAGTATTGGAGGAGATCTCCCGCCGTCCGGAATCGCTTCGTGGTGACGTCCATCCGGAAGGCGGTGAGGAGATCGGCAAGGAGGGACATCGGTATGCCCGTCCGCGCGGCGGTTTCGGCGATCGCGATAAATGCGGGGTGATCGGCCCGCCCTTCGTAGCAGGCGACCAGCTTGTTCTGCCAGTCATCGAGCTTCGCGAGACGCGCTGCGGGAGGATCGTTCCCCTCGTCGGCAAAATCGTCCGCGATGCGGGCGAACGCGTACACCGCGGCGACGTACGGACGCTTGTCGCGCGGGATGAAGCGCGACGCGACGGGAAAATTCTCGTAGTGGCTCCGCGCGAGGCGCTCGCACCAGGCAAACGATCCGGCGATGTCAGTTGTACCGGAAATTCTCCCCCTCCTGCTCCTCGACGACGACCGTCGGGGACCCGTGGTGGTGGATCATCTTCCAGTTCTTCCCGTCGTGCTCGAAGATGTTTGTGGCAATGACCGAGCCCGAGTTCGAGAGCTTGCCGGACATATACTGCACCTCTTCCTGCAGGACGACAACGCCGATCGAGCCGTAGACCTCCGCCCTGACGTTGCGGAGGGAGACCTTCATCCGCACGTCCCCTTCGAATATCCGCTGCCAGCTCTCGAGCACCGCCTCCCGCCCTTCCACCACGCTCCAGCCGGGATGGATGCAGCGGACAGACGCTTTGTCGGACCAGATGTCCTCCATCATCCCCATGCTCGATCGCTCAAAGGCCTCGTAGAACCTCGCATTCTGGTAGAGCAGAGCGTCTTTACGCGTCATCCCCCGATATTCTCCTCCGTGAACTGTGAGAATGGGAGAAATATATCCAATTTCTCTCCGAAGCACAACGAGCGCTCCTGCCCGTGCTGAGGCCCGTTTGGTTGCTCTTTTGGCCACAAAAGCGTATCTTGCTTGGACTTGGCGGGATAGCTCAGCTGGTTAGAGCAACGGAATCATAATCCGTGTGTCGGGGGTTCGAATCCCTCTCCCGCTACCACGGTCCAACGGTGCCGCCATGCTCTCTCCGAAGACACTTCCATTGCGTTTCAGGGAGTACTGCCGCACGCACGTCCTGTTCGGGGAGCATGACACGGTGATCGCCGCGGTGAGCGGCGGCGTCGATTCGATGGTCCTGCTCGACCTCCTTGCGCGCGAGCGGGGACTCCGTGTCATCGTGGGCCACTTCAACCACGGCCTCCGCGGCGCCGAGTCGGACGGCGACGAAGCGTTTGTCGCCCGGCGGACCGCCGACTACGGCTTTTCTTTCCACGCCGGTCGGGGGGACACTGCGGGGGAGTCGCAGCGGAGGAAGGTCGGCATCCAGGAGGCCGCGCGGGATCTCCGGTATGATTTCCTGCGGCAGATCAGAGAGTCCGCCGGGGGCGGGCGCATCGCAACGGCCCACCACGCGGACGACAACGCCGAAACGATTCTCCTCCACCTCTTCCGCGGAACGGGAGTGCAGGGGATGGCGGGCATTCCTGTGGCAAGGGACGGGATCATCAGGCCGCTCCTCTTCACCGGACGCGCGGAAATCGAAGAGTTTGCGCGGAACGAGCAACTCCCCTTCCGAACGGACTCCTCCAACGCGAAAGACGGATACACGCGCAACGCCGTCCGCCACCGAGTCCTCCCGCTGCTGAAGGAAGTGGTCTCCCCCTCCGTGGTGGAGAACATCAACCGTTCCGGGGAAAATTTCCGGGCGCTGGCCGCGTATATAATGGAGGAGGCCGCCAGGGCGCTCGAAGCGTGCACCGCCGGCCGTTCCGCCGGCGGAATCCGGCTCGCGATCGACCGTCTGTCGGCGCAGCCGCTGCTGCTCAGGCAGCTCGCCGTGCGCGGTGCGCTGGATGAAGCCGCGGGCGCGGCCGCCGGGACAGAACACGTGGACGCGGTGCTCGCGCTCCTGGAAAACGAGCCGGGTGCCCGCATCGATCTCCCGGGCGGCACGGGGGCCGAGAGGACGAGAGATGAGCTGGTGATCGGTCCGGCGGACGGGGCAGCCGGGTTCGACTACACGGTGGAAGTCGGCCGCGCCTACACGCTCCGCGGATTTCGTTTCGCCGCGACGCTGGTTGCAGCGCGCGGCCCGGCCGCCGGGCGGGAGACAGAATACGCGGACGCCGCGGCCACAGGGCCCGGTCCGCTCACGCTGAGGAGCTGGCGCGAGGGTGATGCGTTCGTTCCCCTCGGGATGGAAGGCAGGAAAAAGGTCAGCGATTTCTTCGTCGACGAGAAGGTTCCCGCGCGCGGCAAGAAGAGCATTCCGCTCCTCCTGACGCCGGGAGGCGAGATCGTGTGGGTGTGCGGGATGAGGCTGGACGACCGTTTCAAAGTCACGCCGGCGACGCGCCGGGTGATGAAACTCGAATACTCAACACCTCTGCAGACCTGACATGGCGGCCCAGATCACTGTAAACGGCGACCGGTTCGTCGAGATGATCAGCGAACGTCGAATCAAGGCCGCCGTGAAGCGCCTTGCCAGGGATATTGCCAGGGACCATAAAGGGACTGTCCCGGTCTTCATCGGCATCCTGAACGGGTCGTTCATCTTCTTCGCGGACCTGATACGGGAAGTCACCATGGACTGCGAGGTGGACTTTCTGAAGCTCTCCAGCTACGGCGACGCCAAAATCACCTCTGGCAACGTGCGTCTCCTGAAGGACCTGAACTGCCAGGTCGAGGGACGGGATATCATCATCGTGGAAGACATCGTGGACACGGGGCTCTCCGTCGAATATATCCGGCACCTGATCGAGCCGCAGAACCCGCGTTCCCTCAAGGTTGTTACACTGTTGTTCAAATCGGCGTCGGTCAAACCGGGCACGCACGTCGACTACGTCGGCTTCGACATCCCGTCCGATTTCGTCATCGGGTACGGGCTGGACTATGCGCAGCGTGAGCGCAATCTGAAAGCGATCTACCGTTTGAAAGCGAAATCACCCCGCGCGAAGGCGGGGGCGTAAGAGAGGAGCAGCACAGAGCGATGGACGACAAGGGAACACAGGACTCGAGGGGCAGGAACAACGACCCGGACAAGCGGCGCCAGTTCCGGCCGCAGCCGAAGGGAAAGCGACCGGGCCAGCAGTTCCGGCAGGACGACGATTTCAACTGGAACAAGGTCCTGAAGGTGGTGATCAGCTGGTCGGCGATCATCCTCCTGGTGTTCGTGGTGATGACGCTGTTCAAGGGGAACGAGGGGGCCGAGGTCGAGGTCACCTACAACGAGTACCAGACGTTCCTGGAGCGGGGGCTCATCGCCGAGGCCACGATCAAGAAGTCGGAACTGACCAACTACGACTTCCACGGCACGCTCCGCGAGCCGGTCCGCCTCCAGCGGGCCGGGAAGGACGTCGCCGTGACGCGCTTCTCCCTCACGCTCCCGATCCTGGACAGCGGCGTGATCAAGGAGTGGAATGACAAGCAGCTGAAGTTCACGGTCGTGAAAGAGGACAACGCGTGGATCAACGCGCTCGTGAGCGCGCTCCCCTGGGTGCTCCTCCTGGTGGTGTGGCTGATCATCATGCGGCGGATGCAGGGAGGGGCGGGCGGCCCCCGGGGCATCTTCTCCTTCGGCAAGAGCCGCGCCAAGATGCTCACCGAGGGTTCGACGAAGGTGACGTTCCTCGACGTCGCGGGCGCGGACGAGGCAAAAATCGAGCTGGCGGAGATTATCGAGTTTCTCAAGGAGCCGACCAAATTCCAGAAGCTGGGAGGCAAGATTCCCCGCGGCGTGCTGCTGCTCGGCCCTCCCGGCACGGGAAAAACGCTCCTGGCCCGTGCGGTCGCCGGCGAAGCGGGCGTGCCCTTCTTCTCCATCTCCGGCGCGGACTTCGTCGAGATGTTCGTGGGCGTCGGCGCGAGCCGCGTGCGCGACCTCTTTGAGCAGGGGAAGAAGAGCGCTCCCTGCATCATCTTCATCGACGAGATCGACGCGGTGGGGCGCCACCGCGGGGCGGGACTCGGCGGCGGGCACGACGAGCGGGAGCAGACGCTGAACCAGCTCCTGGTGGAGATGGACGGCTTCGAGCAGAACAGCGGCGTGATCATCATCGCCGCCACCAACAGGCCGGACGTGCTCGACCCGGCCCTCATGCGCCCCGGGCGCTTCGACCGCCAGGTGGTGGTCGACAGGCCCGACGTGAAGGGGCGCGAGGGCATCCTGCGCGTTCACACGAAGAACATTCCCCTCGCGGACGACGTGATCCTCGAAACGCTCGCCAAGGGGACGCCCGGACTTGCCGGTGCGGAGCTGGCGAACCTGGTCAACGAGGCGGCACTGCTGGCGGCGCGGCAGAACGACAAGGCCGTCACCATGCGGCACTTCGAGGAGGCCAAGGACAAGGTGATGATGGGAATGGAGCGGAAGAGCCTCATCATCTCCGAAAAGGAAAAGAAGGTCACCTCCTACCACGAGATCGGCCACGTGCTGGTGGCGCGGATGCTCCCCGAGGCGGACCCGGTGCACAAGGTGACGATCATACCGCGGGGCCGCGCGCTCGGGCTCACCACGTACCTGCCGATCGACGAGAAACATACCTATTCGAAGGCGTACCTCGAGGCGATGATCACATACGCCCTCGGGGGGCGGGCGGCGGAGCGGCTGATCTTCAAGGAGATGACCACCGGCGCAGGCAACGACATCGAGCGCGCCACGGAGCTCGCACGCAAGATGGTGTGCGAGTGGGGCATGAGCGACAAGATGGGACCGCTGGCCTACGGGGCGCGGGACGAGGAGATCTTCCTGGGCCGCCAGATCACGCGGAACCGGAACTACAGCGAAGACACGGCGATCTCCATCGACGAGGAGATCAAGAAGATTGTCACCACCGGCATGAAGCGGGCAGAGAAGATCCTGAACGACAACATCGATACGCTCCACCGCCTCGCCGCCGCGCTGCTCGATCGTGAAATCCTCGACAGCGGCGAGATCGACGCCATCATCCGGGGTGAGCAGCTGCCGCCGCTCGAGAAGCGGAAAAACGGGGAGTCCGGCCAGGCCAAACAGCCGGCACCCCCCGCCGAGGGCCGCGCCGCGAAGAAATGAGTCTTCCCCGGAACGTCGAGGACAGCTACGGCACGGAAGTCATCCGGAAGCTGATCCACCTCTTCTCGCTGCTTATCCCGGTCGTGTACTACTTCATCACGAAGGCGACCGCGCTCACGATCCTTGTTCCCCTGACGCTGGCGTTCGGCCTCTCCGATGTCGCGCGGCTGTACGTGCCGGCGTTCGGCAGATTCTACAACATGCTCTTCGGGTTTCTCCTCCGCAGACACGAGCAAAACGAGCGCGGCCGGCGGCTCAACGGCGCCACCTACGTGCTGCTGGCCGCGACGCTCCTGGTCCTGTGGTTCCCCAAGGTCATCGCCATCACGGCCATAGCCATTCTGATCGTCTCCGACACGAGCGCTGCGCTGATCGGCCGGCGCTTCGGCCGCCACCGGTTCCTCAGCAAGAGCCTGGAGGGAGCGAGCGCGTTTCTCCTGAGCGGACTCCTGGTGGTGGCGTTCGCCCCCAAGGTGGAATACATCGCGGCGGAGTACCTCATCGGCGCCGCCGGGGCGTTCCTGGGGGCGCTGGTCGAATCATCCGCCATCGGACTCGACGACAACCTCTCCATTCCCCTGACCGTCGGCGGCCTTATGTGGCTCCTCTACGCCGTCTTCCTCCCCGCGGTCAACCTCTTCAAGCTCGACGGCATTGTCTGACATGGCACTCCGCGTCTATCTCTCGGGCGGTATGGAATATGCGGCCAACGAGGGACGGGACTGGCGGCGGGACATGCAGGAGTGGCTCGAGCGGGAGCTGGACTGCACGGTGTTCAACCCCAACGAGGAGAGCGACAGGCTCTTCAGGGCCGAATTCGACGGCGTGGATTTCCGGGCGCTCAAGAAACGCGACCTCGCCCGGTATATGGAGATCGCCGAGAAGCTCGTGGCAATCGACAGCAACGAGATCGCCCACCGGTCGGACTGCGTCATCGTCTACTGGAACGACGCGGCCCAGCGGGGGGCCGGGACGAAGGGGGAGCTGACGATGGCGCACTTCTTCCGGAAGCCGGTCTACATGGTGACTGCGATGAAGGCGGAAGAGATCCCCGGCTGGGTGCTCGGGTGCGTGAGCAGGATGTTCGGGGATTTCGAAAGCCTGAAGGAATTTCTCTCCCCTCGTTGACCCGCAATGACTGCCGCGTCGGCTAGTGCCGCCGCGGATACCAGTCGGCACGCGTGAGCGGCAGACCGCTCGCTCCGCGATCGGGCTTCACGAGCAGGACCTGGTACACCGTGTGTCTCCCCGTGTCGAAGTTGAGCGCGGCGCCGGCGTGACACAGCCGCCACGTCCGGTACGTCGCCTCGTCCACGAACTCGAGAGCATTGCCGTGATTCTTCTCGAGCCTCCTGAGCCACGCCCTCAGTGTGAGCGCGTAGTGCTCCCGCAAGCTCTCCACGTCGCGCACCTCGAACCCGCAGTCCTCCGCGATATCCAGTGTCGTTCCGATCGGCACGAGCTCCGTGTCGGGAAAAACGTAACGGTCCGAAAATGAAGCTCCCCGCTCCCCTGATTCCGCCGTCCCCTCCCCGATCCCGTGATTGAGAAAGACCCCGCCCGGCCTCAGCAGACGCCAGGCTGACTTGAAATACTCCTCCAGCATCGTCCCGCCGACGTGCTCGACCATGCCGATACTCACGATCTTGTCGTAGCTTCCCTCCCCGGGGATGTCGCGGTAGTCCGTCACCTCTGCACGGCACAGCGTTGTGAGATGACCCCTTGCGATTCGTTCATTCGCCAGCCGGGCCTGCGGCTCGCTCAGCGTGATACCGAGCGCGTGCACCTTGTGCCTCTTTGCCGCGTGGATGATGAGCCCCCCCCAGCCGCAGCCGATGTCGAGCAGGCGTTCCCCGGGCTTCAGGCGGAGCTTCCGGCAGACGTACTCGAGCTTGCGGGACTGCGCCGTATCAAGACTGTCGTGCGGAGACTCAAAGTAGGCGCAGGAGTAGACCATCCGCCGATCAAGCCAGAGCGCAAAAAAATCATTGGAGACATTGTAGTGGTATGTCACCGCCATCCTGTCGCGCTCCCGTGAATGAAGGCCCCCTTCGAGTACCGCCGCCTGCCTCCCGGTGCGGCCCCTGCCGTTCGACGGGAGGCGCAGCAACAGTCCGGCGATGTACGCACGTTCGGCCAGACTCATCCGCATGCTGATCAGGCGCTCTCCCATCAGGAGCGCCGCCTGGAAGTCCCCTTCAATATCACAGTCGTTGAAGATGTACGCCTCGCCGAGCCGGAGCTCATCTGCATGGAGGAACATCCTGCGAAGCGCCCCGGGATGGCGGAGGACAATCGTGAAGCATGCTTCCCGTCCTTCTTCCGGCTCCCATGTGGTCCCATCCCAGAAGCAAACCCGGAAGTTGCGCGGGTGGTAGTGGCTGAAGAGGTGTCTGACGATGGAAAGGCCGGTGTCGACGTCGGTCGCGTGCGGGAGTGTTTCCTGTGCGCGCATGGCAGATTCCTCCTGTTGGTGGAATGCGCATGCACCTTCACAGAGCGGAGGTGTGGGGGGGGGTGTGGAGGTATCGTGTGAATTCCCAGGGGAAAAGTCAAGCAGATTGCTTCGCGAAAAACGCTCGCAATGACGGGGTTCTGTCATCGCGAGCCGCTCCTCAGGCGAAGCGATCTCGCGCGGGATTGCATGGCGAAAAGCGCTCGCAATGACACATTCGTGTGTTGAATGAGTGCGGGAAAAGCAGTATGGTGTCTGACCATGGAGACACCGCAGACACTCTCACGCAGGCTGGGACCGTACGCGGCGGCGGCGGTGGTGATCGGATCGGTGATCGGCTCCGGCATCTTCCTGACGCCCCAGCGTGTCGCTGCGGTTGTGCAGGTCCCGGGCGTCATGCTCGCCGTGTGGGTCCTCACCGGTCTCCTCACGCTCGCCGGAGCGCTGACGAATGCCGAGATCGCAAGCCAGATCGCGGAACCGGGGGGGCAGTACGTGTTCTTCCGCGTCCTGTACGGCGACTGGCTCGCGTTCCTCTACGGCTGGTGCACTTTCATCGTGTACCAGACGGGCTCCATTGCCGCGATTGCCGTGGCGTTTGCCCGCTACTTCGGCTATTTCGTCGCGCTTCCCCACCTGAGCCCCGCTCTCGAAGCGTGGAAACTCCCCCTGATCGGGGACATCGCCCCTCTGGCGGATATCGGCGTCAAGCTCGTGGCAATCGCGGCCATCGTGATTGTGGCGGGAGTGAACTACACGGGGGTGCAGCGGGGGGGCTTCGTCCAGGTCCTCTTCACGTCGCTCAAGATTGCCGCGCTCGCGTCGATCGTGGTCCTGGGCATCACCGCGGGACACGGCAGCACGGCGCATTTCTTCCCGCTCTGGGGAACGCCGTCGTCGGGAGATCTCGCCGGAGCGATAGGGATTGCAATGGTGGCAACGCTCTGGTCGTATGACGGGTGGAACAGCCTGACGTATTTGGCCGGAGAGGTGAAGGATCCGCAGCGGAACATCCCCCGCGCGCTCATCCTGGGGACCGTCGCCGTGATCGTCATCTACGTCCTGGCAAACCTCGCCTACCTCTACGTCCTGCCCATCGGGGAGATGGCGGCCTCGAAGCTCGTCGCGGCCGACATGATGGAAAGGGTGTTCCCGGGGTACGGCGGGGCGCTGATCTCGGCGGCGGTGATGATCTCGACGTTCGGCACGGTGAACGCGACGTCAATGACGACTGCGCGTGTGTACTTCGCGATGGCCAGGGACAGAATGTTCTTCCGGCAGATGGGGACCATCCACCCGACCTACCGGACGCCGTCACGCTCGCTCATCATCCAGGCCGCATGGGCGTCGATCCTCACGCTCACCGGGACGTACGATCAGATCTTCACGTACGTCATCTTCGCCTCCTGGATCTTCTATGCGCTCGGCGCGGCCGGCATCTTCATCATGAGGCGCAAAATGCCCGGGGCCGTCTCTGCCTACCGGGTACCGGGCTACCCCGTTGTGCCGCTCCTCTTCGTGGGCGTGGCGACGTGGTTCGTCATCAACACGCTCATGAAGCAATCCTCCGACTCATTGGTCGGTCTGCTGCTCCTCCTGGCCGGACTGCCGTTCTACGCCTACTGGAAGAGAAGCGCGGCACACCCTACCTGAACTCCTCCGTTACCGGGACGACGCTGATGGCGTCCGGCGCGATCTGTACCGGGAACACGGCGATCTCCCTGTCCTCCGCAAGAACCGCGTCCGGTTTCTTCGTCCTGTACGTGATCGGACTCGGCGTATCGGCGGCGATTTCCTCACGCAGACGACCGGCATCCTTCGCCACGATGGCGATCGACATGTCGCCGTAGCGGAGGTGTCTCCTGATCGCCCCGTTCACGTCGGCCAGCGTGAGCGTCGCCATCATGGAGCGGAACTTCGCCAGGTGGCTTCCGGCAATGCCGTAGAACCGGTCGTCGAGCGCGTACCCCAGCCGGGCCATCGTGGTCGGCGCATAGTTGAGGACGTATTTCTTCAGGAAGCTCCGCGTGAGCGAGAACTGATCCTTCGTCAACCCCTTCTCCACGAGGTGCCTGTACTCACGCAGTGCCGCACGCAGCGCAAAGTGCCCCGCCTCCGCCGGCACCGGGCGAATCCAGATCTCGAATATCTGCCGGCGCCGGCAGACGTTCTGCGGCGGCACGGTCCGCCGTCCCCCACCCGGGAAGTTCTCGATGTAGGAGTAGTCGCCGTAGTTGAGCCCGCGCTCCTCGCGGATCACCTGGTAGAGGTGGCTGCTGGAATTTCTATGCTCGCCCAGCCAGGAGTTCGCGATTGCCAGCGCATACCAGTCCTTCGTCCCGCGGAGGACGTCAATGGGCACACCCATGCTGATGGCCGTGGCGGGGGCGTCCTTCTGGACGATCGTCGCCCGGAATCCTTTCAGCGCGGCGGGCTTCGGCGGCGGAACGATGTCCGGCGTTCCCGCGGGGAGCTGTGCCAGATCGCGCTTCAACCGGGCGAGCAGCGCCGCGTCGTAGCCTCCGCCCAGGCCCAGCACGAGGTTGTTCTTCGTGTAGTACCTGTTGTAGAACGAGCGGACGTCGTCCAGTGTGATGCTCTTCACGCTCGAGACCAGCCCCTCCGGAATATGGCCGTACGGAGTGCCGGCGAAGATGTTGTTGTAGAGGACCGCCTTTCCCAGCTCCTCGTCGCTCGAGTAGCGGAGCGTGTTTTCCAGATAGTTGAGCGTGAGGCTCTTGATCCGGTCCAGGTCCTGCTGCGTGAAGGCCGGCGAGGTCATCGCCTCCAGGAAGAGAGGATAGTAGTCATCCAGGTTGTCCCGGTGGACGCGGCCGAAGATGACGGTCATCTCCGTCGACACGGTCGCGTCGTAGGAAGCGGCCAGCGGATACAGCAGGTCGAGGATCTGCTCGTAACTGTGTCTGGTCGTCGAGGCCGCCGTGAGCATCGAGGCCGTGATCGCCGCCAGCCCTTCCTTCCCCGCGGGGTCGTCCTGTGATCCGGTCTTGAACCAGATCCGGAAGCAGATCGTCGGGTCGTTTTTGACAGGGAGCAGGACGGTGTTGTCGGTCTTCACGCTTGCCTCTCCGGGAGTCATGAGACTGATCGCGGCCGCGATGACCGCGCCGATGCACTGTGCCGTTGTCATTGGGTCACCCCTTTCAGGACGACGGTGGTACGCCGCGCGGGCACGAAGTACTTTCCCGCAGCGCGCATCACGTCATCCGGCGTGATCTTCGCCAGCGTGGTGTAGTACGCGTCCAGGGCTTCGATACCCCCGGTGATGGCGACGGTATGCGCCAGGTGACCGGCAACGCGGTCAGGCGTGTCGAGCGACATGAGAAACTCGTAGCGGCTCCGCTTCTTCACCCCGGCGAGACGCTGAGGATCAACCGGGGTCGACTGGAACTGCGCGATCGTCTTCTCGATCTCCCCGCGGATCGGAGCGATGTCGTCGGCGTTCTTGACCCGCGCGACGATCTCGAAGAGCGGCATGTCGCGCTGCGATGGGATGCTTGCCTGGAGCGCGTCGACGCGCTGCTCCTTGATATACAGCTTCTTGTACAGGTCGCTCGTGCTCCCGAACGCCAGCTCGCCGAACACGCCCGCCGCGACGAAGTCCGTGTTGGAGGGGTCGAACGCATCCCCCTTGTATCCCATGTCGAGGATCGGAAGCGTCTTGCCGGGGTAGGAGACTTCGCCGCTCCGTTCGGCCGTCTGCGGCGGCTCCGGCTTCACGTCCGAAGCCTGATACCCTTTCTGCCAGGGGCCGTAGTATTTCTTCACGAGCTTCAGCACGGCGTCGGGCTTGATATCGCCCACGATCAAGAGCACGACGTTCTCCGGGCGGTAGAATCTCCTGAAGAAGCCGAGGCTGTACTCGTACCCTTCCGGCATCGCCTTGATGTCGCGCTCGAACCCGATTGTCGTGTGCTTGTACGTGTGCACGTCGAAGGCAAGATCGCGGATTTTTTCGTCGAGCACCTCGAACGGATTGGTCACACCCTTGCGGTACTCCCCGTAGATCGCGCCGGATTCGGTCTGGAAGCCCTGAAGGTCATAGTTCAGGTTCTGGAACCTGTCGCTTTCGATCTCGATGACCTTCGGCAGATCCTCAACCGCGAAGTTCAGGTGGTATGCCGTGATGTCGTCCGATGTATAGGCGATGGCGCTCGCGCCGATCGAGGTGACAATGCTGTCGTAGACAGGGCCCGGATATTTCTTCGTTCCGCGGAACATCATGTGCTCGAAGAAGTGGGCGTAGCCCGACCTTCCGGGCTCGACCTCGTCGCGGCTCCCGGTCCTGACCACCGAATAGTACGCCACGAGTCCCGGCGCATCCATCGGGATCATGATCACCTTCAGCCCGTTCGGGAGAACGGCCGTGGTGACCTTGTACGGGAAGATCGCGTCAGACATTGCCGGCGCGGCGGCAAGGGTGAAGGCCGCGAGCACGCAGAGGCCTGCGGTGAGAGGTTTCATTGGGAGACTCCGGATGTGCTTGCATAGGTCTGGGCTTAGATTGCTTCGTCGCTGAAAAACGCTCCTCGCAATGACACGTCATTGCGAGCGCTTTGTGCGAAGCAATCTGGGCTTACAATCCTTCGCTGAAACGATCCATGAAGGCTATTTCCTGCATGGTGAGGCTCGCCACGCCCTGCGTGGCGATCTTGAGACGGATCCTGTCCAGCTCCTCCCGGTTGACGACGTGGAGCTTCTCCCGGTCGATCCTCGCCCACCGGTCGGGCGCGCTGCGCGCGATCACCGGCTGGGCGACCTGCGCCATCAGCTGCACCCTGTGGATGCGGCGATCCACGAGCTTGAGATAGAGATATGCGCCCACGAAGCCGCCAAGGTGCGCGAAGTGAGCGATCCCGCCGGTGTCCTCGATCCCTCCGAAGAGCGAGAGGGCCGTGAAGCCGACGACGAGCCAGCGGGCCTCGACCGGCACGATTCCCCAGATGAATATTTTCTCCCTCGGCCAGAAGTAGGCGAAGGCAAACAGCACGCCGTAGATTGCTCCCGAGGCACCCACGATCCTGACAAAGGGGGTGAAAAAGAATGAGAGAACGGCACCCATGAACCCGCTGACGAAGTAGAGGAGCAGGAACCTCGTCCCGCCAAGCTCCAGCTCCACGCGGGGGCCGAAAAAGAAGAGCGCCAGCATGTTGAAGAAGATGTGGCCGATGTTGGCATGCATGAACATGTATGTCACGATCGTCCACGGTTGGGAAATCATGTACGCGGGGATCAGCGACATGGCGCCCTCCAGCCCCGGAGCGGCAAGGCTCAGGATGAAGATGGCGACATTCACGATGATCAACCGCATTGTCCAGCTGTTCATGAGTACCGACCGTAAGTGTGCACTGTCTCGTACATCGCCACGACGTTTTCCACCGGCGTATTGTCCTGCAGCATGTGCGTGGGGGAAAAGGCGTACCCTCCTCCCGGCATCATCACGTCCAGCGTCGACCGGACGTCCCGGACGACGTCCGGTGCCGTTCCCGTCGCGACCGTCCCGGCCGTGGAGATACAGCCGTGAAACGCCAGGCGCGCGCCGTAGCGCTTCTTCAGGTACGCCGGAGCCATGTCCTTCGCCTCGGGCTGAAGGGTGTCCACCACCGCTATCCCCATGTCGATGAAATCCTCGAACGCCCAGCTGCTGGACCCGCAGGAGTGGATCATGACCGGGACGCCGAAGCTCTTCGCAAGGTCCACAAACTTCTGGTGGCGGGGCCGGATATGCCTCCGGAAGAGCGGCAGGCTCACCATGGGTCCGCGCTGCGTCCCGAGGTCCTCTCCCAGCCACATGAGATCCAGCTTCCCCTTCGCCAGCTCGAGCATCCTCCCGTAGACCTGGAGCTGCACATCGTTCTTCCTGTCCATGAAGAGGAGCGCCGCGGGCTCGTCCGTCACCAGATCGAGGAGCGTCTGCTCCATCGTCCGGATCATCCCCGCCGTGTTGATCATGTCCCCCGCGCCAGGGTTGCCGATGATCAGGCAATAGTCCTTCATAGCGTTGCACCGGGCAAGCGCCCCCGCGTAGTCAAAATCGTCGGGGGAGGGCATCGGCCAGTGCGCCACGGCTTCCTCGTCGGCGCCCTTCAGGGGAAAATCGCAGTAATCCCAATATCCCCCGGTGTCATGCTCCACCCAGCGCGTGCGGATCCCCCAGATATCGATCTTCCGGCCGGGCAGAGACGGGTGCAGCGGAGGCCCGATGTATTCGGGGATAATCTCAAGAAAGTCGACACCCAGCACGCGACGGAGCCCTTCATCATCCTCCGCGCGGAGCCCGTAGTGCTTCTTCAGACGGCCGTCGATGCCGGGATTGGCAAGGTAGTCGATCGGAACGCGATCGGGAATTTCATGCGCAAAAGCTCTGAGGACGCGTTCTTTGGACGTCATCGAGGGAGATCTGGTTACAGAGGAAAGATACTGGATTTCGGGGGAAGATACAAAACGGGGCATCCGCATAGCGGATGCCCCGGCAGGTTGAAGGGAGTTATTCGGCAGCGAGCCCGCTCGCAGACGCGGGGAGTCCCCCAATTATTCCGCGGGGCGTGCGCTCCAACTCGAAGGGAGGTGTGGCGGTCGATGCCCGGACGTCAGGGGCATTCGCCTTCCCTCCTTCTGCATGGGAGGCCAGACTGATTTTCACGGATTCACAATCTCAATGTCGCGTTGTGCAATAACAGTCTCAACGCGTTTTCTATCTGTGGCCTTCACGATAAGCTGGTATCGGCGCGGTGGGATATTCCGGACATCGATCTGACAAAACTGAGCGGCCGTCTCTTCCTTCCCCGTTTTGTCCTCTACGTACACTTGCACTCCTTTTACGGGATCTGAATCGCCTTGTGGCTGTAGAATGCACTCTGTCCGCCAAGAGGTTTCACCGTCGATATCCGGGACAAGGTGGTACATCTGAAAGTAGACGAAGAGGGTCTCCGTGCGTTTGTATGTTGACAGAGGACTCTGGACCACCCTCATGCCATCAATATCAAGTGCTCCCTTTACCGTGGACGGTCTTAAGAGCTGAATTGAACTGATCATGAATCCCGGCCCGGAAAAATTTGGTGCTCGAATGGTCCTTTCCCACGTCGCCAATTTCTCACCAATGAGCGGGCGCATGTGCATGGCAACCGCGTACGAATCGGGCGGGACCGTGTACCTGATCAGATCCAGTATCATGCCTGTGCGCGAATGGGAGATATCGAGATCCACCGTATCCAGCTCAGAGGTACCGTGTTGTGACCGTGCGTCAACGAGTGAAAATCCCACTTCAACGGGGACTGTCCTGACCGTATCCGGCAGTGAGCGGGATATGGAGGCCAGTGGGATGCCATAGCTTATATCAAGGAGACATTTCCCGCCCGGGGCACGGAAGACGTCTATCGCGTACGGGAAGTAGAAGGCTTCGATCTTTTTTTCCGGTGTCTCGTGTTCGGTGGAAAGCGCATGACGCACAGCAAGGCGGGCATCAGCCGTAATTTGCGCCTGCAGAGAGGCGCGATCGTCGTCGCGACCCCAGTACATTCGGTAGTATGCCGCATCCCAGCCGGCGAGCTCACTAAGCATGGGGTCGTTATCAGGAAGCGGTGTCAGCCTCCAGTTGTTGCCCACCGCCAGATGCTTTTGGAAATGGAATATCATCCGGGGAGATTCGCGGGTTGCATCATAGAGCCAGGATTCGAATGAGTCATCGCCACCCGAGAGAGAGTTGTTGTCCTTGTAGCGCTGCCGCATTTCCTGAAGGGACTTTCTATCCTCGTAGGTAAACGCGTCGGGATGGAGCCTCCTCTCCGTCTTCTTCTTCAGCATTTCCATCCGTGGGTCATCCAGGGTGTCAGCTGCACTCTGTGAGCTTTCCTTTCGAACGACATCGTCGGGAGGACCGTGTCTGAGAAAAATCAACCCCATGTCATTGAATTTCTCATTCAGAGAAGACACGTTTGGAAATCGGAGCTGCTTGATTCTGTCCGGGTCATTGAACCGTGTCCTCGCGCCGTAGAATTCATACTTCTGTTCGGCAATTACATATCTCTTTATGTGCTCGCGCAGGCGTTGGTTAATCTTGAGCGCCAACGAGGGATTCCTGAAATTCCAGAAGGTCCGGAAAAAGTCACGCTTCTGGATCACAGAATCGAGGCTATTGAAAAGATACAGCTCCTGATCCGATATGATGTACTTCAGGTCTTCAAAAAGAATCGCCGCGCCAAGTGGGTCAGCTATCTCGGAGATGGCCTTCCAGTATTCGTTCTCGGCCGCGGTCTCATCTCCTTGCTGCATTCTCAGACGCGCGAGCGAAAGCCGGACTGCCTGGGGCGATACTTCGCCACGCTGAAAGAGAAGACTCTCAAATATGGAGTCCGCACCATTGAAATCTCCATGTCGCCTGCAGACTTCTCCAACATAATAACGCGGAAGGGTACCGGGTAAGCCTTCCAGCCATTTCACGATTTCACCAGAATCTTCAGTGCCGATCCAGTATTCAAACAGTCTATACCGCCCGATTGCGGGGCCGATGAGGCTGGGTCGGAGGGCAAGTTCACGGCTAACGAGTGCGTTCGCATCATCCTTGGTGCCCTCAAGTCTATTCAAAAGGGCAAATTGGTATAGAACATCTTCAAACGATGAATCACGGGACGAGATCAGAGCAAATAATCTCCGGGCCCGCCCCCAATCGCCAGTGATTGAGGGCCCATGGTGACCCGATTCACGGTAAGCAAATCTGCCCTTCTCTCTGCGGGCGACGGCCTCGATGTAGTGACCGGGAAGACTTTGCGGGTCGATCTCATGAATTTGCGCTGCAATTTCGACAGCGCGATCCCAGTCACGTACGCCCAGGCTGGATTTGCCGAATCCGATGAGCGCGTGGAGGTTAGTCGGCTGCAAGGCTGAGACTGATTGGTATAACAGTGCTGCGCTGTCTGCATTGCCGATCGTTAAGAGCGAATCCGCACGTACCATGATCTGGGTAGTTGCGGCTTGATCAATGGACGAACTTTGAGGTGCAGTGCCGGCCCTCGATACTAAGAAATGCAAAAGGAGGGCCGCTGCCAGAATGCGTGGTTTCATCTTTGCCCTCAATGGAATTCAGCGGTGGAATCCCTTGGACGAAAAAAGCCCTCTCAGACGGCCGCCGGAGCAGGTCCGAGAAGGCTATACCAAGGAGCTGGGCCTATTTTAGCCAAATGCGTTTTCACTGTCAAGGATTCTCCGACGGCGACTTTGCAGCGCAACAGGCTCGAGTTTAGGACACGCACCATGAATGAGATGACGGGTGAACTACCATTTTTTTCGGTAAGTGTTGAGTTTCACCAGTTCAACAAGAGTATACAACACTCTGTTATGGATAGGATTGTATTTCTATCCTTGGCGTATGGCACCTCAAGGCTATGTTTAGATCTCAGTACAAGAAGGAGACCGAATCAGCCGATTGTTGCTCTTCGGCTCGAGAGAACTCGATACAAAACAGCAACGCAGATTATCAGAATGCAGATCACGCTATTCTCAATCACTAGCCAGGCGTCGTTCTGACGTTCCATGATCTCTCCAAAACAGCCACAATTCGATATCCCGTCGTGGAGTCTATGCCGAACAGAGATCGCAGTAAAACAGCTGGTCACAAGGCTTTCAGCGCTCTGGCAAACCGTTCGTCAAAATCCGTCGTCGTCCCCTTCAACGGATACTCCAACCGTTCGACAACGAACCGCACGAAGTCCGTAAACCCCTCTTGCTCAGGACGCTCCAGCATCTCGGAATGAAGCGCGTCCCCCGTCTTGTCGACGGCCACCAGACTCATCACCCACTTTCCCCGTATCGAGACATTCTTGTCGTCCAAGAGCAAGTACCCTGACCACTGCGGACGGAACTCCCGCTGCATCGCCAGACTCCCCTTCGCATGCGCGGCCACCTCGTTGACCATATCGCACAGGGCGTGCGGGCTCACCCGTTTTCCAAATGGCTCGTCAATCCGCTTCGCCATCACGCGGTAGCTCATCCGCTCTTCCACGTGCATCCGCGCCAGCTCCAGCTTGAACCCCACGGTGTAGCGCTGACCCTTCTCCCGGCGCAGGCTGAAGTAGCCGCCACACGCCAAACACCGGAAGCGACTCACACGGGCCGTCGTCTTCCGACCGAACCCCATCGCCGTGATCGTCCGGCTCCCGTTCTTGACCGTGTTCAGACTCTGACAGTAAATACAGCGGACAGACCGCCGATCCCGGGTGCGCATGGCAAGACCTGTGAATTATCCAACTCACAAAGTAGATAATCCACGTTATCTTACCATCGCCCAAGTACTTACGCCAGGATAATCAGCCGCCAACTGCTACGCTATGCAGCCGCATCAGAAGGACCACTTGAGGCGGCCGAAGACCGTGCTCCCGTACGGGCCGAACGCAGTCTCAGGATCGCCCGTTGCGATGAGGGCGATCGCAAGCACGTCCAGGTTTTTCGCCGCGGACCATGACACCGACGGCCCGTAGACCTTCGACCCGTCGTCCGGGTCATACACGACAAACACCGATGCACGCACCAGCGGTGATACGTCCCGCGCGACTTCGCCCCAGAGCGTCCAGCGGGCGGGCGAGAGCAGCCCGAGGGCATGCGCGCGATCCTGGAACGCGGCCGCCTGCGATCCCGCGCCGGCGCTGTTGTACAGGGACTCAATATGGACATACCAGGAATCGGGAAACGTGTAATCGCCGGAGAGAACTCCCGTTGCCATGACGCCGCCCGTGCCCCCCGACAGCGCAGCGGGAGACCCCTGAAGGATCGCCCGTTGCGAGACGAGGAACTCTCCCCGGAATCCGCCGCCGGCAATCTCTCCCGCCCACGATCCCCCCGTCAGCCAGCATCCTGCCCGCCGACCCCACAGCAGGTGGACATCGTATGCCCCGACATCAGTCGTGTAGGCCACCGCCGCCGCGGCCGAAGTCGGCGACCGCCCCGGCTTGATCACCGCTTCCGCTTTCGAGACCTCGCCGGTGAAGTACTGAAGGCGGAGGCCGTCCACGGCGGGCCGCTCCTCGTAGTCGAAATCGAGCACGGAAAACGGGTTGAAGAGGTCGGTCGGGTTCCAGACGAGCGCCGTCCCCCAGGCAACGCGCTGCCGCCCGAGCGTGGCCTCCCAGGGGCCCCCGGCCCAGTCCGCCCAGAGCCTGTCGACCTCACCGTACCCGAGGCTCTGCCGTGTTTGCCAGAGTGTGGCATCGAGGCGGGCAAATTCCCGTTCGGAGCGCACTGTGGAGAGAAAATCCGGGGTGTCCCCTACGAGACCCCCCTCGTACGCCCGCGCGCGGAACTCCGCACCCGCGGACACGCCGGCGCCGGGAAACCAGCGCGCGTTGAGCCTCGCATGGAGGAGTTGGTCGATCGTCGGCGTCATACCGGGGAGCGATGACCTGTCGAGCAGGTATTTGACGTATCCGCCGAGTTCAAACGGCGTTCCCTGCGCAACGGCCGTCGCGGTCACAGCAGCCAGGAGGACGCACAGGAGGACAGACTTCATGGATGAGGGGGACGGCGCGACTGGTCGGATTTCACCCTGCCGTCCTCGAGCGTGATGATCCGGCGGGCCCTGTTCATGACCCGCGGATCATGCGTCGAGAAGACGAATGTCACGGCAGAGTCCCTGTTCAGCGCCGCCATGACATCCAGGAGTCCCTCCGCAGAGGCCGTGTCGAGGTTGGCTGTGGGTTCATCCGCAAGCACGAACGAGGGGCGTGAGGCAATGGCCCGCGCAACAGCCACGCGCTGCTGCTGTCCACCCGAAAGCTGCGCCGGCGTGCTCTCGAGCCGCTCTCCCAGCCCGACACCGGCAAGGATCTGACGGGCACGCGCCGTGCGTGCAGGCTTCGGAACGCCCTGCAGCAGCATGATGAACTCGACGTTCTCCAGCGCGGAGAGGACGGGAATGAGATTGTAGGACTGGAACACGAACCCGATGTGCCGCAGGCGAAACTCGATGAGATCGTCAGGCTTCAGTGCCGCGATGTCGACCCCGTCGATCATCACCGCCCCCGCCGAAGCCTCGTCGAGGCCGCCGATGACATTGAGCAGCGTGGTTTTCCCGGACCCGGAAGGGCCGACCACCGCCGTGAATTCCCCGCGCTCGATCCGGAGGTCGACTCCCGCCAGGGCGCGCACCGGCACCCCGGTGCCGTCGTATGTCTTTTCTATGCCCCGCAGCTCGATCAGGGGCGCCGGAATTTCCATAATTTATGCCTGTGTTCGTGTGGCTTCGACCGGCTTCATTCTGATCGCTTTCAACGCCGGGTACAGTGACGCTGCGAGGGCCGTGCCCACCGTGAGGGCCGCCACTTCGGCGCACACCGGGAGGGGAAGCACGGGGCGCACCACCGAGTTGATGCCGTACGACGAGAGCCCCTCGGCAAAGAGCGAGAGCGAAATCCCCGTCCCGGAGGTCGCCGCGACCAGCATCCCGCCGAGCAGCATCCCGACGAGCCCACCGGTCAGCGAAAGAAAGAGCGTTTCCAGGACGATGAGCATAAACACGCGTTTCCGATTCATGCCGATTGCCATCAGCACGCCGAGTTCCCGCGTCCGGTCGAGCACGGACATCAGGACAGTGTTCGTAATCCCGAACAGGAGCGCCAGAAGGATGATCCCAAGGAAAAAGAGCATGGTCACATCGGTCGTTTCGGCGGCCACCCTGAGGTCCGGCGCAAGGTCTCCCCAGGCGTCCACGGCGAGATGCGGATAGCGCTCGCGGAGCGCCGCGCGCAATCCCTCCACCAGCGCCCCGTCGCGCATCCGGACGGCGATTTCGTGAACGAGCACGCCGCCTCCCGTCAGGCGTTCGACGTCGCTGCGGCGCACAAACACCGTTCCCCGGTCGAACGCCGACGAGGCCGTCACAAAAATGCCCTTCACGCGAAAGGCAGCCTCCTGGATTGCGCCGTCCCGGGCGGCAAAGCTCACGACCATCTTCGCACCGAGGCGCAAACCAAGCTTCTCCGCCAGCCTGCGGCCGAT
>Ga0335069_10004368_pt1 | contig 21020 bp, 18 predicted proteins | sample Lox_Sample_11_FD_206714 | JGI IMG/M metagenome (GOLD analysis project Ga0335069, IMG submission 206714) | Soil microbial communities from Loxahatchee National Wildlife Refuge, Florida, United States - Lox_Sample_1.1 | ecosystem: Environmental > Terrestrial > Soil > Wetlands | place: USA...
CATGGGCCGCGAGCGCGAGCGCTACTCGGTCGTGTACGGCGCCAAGGTCAAGGTCAACGAAGGCGATGCGGTTACGCTCGGCCAAGTCATGGTCGAGTGGGATCCCTACACCTTCGCGATCCTTACTGAAATCGGCGGCACGGTGCAGTTCAAAGACCTGCAGGAAGGGGTCACCCTGCATGAAGAAGTCGACGAAGTCACCGGTCTGTCGCGTCACGTAGTGGCGGATTCGCCCGACGAGAAGCGTCAGCCGGCAATCGTGATCAAGGGCAAGAGCAGCAAGCGTTACCTGATGCCCTCGCGCGCTCACCTTATGGTGCAGGACGGCGATACGGCATTCCCAGGCGACGTGCTGGCCAAGATCCCGCGCGAAACCACCAAGACAAAAGACATCACCGGTGGTCTGCCACGCGTGGTCGAACTGTTCGAAGCCCGTAAGCCGCACGAAACCGCGGTCATCAGCGAAATTGATGGCACGGTGAAGTTCGGCGAGGTCTCGAAAGGACAGCGCAAACTCTACGTTCAAGCCGACAATGGCACGGAGAAAGAGTACTCGGTGCCGCGCGGCGTTCACATCAACGTGCAGGAAGGCGAGCGCGTCAAGGCGGGCGAACCGCTCATGGACGGCCCGCTCAACCCGCACGACATCCTAGCCGTGCTCGGCGAGAAGGAACTGCAGGCTTACCTGGTGAACGAAATCCAGGAAGTCTACCGGTTGCAGGGCGTCAATATCAGCGACAAGCACATCGAGGTGATCGTTCGCCAGATGATGCGTTGGCGCAAGGTGGAAGACGTCGGCGACACTTCGTTCCTCCTCGAACAGCAGGTGGACAAGTTCAAGTTCACCGAAGAGAACGAGCGGGTGATTGCGCAGGGTGGACGTCCGGCAACCGGCCGGCCGCTGCTCCTCGGCATCACCAAGGCCTCGCTCTCGACCGACTCGTTCATCTCGGCGGCGTCGTTCCAGGAAACCACGCGAGTGCTCACCGAAGCCTCTATCCAGGGCATGGTCGATCATCTGCGCGGCCTGAAAGAGAACGTCATCGTCGGACGGCTCATCCCTGCCGGCACCGGCATGGAGTACTACCGCAACGTCCGCCTGTCTCCAGAAATGGAAGAGGCGGCCGCCAAGGTCCAGGAAGAGGTTTCGCAGGCCTATGAGGAAGCCGAGCGCGCGCTCGAACTCATGCGCCATGAAGGCGAAACCGAGGAATTGGCCGCGGAGTAAACTAGTTAAAGAGGTGAGGGGCGGGCAATCCGCCCCTCTGCCTTTTTAGCCCCTATGTACGCCACACCAGAACAAGTTCGTGATCGCGAGCAGTTGGAGATTTCGCTCTTATATGACGTCTCTGACAATGCCGCCCTTTGGCCGGGAATCCATCGCTTTGTCCGCCTGTTTCGGCTGGCTTGCTGGCGGGCCTTTCAGCATGACGCCTTTGCGATTGCCAAAGCGTCCGCCTATTCGTCCATTCTGACGTTCTTTCCGGCATTGCTGGTCTTAGGTTCGGTCCTGGCTACGTCGCGCCGCACAGAGGCGTACCTGCGCGAGATTTCCTACGCTATCGGCCGCATCCTTCCTGCGGGCACGAACACCGCAATGGGCTATCTCAAGGGCGGATCGTTGCAGCGGCCATTAAGCGTGCTGCTCAGCGCCTCGCTCATCACGCTCTGGACCGGATCGGGCGTCATGATCTCTTGGATGGAAGGTTTCCGCAATGCCTACCAGCTCCCCAAGATTTGGGGCCTGGTGAAAGAACGCATGGTAGCGTTCTCGCTGGTCATCATGGCGGGAATCCCGCTGACCTTCGCTACCGTGCTGGTCGCATTCGGCAGCCGTATTGAAACCCGGATCCTTTTCTCTCTAGGTCACGAATTTGGCCCGTTCATCGTCATCATGTGGACGCTGATGCGCTGGTTGATTGCCACTCTTACCAGCATCGCCGTCATCGCCCTGATTTACCACAATGCCGTCCCGCGCACTCAACCCTGGCATAGCGTCCTGCCAGGTGCCGCATTGGCCACTGTTCTTTGGTCCTTGGCTACTGCCCTATTTGGCTGGTATTTGCAAAGCTATGCCGATTACAGCTTGATTTACGGCTCGCTGGGGTTAGCCATCGCCCTGCTCGTCTGGATGTACATCATCTCGCTGACCATCCTGGTGGCAGCTGAGTTCAACGCCATGCTGTTCCCGCGAGCCACGCTGGGCAAAGAGCTGAAAGAGATGCCGAAGAGGGGAACAGCGTAGAGGGTTTCCGGGGTGCCCCATCCGAGCCGATTTTGCTCGAGTGGGTATGTGGTATATGCTCCCCGCCCATTTTTTTCAAACTTCCATTTACAATCAACTTTCTAATCGAGGACCATTTGCCGCGACAGATGCCTGTAAAAGTCTCTGACGCAGTTCCGGCGCCGCACCGCCGCGCCAAAATCATCTGCACCATCGGCCCCTCATGCAGTTCGGAAGCCGGTCTCCTCGACCTCATGCGTCTTGGCATGGATGTCGCACGCCTTAACTTCTCTCATGGCACGCACGAAGAGCACGGACGCGTCATCGAACGCCTAAGACGCGCTGCCAAAAAAAGCAATCGCACCATCTGTATTCTTCAAGACCTGCAAGGGCCCAAGATCCGCACTGGGTCGTTGAAGGACCATGCCCAGGTTACCCTCCAGACTGGCGCCAAGGTCACCATTACGCCTCGCAATATCGAAGGCACCGCAGCGCTGGTCTCGACCACGTTTCAGGCTTTGTCTCGTGAAGTCCAGCCGGGAACGCGCGTTCTCCTCTCCGATGGCCTTATCGAGTTGCGCGTGTCGAAGGTAAAAGGTCAGGACGTAGAGTGTGAGGTCATTAATGGTGGTCTGCTCGGCGAGCACAAAGGGATCAACCTTCCGGGCATCGCGCTCTCCATTCCAGCGCTTACCGACAAAGACCGCGCTGACCTGGAATTCGGCCTCGACCACGGTGTCGACGTCGTTGCCGTCTCTTTCGTTCGCTCTGCCGCCGACGTCCGCATGGTAAAGGATCTTATCGCCAGCCGCGGCAGTGAAGTCCCCGTAGTTGCCAAGCTGGAAAAACCGCAAGCAGTTGAGAAGCTGGAAGAGATCCTCGAAGTCACGAATGGTGTCATGGTGGCCCGTGGCGATCTGGGCGTCGAAATGCCGCCGGAGAAAGTACCGGTCATCCAGAAGCACATCATCCACCGTTGTTCCGAGTGGCGCCGGCCGGTGATTACCGCGACTCAAATGCTCGAATCGATGATCGAAAACCCGCGTCCCACCCGCGCCGAAGCCAGCGACGTGGCTAATGCCATTTTCGATGGCACTGATGCCGTTATGCTCTCGGCTGAGACCGCAACCGGCAAATACCCTCGCGAAACCGTGACGATGATGGCGAAAATTGTGGTAGAAGCCGAGCAGAATATGCGAGACTTCACACGGCGCCGGCGCGACAGCCATGCGCTAGGGATTGCGGAAACCATCTGCGAATCGATCGCCCACGCCGCCGAAGACCTGCGGATGTGCGCGATTGCCGTGTTCACCGAGACCGGCAACACGGCACGCATGATTTCGAAGTACCGGCCGAAAGCGCCGATCTATGCCTTTAGCCGATCGCAGCAGGTTTGTAATCGCATGAACCTGTTGTGGGGCGTGCAGCCGGTTTTGAGCGGACGCGCACTTAGTTCGGATGGAATGCTGGCGGCCGCGCAGCATCAGCTGCTGCAGGAAGGGAAGATCGATGACGGAGATGTGCTGGGCGTGGTTGCGGGAACCCAGATGGCATCCGGTTCGACGAATTTTATGCGCCTGCATACTGTAACTGAGCAGGAAGCGCGCGCAGCGAGGGCGGGAAGCAAGCGGAACTAGACATAGCTTAATGTCCAAAGAAATACTTTCGATCGCGATCTTCGAGCCCGTGCCGGGCAGCGAAGAAGCTGCCTTCGCAACTATGCGCGATCTGCGCGCGGCACTCGAGCGAGGCCAATACAGCCGCGATCTCATGTACCGCGATGCCAAGACGCCCCACTGGTACGTACTGCTGCGCTATTGGAAATCCGAAGAAGCCCGCCGTGCCGCTCTCGAGGACCCCGAAGTGCTGCGCTGCTACGCCCGACTGGCCCACGAGGTCCGCATCGTCCGTGTCTTTGAGACTCTGGAAGAAATAGACCATGCCTGATTGCACGGCCGAGCCTTTCGTTGACAAGTCCGACCCCGAAGTGCGGGGATTTCTGCACAAACCGGACAAAGCGACCGACGCCATTGTCTTGACCCACGGTGCTGGGGGAAACAGCCGCATGGCCATGCTGGTGGCTGTGGCTGAGGCATTCTGCTCGGCTGGATTCGCGGTCCTGCGCTGCGATATGCCTTTTCGTCAGGCGCGGCCCTTTGGCCCACCCCGTCCAAATGAGGCTGTACGCGATCGCGCAGGACTGAAGAACGCAGTAGCGGCCATGCGGAAACTGGCTCCCGGCCGGATCTTTCTCGGAGGCCAATCCTATGGCGGCCGCCAGGCTTCAATGCTGGCTGCAGAAGAGCCGGGACTGGTTGACGGACTTTTGCTGTTTTCTTATCCCCTGCACCCCCCCGGCAAGCCAGATCAGCTTCGCACTCAGCATTTGCCCAAGTTACACAGCCCGGTTCTATTCATCGAGGGAACTCGTGACCCATTTGCAACAATCGAAGAGATCGAAGCCGCGAGGAACCTGATTCCAGCAAAGACGACAATTCTGGTGCAGGAAGGTGTGGGGCACGACTTGGGATTCAAAGGAAAGTCCAAGAACGACAAGTTGGTGGAGCAGGTTCAGAAGCGGTTCAAAATTTTTTCCGAATAACCTATAGAGTTCTTGTCATTTTTCCGCGGAGCCGAATGCGTCCGGCGAGGAAGTGTCGAGGAATTCGTTTTTGGGTTGCAATCCTCAACGGACCTTCAAACTGCCGCCTAAACTCTCGGAGGGATCTTCCGAAGCAATCTTCTAGTGTGAAGGAGGTGTCCAAGTGAAACCGTGATAGCCGTCAACCGTACTGAAGTATCCCGTTACCTCATTTGAACTATTGACTCCCAGGACGGTGGTGGAATCCGCTTCTGGAAATTTAAGGGTAACAAATCTACCATTGGAGTAGAGAAATCCAGTGGAACCTCCATTTGATCCCACAACACCTGTCCCAGAAGGATTTACTCCCAAAACCTCCGCACTGGAATGGTTCGGTATATCAATATGTCTGTAAACGCCCCGATTGAAAGAAAAATTCCCGAAGCGATTGGAATCCCCAACGACCCCATTAAAACTTGTCACGCCACGCGCTTGGATTGACTGTCCGCCTTTTGGTGGGCTGATCCGATAATAAGTTGAGCCAACTAAGCCGAAACCGTACTCGTTTTCTTGCCCATTTACTGTTGCAGCGAAGTAACCTACGATCGCGCCAGAATTGTTAATGGCAGTCGTGCCGGTGGCGGAGGAGCCTGGGTAACTGATGTTCTCCACAAAAGTCTGAGTTGGCCAATCGTACAAAAATCCAAATTCCGGACCGTTGCCAGTACCAGCACCTCCAACGATTTGTCCGCTGTCGTTGATTCCTGAGAGGTAAGTGGACGTGTTTTCAGGGTAGTCAACGGTAATGTAAGAGCCAAGGCTAAAAATGAAACCGTGGTTCACAAAGCTGGCATCTTCATAGTAGCCAACGATGTCGCCAGCGGAATCAATCCCAAAACATAGCGTCATGATCGAACCGGGTGGATCAATTTGTGTATATGTGCCCTGTCCAAAGGCAAATCCATAGCTCATAATTACTAGAACGAGACACAACAAACCGAATTTCATATGAGCCTCCAGATGGGCGGCAGCATAACATGAAAATCGCGAGTAATGAATATTGATTGGTCCGTGGCATCCGTGGCTGGTTTTATCCGCGTTCATCCGCGAGATCCGCGGCGAAAGGTTCTTATTAGTTCACCCATCCCGACTTTGACCCGCCGTTCTTCTTGTCGTCATCGGGAGGAACGTAGTTCCCGTGCTCATCGAAGTTGACCGTGCGGTCGTGTTTTCGCATATAAACTTCGAACTTTCGCGCCGCCCTGCGCCGCTTCCAGCGATAGTAGGAATTCCGCACGCTGAAGTAGCGCTCTGAAGCCCCGTAGGCGAGGCCTTTCCGCGGCATGAACTTGATATACACATATCCAAACAGCAACCCGCCAAGGTGCGCAATGTAGGCGACGTTCTGGCCATGTCGTGCACCAGAGGAGCTGACCGCCTCAATCAAGGTAAAGAACGCTACGCCGGCAACAAAGTATTTCGCTCGAATGGAAAACGGAATTGGGAAGAGCCATATTTGTTGGTCTCCGTATAGCAGGCCAAATGCCATCAAAACACCTAGAATTCCACCTGACGCACCGATCGTAGAGGTTTCTGGCGAGATCCCTCCAAAACCTGTAAATGACACTGCTATTGTGGAGAGTGCGGCCCCGATAACGCAGAAGAAGTAGAACTCCAAAAACTTCTTAACGCCCCAATCCATTTCAAGCTGACCGCCAAACCACCATAGCCAAAGCATATTGAACAGGATGTGCATTACGCCCGCATGAAGAAAAGCATAAGACGCTACCTGCCAAATCCAACCGTGCAGGACTCGATCGGGAATGAGCGCGAAAACGTAGTCGAAGATGCCTCTCAGCGTGGGAGCAAAGGCTTGCAACACAGTCATCAGCAGAAAAATGCCGGCATTGATAAAGACCAGCCACTTCACTGCCTTAGTAAATGGTGGCAAGCTCAGCGAGAGGGTTCGTCCACGATACATAATGAATTCGTCGATTGCCACGACACAGCGGCGTGACTCTTTATCCTACCAGTCCGTCACCGTTCTGGCAGTGGTACCACCGGCAGGCTCCGGTGCCCCGCCTTGTCGACCGATCGCACCGCGAAGATCACATTATCTTTCGAGATAGGCAGCGTGGCGCGGGTTTCAGCGCCGACTGATTGCGAGTGTTCCCATTCCGGGCTCGACGTGGCACGCCACAGCACCTGGTAGCTACTCGCCCCGGGAACAGCCTGCCAGGTCAACGTCGAATCATTTTCCAGGTCTTTGGTCAGAATGCGCACTTTTCCAGGCGGTGCAGGCGCCGAAGCCAGCGACGCCAACGTTGCCGCATTCAGCTTCGCTACTGCCGCGACGTAATCGAAATTCACAAACTTAGGCAGGTCTCCGTACTCGACGCCGTTTTCGCTCCGAACATTCTGGTGCTGGTGGTTGTAATCTTCCCGGTACTCGGAAAAACGCACTGCAGCAAATCCTGCTTGATTGAATGAAGAGTGATCTCCACCTCTCAGGTATCTATCAAGCCGGAAAATCAGCATTGGCGAAACGCCAACGTCATAGGTTCTCCCCACCTGTGCCACGTATCGCGCGATCTGCCGCGACGCTGAATCGCTCTCTCCGCCAAGGCCCCGAATCTGGCGCAAATCCGCATCTGTCGCGGCAATTGGCACGCCTTCGGAGAACACCCTGACCACCGTCGAATCCTGCTTCGCGCTACGATCGCCTCCGACAATGTCGTTATTTAGCGCGGCTTCGATGTCCCAGCCTTCGCTCTTTGCCATCTGCGCAAAGTGATGGCTTCCGTTCAATCCCTGCTCCTCGCCCGCCACGGTAAGAAAAATAATTGTCGCGGGAAATTTCATCTTGCTCAGTACCCGCGCACATTCCAGGCTCACAGCGGTCCCACTGCCATCGTCATTGGCGCCCGGCGCGTCACCTGTCGTATCCAGAGTATTGCTGTTGCGTGAATCGTAATGTCCCGTCACCAATACGATCCGTTTCGAGCTCTCCGGATCCGTACCCTTCAAGACCACATAAACATTGGTGATTTCGGTCGGTTGCGGAATTCGATCGGCGGCCGGCTCGGTAAAGCTGTCGGTCTTTACCTGCAGACAGCCGCCGCATGCCTTCGAATAGGTCTCGAATTCACTCTTGATCCATTCCCGCGCCGCGCCAATCCCGCGACCAGCTTTGATAGATGCCGCATCCTGTGCAGAAATTGTCGAGCGAGTCCCAAACCCGGCCAACTTCTCAATCGTGGTCTGAATCTGAGCAGCCGAGATTTGCTTCACCGCCGAGGCAATTTGCGCATCCGCTGGACCTGCATTAATCTGTGCTGCCGATGCGGGTACCAAAACCAAAGCAAAAACGGTTCCGCTCAGAGACAAACCTCTGATCCGACCACAGCACGAAACGGAATTTCGCGAGTTTGCAGGCATAGGCGTTTCGCTCCAGGTCTTGGCCTGGCGGCCACTTGACCGGAACCGCAAGAGTCACTAAATATTATCAAGGACCCTTTATTTAGACGGAGGCACTCATGGTTTATTGTCCCGAATGCGAGAGCGACCTGGACATTGAAGAAGATGACGTAGACGAGGGCGAAATCGTTTCCTGTCCGGAATGTGGCACCGATTTCGAGGTGGTCACGACCAGTCCGCTCGAACTCAAGGCTGTCGAGGAAGGCTACGAAGAAGACGAAGAGGAAGAGGAAGCGGAGGATGGCGATTACTCCTGATCCGCCTGCCCTTGCCCTGCTCACCTTCCAACTCGTCCTCGCATGACAGCCCGCAAGTCCTTAGCAGTCATATTGATCACAGCTTTGATGGATGCTCGAAATGATCGCAGCGAATTCGCCTGTTCTGCATCTAACATAACAGTGTGCATGCAACCAGATTCGCGTCGGAGGATCGCACTTATGCGGTCAATGATTGCGTTAGCTTGTGGGCTATGCCTGTTTGCCGTTACTGTTGCGGCTTCACCGAATGGTGGTAAAGACAAAGAAAAAGCCAGCAGTGGACGCATGCTAACCGGCAGGGTGCTGGACCGCTCGGATAATCCCGTCGTCAATGCTGTCGTGTACCTGTCGAATACGCGTACTCACGCGATGAAGACCTACATCGTCGGCCCAGACGGCAATTACCGCTTTCCCGAACTTTCCCCCAATGTGGATTTCGAGCTGTACGCCCAGTATAAGGGCCAGAAAAGTGATACCAAGACCGTCAGTCAGTTTGATGATCGCAAGCAGGTGAACATCATCCTCCGCATCGACGTGCGATGACGCTCGCCATATTTATTGCTTCTATGGTTCATCCCGCTCGTCCCCAAGCCCAATCTTAGAGCTTTTGCGTCGCAGAGGGGACACAGTTCATCAGGCCCACAGTCATCAACGGCAAGGTCTAATCGGATTGAATCCGTGAAAATCCGTGGTGGCTTGAAATAAGAAAAGGCCGCCATCTCTGGCAGCCTGTTCGTCTTATCTTGTTCCGCGTTAATCAGCGGCGAAGATTAATTGCTCTCGTTCCCAGCACGCTTCCAGGTAATCAGGTCGCCGATCGTTGATCCGCCTGTACTCGACGCCGGATGCTTATAAGCTTCGACTTCCTTACGCGAGGCTTCTTCGCCAACCGCTTTGATGCTGAGCCCGACTTTCTTTTCTTCCGGATTCATCTTGATGATCTTGAAGTCGTGCTCATGGCCCGGTTCCAAGGTCAACGGCTGCTGGTTGGCATCTACTGCTTCGGAATTGTGGCACAAACCCTCAATACCGTCCGCGATCTCCACGAAAGCTCCGAAGCTGGCAACGCGCAGCACTTTTCCTTTCAGCACATCGCCGACGTGATGCTGCTCGAAGAACGTCTCCCAGACATCGGGCTGAAGCTGCTTCACGCCCAATGACAGGCGGCGCTTATCCGATTCGATCGCCAGAATGATGGCTTTCACCCGATCGCCCTTCTTCAGCACTTCCGAAGGATGCTTCACTCGCTTGGTCCAGCTCAGGTTGCTCACATGGACCAGGCCGTCGATGCCGTCTTCAACTTCAATGAAGGCTCCGAAGTCGGTCAGGTTCCGGACCCTGCCTTCTACCGTCGCGCCCACCGGATACTTCACGTGCAGCGCATCCCAGGGGTTGTCCGTCAACTGGCGCATACCGAGCGAAATGCGGCGCTCTTGCGGATTGACGTTCAACACCACGCAATCCACCTGATCACCAACATTGACCAACTTCGACGGATGCTTCATCCGCTTCGACCAGGTCATTTCGCTGACGTGCACCAAGCCTTCGATGCCTTGCTCCAGTTCCACGAAAGCTCCGTAGTCGGTCACGCTGATGACGCGGCCGCCCACGTGCGCTCCCACCGGATAACGATGCTCCGCATCCAGCCAGGGATCGGGCGTCAGTTGCTTGAATCCCAGCGATACCCGCTGCTTATCTTTGTCGAACTTCAGAACTTTGACCTGAATCTGGTCACCTACGTTGACCAGGTCGCGCGGGTGCGTAAGCCGTCCCCACGACATGTCCGTGATGTGCAGCAAACCATCAATTCCGCCCAAGTCAACGAAAGCACCGTAGTCGGTCAGGTTCTTCACTACACCCGTCAGAACCGCACCTTCATCCAAGTGCTCCATGGTCTTCGAGCGCTTTTCGGTCTGCTCTTCCTCAAGAATCTGTTTGCGCGACACCACGATGTTGCCACGCTTCTTGTTTAGCTTGATGACCGCCACATCAATCACTTGGCCTTTGACGGCGTCGAGGTTGCGGGTCGGGCGCAGATCCGCCTGCGAGCCAGGCAGGAACGCGCGCGCGCCCATGATGTCGACCGTCAAGCCACCCTTAATCCGCTCGATCACAACAGCCTTGATCGGCTGCTTGCTGGTATAGGCCTGCTCAATCTCATCCCATGCGCGCAGACGCTGCGCCTTCTGATGAGAGAGGTTGATGTAACCCTCTTCCGACTGACCCTTCTCCCGCATCACGGCGATTTCGTCACCTGGCTGGAAACGTGGCTTTCCCTCGTGGTCCAAGACCTCGGAGAGCGGCAGCATACCTTCAGACTTCGCGCCGATATCGACCACCACGTGCGTTGGAGTCAGCTTCAGCACTGTCCCCTTTATCACGTTGTCTTCCTGAGCGGCTTCTTCGCTCTCGGTGGTGAAAATCTCGAGTGCCGAAGCAAAATCTTCCGCTCCGGCTGATTGCTTCTCGTCGGCAGCTTGCGTTTCGAGCTGTTGAGTCTCCGGGTTATGTTCAGTCATGGTTGCGGTTTCGGATTCGAGGGTGGGGGTGGTGTTGTCGTCGAACAAGGTCATGGCCTCTCTGCTGTAGAGTCGCACATCGTGTGCGAAGGATGCGGGAGCTTAACGGACTGCCGATTGAGCCTCAGGTTGTGTTGAGCCCGTTCTGGCGAACGAACTAGGACAATCCCAGCGGTCGGACGACTGTAAAGCGAACCCGCGTCCAAAAAGGGAACTCTTCGACTATAACAACCGCCCCTTAGGTAGTCAATCGCCCAATCCCGGCTTTTTTCCAAAAGGTGGGATTGGACGTCTTGAACCAAACTTGGCCTCAAAAATGAACCTCAAAGTATGCAAAGAAGTGATCAGGCGGGCGCTTCTCTGGCCTCGGCACGTTTAACCGATAGAATATCTCGTGGCCACTGCTGCAACACCGGCTTCAGAAACCGCCTCGGCTGCACCAGGGCGATTCACTCGCTGGCAGCGCGTTCTTCTGTGGCTAATTGAGCGCATCGGCTACGCCGTCATCTGGATCATCGGGCGAACTGTGCGTTTCTCGTTGTCCTGGGAAGACGGTTCGCCCGGCAGTCTTGAGGCGCGGCCCTACGTCTATTCCTTTTGGCATGCCTGCATGCTGCCCTCCATGTTTCTCTGGCGCGATCTCGACATTCGCGTGATGAGCAGCGACAGCTTCGACGGTGAATACACGGGCCGCATCATGCAGCGCTTCGGCTTCGTTAAAGTACGCGGCTCGAGCAGCCGGTTCGCCGTACGTGCGTTGTTGGGCATGAGGCGAGCACTCGAAGACGGCTGGATCGCTGCCTTCACCCTCGATGGTCCTCGCGGACCGCGCTATGTCGTGAAGCCCGGGCCGGTACTGCTCGCCAGCCTGACTGGAGTGCCGATGGTGGGCTTCCACATCGCGCTCAGCGATGCCTGGGTTCTGAATACTTGGGACCGGTTGATGATTCCCAAGCCGTTTTCCAGAGCCCTGATGCGCGTCAGCTGCTGCATAACCGTGTCTGCTGACGCTGATGATGCTCAGAAAGAGCAAGCCTTGCAAGAACTGCAGGCTGCGCTCGATCGTACTCGCGAGTTTGCCGAAGCCAACATTCGAAAAGCCGGCGGAAGTGAATTTCCCTTCTACCGGCGGATTTCCAGGGGCTGATCAGCCAGCTCTGAATTTCATATACAATTTTTCTTCGAACTCAGGAACTGAACTGATGCCTGCCACTATCCTTGACGGCACAAAAATCGCCGCTGAAATCCGTGCCGAAGTTGCTGCAGAAGTAAAAGCGATGGCTGCTGCCGGCCATAGACCCGGCTTGGCGGTTGTGCTCGTTGGCCACAATCCAGCTTCAGAAATTTATGTCCGGGGCAAAGTCAAAAGCTCGGAAGAAGTTGGCCTCTACAGCGAAAAGCACACGCCGCCGGAGAACATATCCACCGCACAACTTCTCGAACTCATCGCCGATCTGAATCGCCGCGACGAAATCGATGGCATTCTGGTTCAGCTACCACTTCCATCGCAGGTGGATTCCAAAAAGGTCTTGTTGGCTGTAGACCCCGCGAAAGATGTCGACGGGTTTCACCCCATGAACGTCGGTTATCTTTCCACGCAGCGTCCAGGGCTCGTGCCCTGCACGCCCGCGGGCATCATGGAAATTCTTTCCCGCAGCCATATTTCAGTTACTGGACAGGAGGCTGTCGTCGTCGGCCGGAGTGACATTGTGGGCAAGCCCATCGCAATGTTGCTTACCAACGCCAATGCAACCGTAACAATTTGTCACTCGAGAACGCGCGATCTTCCTGGCGTTTGCCGGCGCGCGGATATTCTAGTCGCCGCCATCGGTCGGGCAGGAATGATCACCCGCGACTTCGTGAAGCCGGGTATCACGGTCATTGATGTCGGCATGAATAAAGTCACAGATCAGGCCGAATTCAATCGCCTCTTCGCCGGCAACAAGAAGCGCGAAGAGGTCTTCCGCACCAAGGGCGCGACATTGATCGGCGATGTTCATCCTGAAGTGGCGGAAGTCGCAGGAGCGATCACGCCCGTGCCGGGCGGTGTCGGCCCGTTGACCATCGCAATGCTGATGTCAAACACAGTACGTGCGGCAAAGCTCAAGCGTGGCGCGCTGCAGTTGTCGAAGACGTAGTTGGTTCCTCTGTGTACTCTGTGCCCTCCGTGGTAAGAAGGTTTCGACTCCGTGTTCTCTGCGGTAAAGCTTTTTAGGAGCAAATTTGCTGAAAGTCGGCCTCACCGGCGGGATCGCCGCCGGCAAATCGGTTGTCGGCGAGATGCTGGTCGGGTTGGGCTCCCACCTGGTCCAGGCCGACACCATCGCTCACCAACTCATGCAGCCCGGCCAGGCTGTTTACGACGAAGTTGTCCGCCGGTTTGGCCGCGGCATTCTTAACCCTGATGGGACCGTCAATCGCCCCAAGCTTGCAGAGGCTGCCTTCAATCCACCGAGCGGCTCCTCGCGCATAAAAGAGCTGAACGAAATTGTCCATCCCGCCGTTGTCCGCAGCCAGGACGAATGGATGGCAGAAGTCAGCCGTCGTGAACCCCACGCCATCGCCATCGTCGAAGCTGCGTTAATCCTTGAGGCCGGTGCCGCCGACCGGTTCGATCGCCTGATCGTCGTCACTTGCCGTCCTGAGCAACGCGTCGCGCGCTGGGCCGCCAAGCTGAAGATCGATATCGACGCTGCCCGCCGCGAAGTCGAACGGCGCATGGCCGCCCAATTACCCGAGGAGCAAAAGCTCGGCGCCGCGGATTACGTCATCGACAACTCCGGCTCTCTCGACGAAACCCGGCGCCAGGTCAGCGACCTGTACCAGCAGCTCAAGACCGCAGCCGAGCGCGGCAACTAAGCGAAAATTCAGTACAATCATTGCAGATTCGTACAAACTTACGGCCAAGGTTTGATCCAATATGAGGTTGTTGCGACCCCTTCTGTTAGCGTTGCTCCTGGTTGGCGCATTCTTTTACTTCACGACCTATCACGCGGGCACATCGCGCTTCACCAACTGGATCAGCCATCCTACGAAGCTCGAGATCAGCGAAGCCGCCAGCGGCAGCGACACCCTTGACGCCGAAGAGCAGAACAACATCAACGTCTACCGCAAGAACATCGCGTCGGTGGTAAATATTACCTCGCGGGCTGTCACGTTTGATTTCTTCTATGGCCTCGTTCCCGAAGAGGGCCAGGGATCCGGCTTTATCATCGACAAAGAAGGCCACATCCTTACGAACTACCACGTCATCGCCGATGCACGTCAGGTCGAAGTTACCCTGCATAACCGGAAAAAATACAAAGCCTCGATCGTCGGCAGCGACCGTTCGCACGATCTGGCAATCGTGCAGATTAAGGCGCCCGATCTTCAGCCAATGACCTTGGGCGATGCCACGAATTTGCAGGTCGGCCAGAAAGTCTATGCCATCGGCAATCCGTTCGGGTTGTCGGGTACGTTGACCCGGGGCATCGTGAGTTCGATCCGCTCCGTGCAGGAACCTGACGGGGTCACAATTGATGAAGCCATCCAGACCGATGCTGCTATTAATCCGGGGAATTCCGGTGGGCCGCTGCTGAACTGGCATGGCGAAGTCATCGGAATTAACACGATGATTGCTTCGCAAGTAGGCCAAAGTGCGGGCATCGGCTTCGCAATTCCCATCAATACCGCGAAAGCGGTTCTTAACGACCTGGTCACGCTGGGCCGCGTACGTCGGCCTGCGCTTGGAGTGCGCACGATTCCCATCGATCCCGACCTTGCCGATCAGCTTGGCTTGGCCGCTGATTATGGCTTGCTGATCGTCCAGGTTGTGCAAGGCGGAGCCGCGGATCGCGCTGGATTGCGCGGCGGCACCGAGCGGGCGTATCTGGGGAACCAGCCAATCATGATTGGCGGAGATTTGATGGTTGCGATCGACGGCACTCGAATCGAAGACCAGCAGGACCTGGCGCAGATCATGAACAAGCACCGCGCCGGCGATCAGGTTCACGTGACCATCTATCGCGGCAAAAAGAAGATGGAAGTCGAAGTGACTCTCGGCGAGGTTCGCGAACAGGTCTAAGAAAAACGTTTCAACACAGAGGACACAGAGTTCACAGAGGAAACCACTGCTTTGAATTTCTATGAGTGCTCTGTGCACTCTGTGCCCTCTGTGGTGAACGTTTTTGACTTTATGGACTTCGTGGACCAGACCCTCGCCCGCCGCCTCGAATCGGCGGAAGAGATGCCGCAGGTGCATTACGCGAACCTGTACAAGACCCTCCGCCCCGAGATCGGCGCGGCAGTCGAGCCGATTTGCGGCGGCCACATGATCTTTGCCGGCCTCAATTCGCCCATCGGCCGCACGGTAGGTATGGGCTTTGACAGCTCCGCGACCGAGGCCGATCTCGATCGCATGGAGGCGTTCTATCGTTCGCATGGGGCCCCCTCGCAGATTGACGTCACTCCGCTGACCGATCTGCCGTTGCTGGAGAAGCTCAAGCAACGCGGTTATGCGATGGCTGAGCTCAACAACGTTCTGTTTCGCCGGTTGGACAAGTCGAAGCCGCCCGAGCTGCCTGCGGGTACTACGATCCGGCGCGGGGCCGCGAGTGAAGCGCGTGCCTTTGCGGAAGTCGTGGTCAAGAGTTTCTTTCCCGACGGCGATGCGCCGGAAGGCTTCGCGGAGATGATTGCGCCGATCTACCAGGCCGAAGGTGCGATCCTCTATGTTGCCGAGATTGACGGCAATCCGGTTGCATGCGGTGCAGGATTGATCATTCCGGAGCACAAGATCGTCGCGCTGTTCGGAGCTGGAACTCTCTCCGAATATCGCCGGCGCGGATTGCAGACTGCTCTGCTGCGCACGCGCATGGCAGTCGCCGCTGAGGCCGGATGCGAATACGCGGTGATCGTGACTCGCGGCGGAACAACGTCGCAGCACAACGCCGAGCGTTTGGGATTCGCCGTGGCTTACAGCAAAGCGACGCTGGTGAAAGATTTGGCGCGCGAATAACCGCAAACTCTTTACCACTGAGGACACAGAGTTCACAGAGAAATACCTATAATTCCTCAGTGTCCTCTGTGGTGAAAGCTTTTCTCGGTACCTGATAGTGATATGAACGTTGACGACATTCGCGCATTTTGCCTGTCTTTCCCGCATGTGACGGAGAACGTGCAGTGGGGCGAGGACCTCTGTTTTAAAGTCGCGAAGAAGATATTTGCCATCGTCGACCTCGGTTCTGTCCCGCCGCACATCTGCTTCAAATGCACGCCTGAGAAGTTTGCCGAGCTTTGCGAAATTGACGGCATCGGACCGGCGCCGTACGGGGCCGCTACAAGTGGGTGCTGGTGGAACGATTGGATGCGCTCCGCAAAGACGAGATGCGGGACTTGATCCGCCAGTCGTACGAGATGGTGGCGGCGAAAACCAAGACCTCCCGTCGCCGAGTTCGTAGCATGCCGACAAAGAAACGCGGGAAGAAGCGATAGTCCGCGCCGCGAGCCGTGTGCCGTCATTTCGAAATTTCGATCGACCCTACCCCCCTGTGCTCCTTATGGAATGAAGGGCTTAGGAGAAGTTTCCTCTCAAATCTTTGCGGACAAAGGACTTGGAGGCAAGATCTTGAGAACAAAGCATTTACGGAAATGATTGCAATATTCACAAAGATATATAGCTAGTGTTAGTTATATCTAAATGTGAAGTCAAGAAGAATTGCAAAAAAGTCGCAGGGCCGGTTCCGTTATGGGAAAAATCCTAAACCGCCGAGGGCGCTGAGTACGCCGAGGGTTCTTTCTTCTTGAAAACAATCTAAACTGGGATATGATCTTGTGCCAGTGCCATCCCTCCCCCGGCACGGGACGAACGCTATGCCCCACTTGGTCAGTCACCTCCTGCATCGCTGCTGGACGACTCTCGTTCTATTGGTTGCGGGGCTAAGTCCATCGGTTTTCGCGCAGCCGAAGGAAACCGTTCTTTACAGCTTCCAAGGTGGCGCTGATGGCTCAGGTCCTGTCGGCAGCATCGTCATGGACAAGCAGGGCAACATCTTCGGGGCTACCAGCTATACCAATCCCTGCGTCACCTCTCTGCAGTGTGGCTCGGTATATGAATTGTCGCCTCCGCAGCAGCCGGGAGATCCTTGGACCGAAACTACTCTCTACGATTTTCAGGGCTTCAATCATGGCGATGGAGGCTCGCCGGAGGGCGGGTTGGTGCAGGACGCGGCCGGCAACCTCTATGGCACGACGGCCTATGGCGGGGGCGGCCCGTGCATTTTATTGGGCTCAGCCGTTGGCTGCGGAACAGTGTACGAACTAGTTCGGCCGCAGAAACCTGGCGGAGCCTGGAAGGAAAAGGGTCTTTACAGTTTTCAGGGAAATCAGGATGGTCAGTTCCCGATCGGTGATCTGGTATTTGACAAGCGCGGAAGTTTGTATGGGGCCACGTGGTTCGGCGGAGGCCAAGGGGCAACATGCGATCCGCTGTATGCATATTGCGGAACGATATTCGAATTAACACCCCCAAGGACAACTGGCAAGAACGTTTGGATCGAGAAAGTGCTCCACAGTTTTGCTGGAGTCGATGCCGGAGACGGCGGTCAACCGAACGGTGGATTGATCCTGGACGAAGCAGGGGCAATTTACGGAACGACGTACATCGGTGGCTCAAACTGTGCACAGAATTCCGGGCAAGGTTGCGGGACGCTGTTTCAACTAATACCGCAACAAGATGGAAGTCGGCCTTGGAGTGAAGCGGTACTCCATAGTTTTGGAGCCGGCGACGACGGGGGCGGACCCAACGGAAACCTAATCTTCGACAAGCGGGGTAGTCTTTATGGAACCACTGTCGGTGGAGGGAACAGCAACTTTCCGAGCGGCGCGGTCTTTCGATGTACCCGTGGACCAAACGATACCTACGAAGAAACCTTGTTATACAGCTTTTATGACGGTCCGGACGGAGGATTTCCAAGAGCTGGCCTCGTATTTGATCAAAGAGGCAATGCGTACGGTACCGCCGCACTTGGCGGCCTTAATGAAGGTGGAACGCTATTCCGCATATCAGCCAAGACAGGTTCGTTTGTGACGATATATCCCTTTGAACCCAACCCCGACGGCAACTACCCAGAAAGCCCGCTCATTTTTGATCCTGTGGGCAGGCTTTACGGTACAACGCTAGACGGCGGCACTGGTCAGGCATGTCAGAACTACGGCTGCGGCACGGTGTACATGGTCGGCCCGTAGTCCGGCCATTTCGCCTAAGCTGGGAATTTTTCGCCCCACAGCTCCCGAAGCGTGGACGAGACGCCCCCGAGACAGCCGGCGGGACGCCGGCGCTACGGTCGAGTTCCATCTGTTCTCTCCATTTGACTCCCTTTCTCCCCTACGCTAGCCTCAAGAATTCATGCACACCAGCCGCAAGCTACTGAGCCTGCTGTTCTTCGTCCTACTCTTCGCAGGCGTGACGGCGGCGTCCACCCATCCTGCCCACGCGCCTCATGCCATGGTCGCCAGCGTTCACGAACTGGCATCGCGAACCGGCGTGCAGATCATGCAGGCTGGCGGCAACGCCGTCGACGCTGCCGTCGCGGTCGGTTTTGCGCTGGCGGTGGTGTATCCGCAGGCGGGCAATCTTGGCGGCGGCGGCTTCATGCTCATCCGCATGGCCGACGGCAAGGCCCACTTCATCGATTACCGGGAAAAAGCTCCGGCTGCCGCCACGGCCAATATGTATCTCGACGCGCAGGGCAACGTGATACCCGACGCCAGCTTGGTGGGGTACAAATCCATCAGCGTGCCCGGTTCGGTCGCCGGCATGGTCTACGCGGAGAAGGCCTACGGCAAGCTTACGCTGCAGCAGGTGATTGCTCCGGCCATCAAGCTGGCCCGCGATGGCTTTCCGCTTGCCTGGCAAGATGCGCGCGACATGGCTGGCGAAGAGGATCTCGCCAAGTTTCCCGAATCACGCCGCATTTTTCAGCGCGATGGAAACTATTACAAGCCGGAAGAAATCTTCCGCCAGCCCGAACTGGCTCGTACCTTGGAACGCATCACCGCCAACCCTGATGACTTTTATCACGGAGAGATGGCGCGTCAGCTTGCCGCCTTTATCCAGAAAGGCGGAGGACTAGTCACGGCCGATGACCTTGCGCATTACGAGGTCAAAGAGCGCGAGCCGATTCACGGCACTTATCGCGGATACGACATCATCAGCGCGCCGCCGCCGTCGTCCAGCGGAACGGCGCTGGTTGAGATCCTCAACATCCTTGAAGGCTACGATCTGGCAAAGCTGGGTGACCGCTCGGCGCAATCGATTCACTTGACCGCCGAGGCCTTCCGCCGAGCTTACTTTGATCGCGCCGAATTCATGGGCGATCCGGATTTTTCCAAGATTCCTGTGGCCCAACTCATCGACAAGAATTATGCCGCAGCCTGGCGCGACACGATCGATCCCCGCCACGCCAGTTCGAGCAAAGACCTGAAGCGTCCCGGAATCTTCAGCCAGCTCGAACAGGATGCCGCGCTTCGCCCTGTCGGCCGCGATCCGCAGCACACCACGCATTACTCGATCGTCGATGCTGCGGGCAATGCGGTCGCCGTCACCACGACTTTGAACGACGGTTTTGGCTCGCGCGTGACCGCGGAAGGCCTAGGGTTCCTGCTGAACGATGAGATGGATGACTTCGCCGCCAAGCAAGGTGTTCCTAATCTTTACGGTCTGATTCAAGGCCCGGCCAACTCTATTGGCCCGGGCAAACGGCCGCTTTCGGCGATGACGCCGACAATTGTCGCAAAAGACGGTAAGCTATTTATGGTGCTTGGGTCGCCGGGCGGATCGCGCATCATTACCACGGTGGCGAACATCCTGATGGGCGTCATCGATTACGGGATGAACATCCAGGAAGCGGTGGACGCGCCGCGCTTCCATCACCAGTGGCTCCCGGACAAGATCGGCGTGGAACAATGGTTCTCGCCCGATGCCATGAAGGCGCTGCAGGCCATGGGGCACCAGGTGGAAGAAGGCGTGATGTCGGGGAGCGACCGCGAGCCTTACTGGAGCGATGGAGAGTGCGTGGCGATCGATTTGAAAACCGGCGAGCGGCTGGGCGCCAGTGACGGTCGCAATAACGGAAAGGCAGTTGGTTACTGATGCAGAAGGCGATTTCAACTTACGTTTACGTTAAAGAGCGGTTGCATCCCGGGTTGCTGGACAGCCTGGTTCGGGGGGGAGCGCAGGCCATCGAAATTTTTGCCGCGCGCCAGCACCTGGATTATGCGAATCGCAAGCAGCATGTCCGCGAAATTGCCGACTGGTTCCGCAACAGCGGTGTGCCGCTGCATTCGGTGCATGCGCCGTTGTACGCCGACTACGAGTGGGGCCGCACCGGATCGCCACCGGTAAATATTATTTCGACCGATCGAGCTACCCGCATCGAGGCGATGGACGAAATCAAGCGCGCGCTGGAGCTCGCGGAGCAGATTCCGTTCCGATTCCTGGTGCAGCACATGGGATTGAGCGGGGAAGCGTTCGATGAACATAAGTTTGAAGCGGCCATGACTTCGATTGAGCACCTGCGAGCATTCGCCAAGCCGCTGGGCGTGCGCTTGCTGCTGGAGAATATTCCTAACGAGATCTGTACGCCGGAAAAGATTGTCGAGTTTATTCAGACCACGCACTTTGACGATGTCGGCGTGTGCTTCGACGTAGGCCATGCGCACATCATGACGGATGTGGCGCAGGCGTTTGAGACGCTGAAGAACCATATTCACTCGACGCATATTCACGACAATAAGAAAGACCGCGACTCGCATCTGTGGCCCGGGGACGGATCGATTGACTGGAAGCAGACGCTGGAGCTGCTGCGCACCGCCCCGCAGAAGCCGCCGCTGTTGCTGGAGATTGAGGAAGACGAGAAGATCAATCCCGCAGAAAAAATGGTGGAGACGTTTGAGAAGCTCCAGGCAGCATAGAAGAAACTGTA
>Ga0335069_10004369_pt1 | contig 21020 bp, 23 predicted proteins | sample Lox_Sample_11_FD_206714 | JGI IMG/M metagenome (GOLD analysis project Ga0335069, IMG submission 206714) | Soil microbial communities from Loxahatchee National Wildlife Refuge, Florida, United States - Lox_Sample_1.1 | ecosystem: Environmental > Terrestrial > Soil > Wetlands | place: USA...
TGGCCTCGGCCTGCATATCATCCGCGACCTGGCCAGGGCAATTCATTGCAGCATCAGCGTAAAAGCAGAGGAAACAACAGGAACAGAGTTTATTGTTTCTCTGTAATGTATTTCATATTCTCTGATGTCTTTATCTGCAATCCGGTTCTACTAATTCAGCGTAGTTTATATTTGCAATTAATCAAGAAGCTACTGGGCGTATGGCTGGCCTACGCCGCTGTTTTTTGTAGCTTGCAGCTACACATCATGGTTTGAAAATTTTGCGTTTTAACAGGCACAGCCTGCAATGAAAGAAGGGCGTAGGCACAGCCATACGCCCAGTGAATGCGATCATAAAAATTAAGAACAACCTACGGCGAGTGTGGGAAGCGGGTGGTCGACTGCACAGTTTTAAAACTATCAATGATATGATCATTGTATTTTATTATTATATTCATGTACGCTTCTATAAATAGAACCAAATGAAATTAAACCTGTTTATTGCAACGCTCATCGTGTTATTCATTCACCCGATAAATATTAAGGCGCAATCAAATTGGCAACAGGGTTATATAATAGCCAATAATGGAGATACAGTTAAAGGTTATATCGGCTTTAAAGATTCCCGGGTAAACCCAGGCGTTATAAGTTTTTCAGTCAACGAAGATAAAAAACAAGCTAAATTCTATAAGGCCGGTGAAATAAAAGGCTTTATGATTGAAGGTGAAACGCCGTACACTTCTTATGTCGGGGACATCAGCACAAACAGTACCGATTTGGACCACCTGGTGTACACCAACGATCCCAGGCTTTCCAAAATGAGTTTTTCCAAAACAGATAGCATTTACCTGAGGCAATTGGTACAAGGCAAAATAAGTTTGTACGAGTCATTTGATTTTAAATCTCATTATTTTTTGCAATATTCCGATGGCAGAATTTTCGAATTGCTAAATATGTTTTACCTGGTAAGTGCAGCACATGATTATAAATTAAATGATAAAGTATACCAAAGGCAAATTGATTCATTTGTTATGGCGAATAAAATCAATTTGACTGAACCTGATGAGCTGCAAAGGATAAATTACCGAAGGGATGATTTGGCGCAATTGGTTACAAAGCTAAATTCCGGCAATTTCGGTTGGACGAAACCGGTTCGATATCGTTCAAGAAAGTTGGAGCAAAGGATAGGTGTTGGTGCAGGTGTATTTTTTTCGAATCTAAAATATTCAGGTCTGTACATTTTAGTAACCAGCACTGGCAATGATATTGGACCATTGATATGGTTGCACTATGACTTCTCTGGTTTTATCAATTCCAACAAATTCTTTGGGAGAATAGAAGGGCAATGGCAGCAAATAAGTTTAACCGCCAACAGTCAAAATGATAAAAACTCTGCAAAAATTCAGAACCTGAGTATAATTCCATCAATCAACTATTCTTTTATTAAAAACAAATTGCTAGAGTTGTATGCTGGTTTTGGGGTAAATATTAATCTCAACATAAAAAATTCCGGACCTACGTGGAGTTTTACGACTAAAGTATACGATTCAAGCAATAACTCTTATAACCTGGTTGAATATTATGACGAACATCCGGTAAGAAGCATTTGGCCTGATATTAGATTAACAGCCGGTATAATTTTTATAAAAAATTTTGAGGCAAGTGTAGGTTACGATTTCAAATCATCTATAAGCTCAATTGGCAGCGCCGGAAATTTAAGGATACAATACCTGAGTGCAAGGCTTGCTTACATTATATCCATTTAAAACCGGGAAAGCACAACCAACATCAACTCAAATGATTTTCAAAATCTAGTGCGCTTATGATCTTTCTAAATAGCGTGATCACTAATAAAAGCATAAGTTTTGCAGTACCCCATTGTTTAAATAATTTGTAAAGCGGTTATTAAACTATATTCAGCAAACAAGATTTAATGTTGAGATTGGATAAAAACGAAATACGAACCTGTGCCTCCCTAATTCAGCGTAGTTTATATTCACAATTAATCAAGAAGCTACTGGGCGTATGGCTGGCCTACTCCGCTGTTTTTAGTAGCTTGCAGTTACACATCATAGTTTAAAAATTTGCGTTTTAGCTGACGCAGCCTGCACTTGAAGAACGGCGTAGGCCAGCCATACGCCGAGTGAGTTTGATTATTAAATTTAAGAACAAGCTACGATGAGTGTGAGCATACCGGGCAATATGTTCTGCCTGTTTACAAAAGCTCAGGCACAAACACCACTTTAGCAATTCATGAGCGTTTATTTCATAAAATCATCAATAAGTGAACACAGACAACTACACTATTTTGCATACAGGAACGTTTTAGTTCAGGTGTTAACAAAATGTTTTTCAAACTGTCAAATTTAAAATAATGAAGAAAACCTGTATTGCATGCACTGCCCTGGCATTGTTTATTATTTCTTGTAGCAAAAACAACCCAAACTCTGTACAGCAGAATGCCCAGGATACGCTCCATAACTGGAAAAAGATAACAGTTACCAAGGACAAACCCATTATTGATATATGGTTTACTTCTGCCTCCACCGGCTTTATCATCGCAAACAGCTTCATCATCTATCAAACCAAGGATGGAGGGTACAGCTGGGATTCCATTCCAGCAACCCGCTCAGCCTCTCCTTTGATCAATCTTTTTTTTCAAAGCCCCCAATACGGATTTGCACAGAGCACTTCTTATATACTATTCACCGGCGATGGTGGTGAGACCTGGGTGCGAAAACCAATTCCCACCCAAGGCGCACTTACATTTTCATTTCCCACCCCATCCACCGGGTTTTATAATGACATTGTCTTCGGGCTTTATAAAACCACAGACACCGGTAATAACTGGATCAATGTGTATCATGATCCTAATGGCCAGGCTCAGGTCTATAACAGTTATTTTATAGACGATATGAAGGGATTTGTGATCACAGGTCTCGGGACTGTCGCCAAAACCGATGACGGTGGAGCCAGCTGGATTCAAAAAGCAATAAATATTATCAGCCCAGCTATCAACTCCGACGAATACGATCTCATGCAGTTTGTGGATTCTCTAACCGGGTATTTCCCCTGCCAGTACGGGCTCTTCAAAACAACCGACGGAGGAATCACCTGGAACAATATTTTTGCCAAAGGCGGCCGGTTAAATATCATTAAGGCGTTGGACATGAGTAATGCATACTATATGTCAGATTCTGCTATTTACAAAACAACGGATGGCGGAAAAACCTGGACAACAGATTGCCGATTAGGTGCCGAGTCATTTCTTAGCATGAGCTTAATCAATGTAAACACAGGATGGGCCTGCACTTCAAAAGGGTCTGTGCTAAAGCTGGGACAATAACTGTTTTTATCTTCAAATGGCCCAAGTATAAAGTATAGCCGATGCAAAGTTCACTTATACCTGACCACCCCTGAAAACTTGACTGCTGTTGTAAGCTCCCCACACTCGGCATAGATTGCAGTTGCAAATAATATGGTCTTTGCCCATAGTTTTTGTGTTGATGAAAGAAGGAACGAAACGGTTTCAGGATTTAGAAAGAAGTGTGAAAGGCATCAACACCAGAATGTTGGTGAAAGAGTTGAAGCAATTGGAAGAAAATGGGATTGTCGTCAGAGAAGTTTTTGCCGAAGTTCCGCCAAGGGTAGAATATTCACTAACGTCAAAAGGTCTTGCGTTGAAAAGTGTTTTGTCAGAAATGAGGTCTTGGGGAAATAAATTTGTTGATTTTTGAGTTGTCGGTCGGCGGTAGGTTTGCCGCTCACATCGAAGCATTGGCGGTAATTTTATCTTGACACAATGTGACAAGTTTTCAGCCCGTTTATTTGTAATAAAACCGGACACTACTGTATCAAAAACGAACTTACTTTCAAATATCTGGTATATTGATCTAATTGATTGTCAAAAAAGAAAAATAGCGGCACTTTATTAGTATTGAGTAAGTATAAAGCAGTTCGAAGTATGTTTAAAAATTATTTCAAAACCGCATGGCGTAATCTTGTTCAGAATAAGATTTACGGCGCTATCAATATTATGGGTCTTGCTATTGGCCTGGCAAGTTTTATTATTATACTCTTGTATTTTAATTACGAATTAAGTTATAATAAATGGGATGCTTCTTTAAAAAGAGTATATAAAGTAACAACGCGATCAGATGAAGAAATTATGAGTGGCAACCCTGCACCGCTTGGCAATTTTCTTCAGAATAAGTTACCTGAAATAGAGGCTGCCACTACCATTCAGCAATATGGAAGTTTTTCCATTCTCTTAGGTGTTGGAGATAAAAAAATATATCAGACGGGTGGTGTTCGGGCAGATTCCACTTTCTTTCAAGTTTTTCCTTATAAACTTATTACCGGAGATGCTGCTACCGCTCTTAATAAACCCAATGCTATTGTAATCAGTAAAGAACTTTCGGAAAAATTATTTGGCAAACAGGATCCTGTAGGTAAAACCATTAAATTTTATAATTCTTTTGACCTCGAAGTGACAGGCGTGTTTCAGCAGCCGGATAAACCATCTGATCTTACGGCAGAATTTATAAACCGTGATCCGTTTGAAAAACAAAATATGTTTTGGGAAAACATGTCATTTGAAACATACATAAAATCAAAACATGAAGTAGCAATTGATAAACTGGAAGCACAGGCTGATGATGTTTATTATAATGAACGTTTAAAAAAAGATAACCAGTCATTATCTTCTTTCAGAAAAGCAGGGCATACGGCAGGCCTCTTTATTGATTCGTTTGAGAACCTGCACAACTTTCCAAAATTTGCAACCAGTAATTTTAAAACAGTTTCTGCAATATTATTGCTGGCTGTATTGCTGCTGCTTAGCGGAGCTATTAACTTCAGTAATTTATCCATTGCTGCTTCAGTGAGAAGGGCAAAAGAAATTGGTGTGAGAAAAGTGTTGGGCTCACCGCGTAAACAACTGATCTGGCAATTTATTGGTGAAATCGGATTGCAATGTGTTATCAGCCTTTTAATTGCTTTAGTATTGGTACAAACGATATTGCCTTACTTCAATAAGCAATTCAATATTGATATGTCTTTGTTTCATTCATCGGGGGCACTATCTATCGCATGGCAAATTACTTTATGTCTTTTATTGGTGATTATTCTTTCCGGTTTATACCCATCTGTTTTTCTTTCCAATTATAATATCAATAAAGTATTAAAAGGCGACTATTCCAGGGGAACAAAAGGCAGATCTTTAAGAAATGCATTGATCGTGGTACAGTTTGTGGTTTCCGCTTTTTTTGTGATTGCGACAATTGTAATCAGCAGCCAGATGCATTATATGCAATCAAAAGACAAAGGTTTTTCCGGAGAACAGGTAATGCGAATCCAGGCGATGCAAAAAACAAGGGATAATGATTTTGATGTTGTAAAAAATCAATTGCTCTCTATTCCCGGTGTGGAGTATGTATCAAAATCTACATCGGTACCCGGCGATGGCATCAGGAGCCGCTTTGATACTTCTTCCAATGAGTTTACATATAATGGCAAACCATGCAGATTGGTTTCGGTAAAAGTGAGCACAGATTATTTTAGAACAATGAATATTCCTTTACTATCAGGAAGAATGTTTAATGATGAAAGCTCAGATCAAAACACAAGAAGCGCTGTGATTAATGAAACAGCTGCAAAGAGATTGAATATGACGAGCCCATTGGGAACAAATATTTTCTTTGGTGATTGCGATTCGGTACCTGTGCAAATAGTTGGTGTAGTGAAAGATTGTAATACCGATGGATTTGAAGCATCTATTCAACCTGTAGTGTATACAATAGGAAATAAAGCATGTGCATTTCAATCTGGCGGAGCAATTTTAGTAAAATTTAAAGGCGATCATATTCAGCAATCTGTTGCATCATTGGTTCAGTTATGGAAAAAAATTGAGCCGGATTTCCCGATTCAATATTCATTCATCGATGAAAATTTTCAAAATCTTTTTGCATCGTATCAGCGTTTGGAAACAATCATCAATTTCTTCGGGATGATCGCTTTATTTATTTCGGCGATGGGACTGTTTGCTTTAACTGCTTTTTTGATGAGCCAGCGAACAAAAGAAATAGGAATTCGAAAAGTACTGGGTGCTACTGCTGGTAATATTGGCGTATTGCTGAGCAAAAATTTTGTAACCCTTGTTTTTACGGCAGTATTGATTGCAACCCCGATAGGCTGGTGGGCTGCCAATGTTTGGCTGGAGCGGTTTGCATATCATATTAATATTGGTGCATGGATATTTGTTGCAGCTGCAATAGCAATGATTGTAATAGCCATTATAACCATAAGTTTTCATGCCATTAAAGCTGCCATTGCCAATCCTGTGAAGAGTTTGAGAATGGAATAACAGCCGCCCCAACCCCGCCAAAGTGGGGCTTAAGAAGGCTTATAACATGAAACAGCAACTATTTTTAGAAACGTAAATTTTCCCGCTTTCGGGAAATTAAAGGGGGCTTATGTTTGAAAATTATTTGCTGGTCTCTAGGCGAAATTTCCGGCGGAATAAGGTTTTTTCTCTTATCAATGTGATCGGTTTGTCAATTGGTATAAGTGCAGCATTTGTTATTTATATAGTCGCCAACTATGAATTCAGTTTTGATACATTTGAAAAAGATGGGGACAGAATTTATCGTATCGTCCTTGATATGGAAATGCGGAGGACTCTCCTATGTATTTTTATGTCCCGCCAGTATTGAAGCAAACCGCATGTTGCCTGCAGGCAATTACTTATTTGCATTATCTAATAAGTCGGGGTTAATGTATTGTCCAACCTCGCCTTTTAATATTGTTCTTATGTTTGAAATTTTATATCCTGATAATAGTTTCGTTGCTTCAATTCCAAAGACGACGTAAATTGTGTCCTTAAAAAAGAAATTGAGATACCCGCACAATGATTTTTTGTCTGAGTTTGTTGGTTTGTCATTTTCGAAAACATACTTTGATTTTTTAATTTTTGTCTATTCAATACCGAGTTTCTCGCCTTTACGTAAAAGCCTGTCAAATTCTTTTTTGTTTTCCGTATCGCCAGAGTCAGCAAATTGCTTCCTCATTTTTATAAGTCTTTCTTTCTCTGTTTCAGGAATACGGTGTTTTAAAATAATCTTGCATCAACTCTTTATAGTCCGTTGTGTCAATCAAAAGTTCTTTATATCTATCAAAATTTTTTGTTTTGAAAGCGATGATAATTTTTTCTGCCAAGTCCGCCGGTTTTTGCGTCTGTCCGGTAGAGTTGACTGTCGTTATAATAGTAGCTACCATGAAAAGTAAAATTTTTTGCATGGTGTTGTAATTGCTTTGCCGCTAACGACCGAGTATTTGCGAAGGCAGGGAATTCATTGATTATCCAGCCCGGTACAAATGCCCATTTGAAAATATGTTGTTGACGTTAAATACAAAAGCTGATAGTTATTCGTCAAGCCAGAACTGAAGTTGATGGATAGCTGAAGTTGAAGTTTGACTTACTGTCCGCCTATATAACGCCAATGCGCATGTTGACCGTAGTGCTAATTTCGGAAAGATGTTATTTCTCATTTACTGTTGATGGTGGGATGATACCACACATCCTTAGATAGACTGCAATTTGCCCATAATGCTCATTCGAATGCGTCAGCGCATAAAACGCTAAGTCGAGGTGCGGCAACTTACGCCATCTAAATTGAATCATATCCATTTCATTTTTGTCTGTCAATGTAGCAATTCCATCAACGGTGACCCGCATGTAAATTGGGATTTAGCCCGTTTGAAAACCTTTAGGTTTTCGCAAGAAAAATAATAAGCCAAAACTCTTCTCCATTTTTGTACACTTTTAAGATGATGAAATTAGGTTGGCGAACAGCTAAATCACCTACTACAATTCTTACAAAGTCTTAATAGAAAATCGTTTATGTCGTTTCCGGTGAGTAGTTGTAAAAAAACTTACTATACTCAACGAATTACTCACTGAAGTTTGCTGTAAAACGGTGTAAAAGCAGGTTATCTCGAAAATGAAAAAGCCCGCCAACACTGAGTTTCGCGAGCTTTGCTTATTTGAGTTTACTTAAAATAGCCGATTTCAGCGGAGAAGGAGGGATTCGAACCCCCGTTACACTGTTGAGGCGTAAAACTGATTTCGAGTCAGTCCCGTTCAACCACTCCGGCACTTCTCCATTTTTTACTTCATAAAAGCCTGCTAAATTATTTAAAAAAAGGGCAATGAAAAAATGAAGAGATGCAAGCCATCGCGCATTAACCACATAGATTAATAGCAATAAACCCTACAATAACAAAGTACTTTCACGCGTTATAGAAGAAACGGTCCTTAAAATCCAATCATCCAATTTATGTGATATGAACAAGAATTATGAAAAACTGAAGAAAAAGGCTGCTGCGAAAGTGTTGAAAAGCCTTTATACGAACGAACATTGGTTTGATACTACTTCATCAAAAAAAAAATCTACAAAAAATTATCTCTTCATCCCGATTTTTGATATTGCACAGGCTTCAAGAAGCTATAACCTCGAAACTGTAAAAGACGCCTGTTACCTGCTGCACCAGAATAATCATGTAAACATATGGGGAGATGATTACGATTCCCGCGCTATGCTGGTACAGTTATCAGAAGAAGGCATCAGAGCCCACAAACAATCTTTTTACGGAAACGATTTGGAATCATTTTTCAGAAAAGGATTGACTTATGTAGCTGCAACTGTAATGCTGATGGCACTTATTATCGGAATCAATAAATACAATTCAAATTTCAAAGTTGTAAAAAACGTTTTATACCGCAGCACAAGTAAGAACTAATTGTAGTTATTAATAATAAAGCGCAGGTAAAAAACTTCAGTTCAAAAACTGATTCTTTTCTTTTTTTATTTCCCGCAGCATTTGTCCGAAATTGAATTTCCTGTATAGTGCCGTAACACAATGTGCGATGCGTTTTGCTTTTGTTGCTTCGGTTTTGGCTGATTTTATCCAGTTGCTGAAATAATTCTGGTGGTGAAATGGAAGCTGTCTGAAAAAGGTTAATGCACCGGGTTCATCTTTTAGGCATTCCATGAACTTGGCAGGCGGCTGAGGTTTTTTATTATCTATTTCAATTTGAACAGCAATTTTTGCACCTTTGGTTTTCCTGACCGCTTTTCTCATCGCTCCGTTTAACGCCATAATAAAATCACCTCCCCCCATGGGTAACAAACTCACTGATTTTATTTCATGATCATCCAGCTTTCCTTTTACGCGAAATGATTTTTTATTGCCCGGTTTTAACTGCTGCGCAATTTTTGAAGATATTTTTATATAGCTCCACCCGGTTTTTTCACCTTGCTTATCGAATTGCAATATGGTTGCCGAAAACCTTATCATACGGCTCAGGCTAATTCCTTTAAAATACTATTTGCGCCTTTGTCCATTAACGATTGCAAAAAACCGGTAACAGCAGCGGCAAATCCATTAATCATTACCAAATCGTGCTGCCAAAGTTTTTGATTGGCAAGAACAGTATTTACTACTTTCTCCGCATTGTTTAATTTCCAGGTATCATAAAAATAAGAAGCTGATTCATCATTAATTAAATATTTACGCCCATTTAATTCCCCGTAATATTTATGATCACTCACTTCAACGGCTTTCATAAATAAAAAATAAGCTGCAAACCCCAATGCTATGTGCTGCGGGATTTTTTTAAAGCGGTCCACATATTTTATTAATGTGGGCACATTCCGCATATTCATTTTTGAAGAATACTGCAGCGTAATGCTTAGCCATTGGTGTTCGATAAATGGGTTGCGGAACCTGTCTAAAACTTTTAATGCAAAATCGTTGGCCTGTTCAATGGAAATATTTTTTTCCTGTATAGCCGGCGCTATTTCCTCAAGCATCAATTTGCTGATGAAATCAAAAAATAATTCATCGCGCATTGCCTGTTTTACGGTAATAAACCCTGCAAGATGAGCCAGCCCACAGCTCAATGTATGCGAGCCATTTAACAATCTCAGTTTCAACTCACGGAACAAGGTTATATCAGGGGCAATCACCACACCGCTATCTGCCTTACTAAAAGATAAAACAGTTTTCACTTTTTCGTCCGCTGATTCAATGGCCCAAAGCCGGTAAACTTCCGACATGATCATGAGGTCATCACGATAACCATATTTTTCTTCCATCTTGGCTTGTTCAGTCACGCTTAATTTTCCCGGCACAATTCTGTCGACAAGTGAATTACAAAAATAATTTGCCTCCTTCATCCACTGGGTAAAACCATTATCCAATTTATTTTGAAGAGAAAGTTCAAACAATATGGAAAACAGTTTGTCCCCGTTATTCGGGATTAGCTCTGTAGGAATAATGACCATGCCTTTTGTTTTGTCGCCTTTAAAAAACCGGTAACGCTCGTACAAAAAAGCCAGCAATTTGCCGGGAAAAGAAGCAGGGGGCGAATCATGTATATTGTCATTAGTTAATACCAAACCTACTTCAGTGGTGTTCGATATGACCATTTCCATTTCAGGTTTCGAAGCACATTCCAGGATTTCAGCCCATTGCTGCTTTGCGGAAAGCACCCGGCTGATAGATGCGTTCACCATATTTTCTTCTATGGTAGTGCCGTTTTCAATACCTCTGACACAAAGCGTATATAAACCATCCTGCTTATCAAAAGTATCAGCGCCCGCACTGTCAGTTGATTTCACGACTACAATCCTGCCGTTAAAAATTTTGTTTTTATTTGCCTTGTCAATAAAATAATCGGTTAAACCACGCAGCAAAACACCGGTGCCAAACTGTAAAACTTTTTCAGGTAATCTAAAAATATCCGTACCCGGCAATTCTATTCCCTTTGGGGAAATTTGCCCGATTGATTGTTTTGATAATTGCATAATCATGTATTGCTCCCGATCCTGACCGTTCCGGGAAGCCACAAATTAAGAAGATTAGATCAATCATGAGCTTTTAAAGGCTTTGACGTGAAAAGCAGATATACATCACCGTAAATAGACGATACCAGGAAAAAGCTGCAAAGATTATTATGCTTTATAATATTATAGTTCACAACGGTCAGCTAAAAAGTTGATAATTGTCACCTTCATTTTAATTCATAGTTACTATATTCGTGTAAATCCATTGGTTCATGGGTGCTTCATCACTTATTGTTTTAATTATTGCTGCCGTCGCCTTTTCAGGCATTGCCATTCTTCTTTCAAAATTTGTTTTAAAAGCAACAACCAACAAACAAAAGGGAGAGCCTTATGAATGCGGTATCCCTACCAAAGGGGAAACCTGGATGCAGCTGAATGTGGGTTATTACCTTTTCGCACTCATATTTTTGATATTTGATGTAGAGTTGGTTTTTTTATATCCCTGGGCGGTAGTCGCTAAAAAAGCAGGTTGGATTGCCCTTACAGAAATCATTATTTTCTTTTTTATATTATTTATGGGCTTTTTATATGCGCATCGCAAGGGCGCATTAAAATGGATGTAATTAACGTATGAGGAATGCATATTTAATAAGCTGATTTGTTGAAAAGTTGACAGAATGGTCGAAGAAAAAAATAAAACTGGTAATTTTCCCGGCCAGGTACACAACCTGCCGGGAGGGGGAGTTGTGCTCAGCAAGCTCGACGATGTGATCAACTGGGCAAGGTCTAATTCTCTTTGGCCATTAACATTTGCCACCAGCTGTTGCGGAATTGAAATGATGGCCGTAGCCTCCGCCAAATACGATTTTTCAAGGTTTGGATTTGAAGTAGCAAGGGCAACCCCCAGGCAAGCTGATGTAATCATTATTGCAGGCACCATTGTTAACAAAATGGCCCCTGTTTTAAAAAGATTATACGACCAGATGGCTGATCCGAAATATGTAATTGCGATGGGTGCATGCGCTATTAGCGGAGGGCCTTTTTTTTATAATACTTATTCTGTGGTTAAAGGTGCAGATCATGTTATTCCGGTTGATGTGTACGTAGCAGGTTGCCCACCAAGGCCGGAAGCGTTACTGCATGCATTAATTACACTTCAGCAAAAAATAAAGAGCGGATTAACACGTGAACAGATTAGAACAGGCAAAGATTAGATATGTTGAATGAAGAGCTAAAACAAAAAATTACAGAACTGCTTCCTGCAGTTACATTCGAGGAAGGGGGTGAATGGCTGAATATACACCTGGATGCAAACACCTGGGTACCCGCAGTGCAAACATTGCGCTATAATGAATTTTTATCATTCGATTACCTTTTTTGCTTAACCTGTGTTGACTGGAAAACACATTTAACCATGGTGTACCATTTCAGCTCCACCAAACACAGGCATAATGTTGTTGTAAAAATTAAGCTCGACAGAAATAAACCTGAAATTGAAACAGTGAGCCTAATCTGGCGTACTGCTGAATTTCATGAACGGGAAGTATATGAAATGTTTGGCGTCGTTTTTATCAACCATCCTGATTTAAGGTTATTGATCTTACCTGACGGATGGGAAGGGAAAAACCCGCTGCGAAAAGATTTTGAAGACCCCGTGAATATGATAAAACTGTGAACAATAAATAATGAACAGGAGGTGAAGAACAGCGAGGTTGGAAAAACTCCATCGTTCCTTGTTTTATATTCGATATTCCCAAAATGTATCGTGAAACTGAAATATTAAATCGTTCTGATCAAAACCCGTCACAGGTTGGTAGTGATGCGGGTGATTTTATTATCAATGTAGGCCCGCAACATCCGGCTACACACGGTGTGTTACACCTGGTCATTACGTTAAACGGGGAAACCATCAAAAAAGTAGAACCTCATCTTGGGTACATCCACCGCTCCATTGAAAAAATGTGCGAAAGCCTTACTTACAGGCAGTTCATTTACGTCACCAGTCGTATGGATTATTTGTCTGCACATATTAATAACCATGCCTGTGCATTATGCGTGGAAAAAGGATTGCAGGTGGAAATTCCGCAAAGGGCGCAGGTAATAAGGGTAATGATGGATGAGTTGACAAGATTGGCCTCGCACGAATTATGGTGGGGAGCTATGGCCATGGATCTCGGCGCTTTCACGCCTTTTTTTCATGCATTCAGAGAGAGGGAAACGATTAACGATATTATGGAAGAAACCTGTGGCGCAAGGCTAACAATGAACTATATGGTGCCGGGCGGCGTGATGATGGATATTCATCCCCATTTCCAAAGAAGGGTAAAAGATTTTATACAACTCTACAAAAAGAAAATTCACGAATACGATGAGTTGGTAACCGGCAATATTATTTTCCAAAATAGGATGAAAGGCGTGGGTATTTTATCCGCCGAAGATGCCATTTCATACGGTTGCACGGGGCCTGTTGCCAGGGGTAGCGGAGTGAGTTGCGATATCAGGAAGTATTATCCTTATGACGTATACAACAAAGTACAGTTCGATGAAATTCTTGAAACAGGCTGTGATTCTTTCGCACGGTATATGATACGCATCAGGGAAATGCATCAGTCTATAAAAATAATAGAACAATTGATCGACAATATTCCTGAAGGTGATTTCCTGGCGAAAACAAAAGCTGTTTTGAAGCTGCCCAAAGGAGAATTTTATCAGAAAGTGGAAACGGCCCGCGGAGAACTAGGAGTATATATTATCAGTGAAGGAGGAACAACACCTTACCGGATCAAATTCCGCTCACCTGGTTTTTCGAATTTATCTGTACTCGATCATATTGCGCGAGACAGCAAGATCGGGGATTTAATTGCCATGATGGGCACACTTGACCTGGTAATACCGGATATTGACCGGTAAGTTGATTTGAAAAGTTGATTTGTTGAATGGCTATTGAAAAAAATAAATAGAAAACAAACACCCGACCCTCACTTTGCAGGAAGGGAACAAGGCTTATGTGGAGTTTCAGCAACATAGCAAATAAGATTCATGAATTGTTGAGCAAAAACCTCAACCCAACACTCACATTCATTATTGAAATGGTAATCGCGGGTGTTGCTGTAATTGGCCTCTTTGCCGTTTTGGGATTGGTATTGGTAATTATGGAAAGAAAAGTTTCGGCGTGGATACAAATAAGGCTTGGCCCGAACCGTGTTGGCCCAAAAGGAATTTTTCAATCCCTTGCAGATACATTGAAATTACTCGTAAAAGAAGGGTTGACTCCTTCCGGCGCAGATAAATTCCTGTTCAACTTCGCTCCTTTTATTGCTATGATTGTAGCCATGTTGCTGATGGCACCTATCGCTTTTGCAAAAGATTTTCAGCTATGGGATATGAACATCGGTGTACTTTACGTCTCCGCAATTTCATCTCTAACGGTTATCAGTATCCTGATGGCAGGCTGGTCGAGCAACAATAAATTTTCATTACTTGGCGCTATGCGCAGCGGCGCACAAATTGTAAGTTATGAATTGTCAGCTGGGCTTTCTGTACTTACCATAGTGGTATTCACCGGCAGCCTGCAGGTTTCAGAAATTATTCAATCGCAGTCGAACGGATGGTGGATTTTTAAAGGACATATTCCGGCTATCATTGCATTCGTTACATTTATTATTGCGGTGACTGCCGAAACCAACCGCGCTCCTTTTGATCTGGCAGAGGCCGAATCGGAGCTCACTGCCGGTTTCCATACGGAATATTCAGGAATGAAGTTCGCTTTGTTCTTTCTGGCTGAATATGTGAATGTGTTCATCGTTTGCGCAATAGCAGCAACTCTTTTTCTAGGCGGATGGATGCCCTTCCATATCAGCAACTGGCAGGGTTTTAATCATGTTATGGATTTTATTCCTTCCAGTATGTGGTTCTTTGGCAAAACCTTTTTCCTGATATTCGTCATTATGTGGTTCAGGTGGACCTTCCCGCGTTTGCGCATTGATCAGTTACTGAACCTGGAATGGAAATATCTTTTACCCATTACTATGATAAACTTATTATTAACTACTGCCGTTGCTATATTAGGCTGGCATTTTTAGCTCATAGCTGATAACAATGTTTATAACGAACTATATAAAAAATATCTGGAATGCGTTGAAATCGCTGGCAACAGGGATGAAACGCACATTATATTATTTTACCCATCACAAGGAAATTATCACCCAACAATATCCTGACAACCGCGACACCCTTAATCTGCCTGACCGTTTTAAAGGCGAAGTCGTGATGCCGCACAATGAAAATAACGAACATCGCTGTACCGGCTGTACTGCCTGCGAACTGGCATGCCCTAACGGAACCATTAAAGTGATTACGAGGTTTGATATAACTGCTGACGGCAAAAAGAAAAAGGCAATCGACAAACTGGTTTATCACCTGGAGTTATGTACCATGTGCAATCTGTGTATCGAAGCCTGCCCGTCTGATGCTATTAAGATGGCACAGACTTTTGAGCACAGTGTGTTTGACAGGAACCAACTGACAAAAATTTTAAATAACCCGGGATCGAAAATTATGGAAGGAGTGGAATAATGAACGGATCAACAATCATATTTTATTTGCTTGCCGCACTGACATTAGTTTGCGGATTACTTTCCGTTTCAACCCGGCAAATATTCCGCGCAGCTATTTATTTGTTATTTACCTTAATCGGTATTGCGGGCATTTACTTCTGGCTCGACTATCAGTTCATTGCTGCGGTGCAGATTGTGGTATATGTGGGGGGAATTGTTGTGCTGATCATATTTTCTATCTTTTTAACACAGCAAACGGGCGAAAAATTACCTCAGCAAAGGCTGGGAAGAAAAATATTTTCAGCGCTGGCGGTATTTTGTGCATTTGCATTTACCATGTTACAGGTTTATCAAAACGACTTTACGGAAGCCCCCACAGAAGGGTTACCACCTTCCATTCAGAATATCGGCAAGCTGATGCTGAGCACGCAAAACGGCGGCTATGCATTGCCGTTTGAACTAGTTTCCATGCTGTTGCTGGCAGCAATGATCGGATGCATTGTAATCGCCATAAAAAGTAAAGAAGAAGCAAAATGACGGAACCCGGATTATACCATATATTATTTATCAGCGCCGCTCTTTTTTTTATCGGGGTGTATGGTTTTTTTACGAGAAGAAACCTGATTACGATGCTGATGAGCGTTGAGTTGATACTGAACAGTGTCAACCTGAACTTCATTGCATTCAACAAATACCTGTGGCCTGAAAAAATGGAAGGTTTGTTTTTTACATTATTCATTATTGCCATAGCAGCAGCAGAAGCAGCAGTAGCTATCGCCATTATTATTAATGTTTACCGCAGCCATAGTTCCATTGATGTAGAAAAAACGGAAGAAATGAAATACTGATCAATGCCAAACACCACGTTCATACTATTCATACTATTGTTACCACTGGCAGGCTTTGTGCTGCTTGGGCTTTTCGGCAGAAAATATATAAAAAATATTTCCGGCATAATAGCCACCTTATTATTACTGGCAACGTTCCTGCTTTCGCTTCACACAACATGGCATTATTTTTTTGACTATGGAAAAGTTCATGATGTATATGAAAAGCTGATACCGGTAAAATATACCTGGCTTGAATTTTCAAATGGACTTTCCATCGATATGGGTGTGTTACTCGATCCGATTTCTGCGATGATGCTTGTGGTTGTAAGTTTTGTTTCCTTAATGGTCCATATTTACAGCCTTGCTTATATGAAAGGAGAAGAACGGTTTTCTACCTATTATGCATTTTTAGGCTTGTTCACTTTTTCTATGCTTGGGCTGGTCATTGCATCAAACATTTTCCAGATTTATTTCTTCTGGGAACTCGTTGGCGTTTCGTCATTTCTGCTCATCGGTTACTATTATGACAGGCCTGGCGCTGTTGCTGCCTGTAAAAAAGCTTTTATAGTAACACGTTTTGCCGATGCAGGATTTTTGATTGGTATTTTAATTCTGTCAAACTATTCCGGCACATTGGATTTTGTAACGCTCATCCAAAAATTAACTTCACCGGATTCAGCGGCATTGAACAATGCATTAAGCGCATCCTTTCTCGGCATATCGGCATTATCATGGGGAATGATTTTAGTGTTCATAGGCGGAGCAGGGAAAAGCGCCATGTTCCCGCTGCACATCTGGCTACCCGATGCTATGGAAGGTCCAACTCCTGTTTCTGCATTGATACATGCGGCAACAATGGTAGTAGCCGGTGTTTTTTTAGTGGCAAGATTATTCCCGATATTTTCATTGTCAGCCCCCGAAGCATTACAGGTTGTTGCCTATGTGGGGGCCTTCTCGGCATTATTTGCTGCTATTATCGCATGTACCCAAACCGACATCAAAAGGGTGCTTGCTTATTCAACCATGTCGCAGATAGGTTATATGATGTTGGCGTTAGGTGTTTCCAAATACGGAGGGGAAGATGGATTAGGTTACACCGCATCTATGTTTCACCTGTTTACCCACGCTATGTTTAAGGCATTATTGTTTTTGTGCGCCGGGGCTGTCATACATTTTGTACATAGTAATGAAATGAAAGATATGGGTGGATTAAGAAAACATTTGCCGGTTACCCATTTAACTTTCTTAATTGCCTGTCTTTCCATTGCAGGCGTTCCTTTTCTCTCCGGCTTTTTCAGCAAAGAAGAAATTTTATCTGCAGCTTATCATAGCAACAGGATGATTTATTGGGCCGGGTTGATTACCTCCGGCTTTACGGCATTTTACATGTTCAGGCTATATTTTAATATTTTCTGGAACAAAGAATTTCATTCACACGGAAAAAATCATGGAGAAGGTGGTTGGGCGATGACATTACCGCTGATACTACTGGCTATCGGGGCAGCATTGGGAGGGTATATTCACTTTGGCAATTATATAACCAGCGATGGCAAGGCATTGGAATCATCCTTCAATCTTCAACTTTCCATTGCACCGGTAATACTTGCTGTTACCGGAATCATAGTGGCCGCATGGCTGTATTTCAAACAAAATAATAAACCTGAAAAAATTGCCGCATCCTTAGGTGTGTTTTACAAAAGCGCTTACCGCAGGTTTTATATTGATGAAATCTATCTTTTCATCACCCAGAAAATAATTTTCAGTATCATCGGAAAAACTTCAGAATGGTTTGACAAAAACATAGTGAATGGCTTGGTCAACTTAACAGCATCAACAACCCAATCAATATCTGAAGGAATTAAAAAATTTCAGTCCGGTAAAGTTCAGCAATATGCTATTTTCTTTTTAAGTGCTGTGATTTTGCTGGCTGTTATGTTTACTTACTTATGGAAATAATTTTTATAAATATTATTTAATGAACCTGCTGTTGCTCATATTAATCCCTTTGCTCACGGCTGTTGCTGTTTTGATATCCCGCAACAAGCAGCAGGTAAAACGGATTTCACTTACAGGTTCGCTTGTACAGATGATTCTGGCTGTTGTTTTATTATCAGCCTTTCGTGAAGCAAGGGCTGCAGACCCATCTTCACCAATGCTGTTTGAGCAGAACCATAGATTATTCGAATCGCTTCATATCCGTTTTCATTTGGGTGTAGATGGCATTTCTGTAGCCATGATATTGCTAACTGCGTTTGTTGTACTTGCAGGAGTGCTGGTATCCTGGAATATAGAAAAGATGACAAAGGAATTTTATTTCCTGCTGATATTACTGGCACTTGGCGCTTACGGCTTTTTTATTTCACTTGATATTTTTGTGCTTTTCTTTTTTCTTGAAATTTCAGTTATCCCGAAATATCTGCTCATTGGTATCTGGGGAAGCGGTAAAAAAGAATATGCAGCGAATAAACTTGCCCTGATGCTGATGGCCGGTTCTGCACTGATTTTAGTTGGTATTCTCGGATTATATTTCAGCAATAATCACGATTTTGATTTATTGAGTTTATCCAGGGCAAACATTCCGGCCCTTATTCAAAAAATTCTATTCCCGTTATTGTTTATCGGCTTCGGTGTTTTCACAGCGCTGTTTCCATTTCATATCTGGGTGCCTGACGGGCATTCATCTGCACCTACTGCCGGTTCTATGTTCCTTGCCGGCATATCCATGAAACTTGGAGGATATGGCTGTTTACGGATTGCGATTTATTTGTTACCGGAAGGTGCTAAAGAATATGCCAACATCATTATAATTCTTTCTGCTATCGGCATTCTATATGGTGCCTTTGTTACCATGATGCAGAAAGATCTTAAATATATCAATGCCTATTCTTCAGTGAGCCATGTCGGTTTCAGTTTGCTGGCGTTGGGTATGCTTACACAAACTGCCATCGTCGGCGCCGTGATGCAAATGGTTTCGCATGGTTTGATGACTGCACTTTTCTTCGCTGTCATCGGAATGATTTATGACAGGACGCATACCAGGATGGTAAATGAAATGGGTGGGTTGCTTAAAGTAATGCCCTTCATCATTACCTTATTTTTTATTGTCGGGCTTTGCTCGCTTGGCCTGCCCGGATTAAGCGGGTTCGTTGCCGAGATGACCGTGCTGGTGGGATCATGGGAAAACAACGATATGATGCACCGCATAGCAACGGTAGCAGCTGCATTGTCGATTGTAGTTACCGCCGTATATATTTTGCGGGCGATTGGATTAACGGCGATGGGCCCCCTAAAAAATCAGTCGCATGATGAATTGAAAGACGCAACATGGAACGAAAAACTGGCAGCCCTCATACTGCTCATCGGCATCCTGGCCATCGGGCTTTACCCGTCATGGCTGAATGATTTGCTGAAACCGGCAGCAGAGTTGATTATGAACAGGATTAAATAAAAAAAAGGTGATGAAGGGGAAGAAAATGGAAGATAAGAGACATAGGTTAGAACACCGAATGATGAAATTGGACCGGCTTCGCAATTTTTCATTCCTTGTCCAATATCCCTTATTTTCTCAGTATTCATTATTCAACATTCCCAAGCAATGACTGAGTTTCTCACATTAATGAAAAGTGAATTGATAGTAACCGCCATCATTTTTATATTATTATTCATAAAAGTGGGCAAAGGCATAAAGAACGAATGGCTGCTGCCATGGATACAGATTTTATTGCTTATTAATTTTATTACAGGTTTCTTTTTCAATAAAGAAGGGGATCTGTTCGGGGCAATGTTCCACACATCGCCATTAATCGCTTTCCAGAAAAACATTTTAAGCTTCGGCGCTTACCTGATTTCATTGTTATGCGCAGACTGGCTCAAAAAAAGCAGGAACCTTGCAGAATTTTTTATGCTCATGCTTTCTGCATTACTCGGCATGTTCTTCCTGGTTTCAAGCGGCAACCTGTTGATATTTTACTTATCCATAGAATTAGCTTCTATCCCGGTAGCCGCAATGGCCAATTTCGAACTGCAAAAAAGATATTCTTCCGAAGGCGCTATGAAAATGATATTGTCATCGGCTTTTTCATCAGGCATATTATTGTTTGGCATTTCATTAATATATGGTGTTACCGGCACCATCAGTTTTGCCGAAATACCGCAACATCTCAATAATTCAGCATTACAAACTGCCGCTTTTATATTTATTTTTTCCGCTTTCGCATTCAAGCTCTCCATCGTTCCATTTCACTTATGGACTGCCGATGTGTATGAAGGGTCCCCTTTCCCTACTGCATCTTTTCTATCCGTTATATCCAAAGGCGCATTTGCATTTATTCTCATCACGGTATTATACAAGGTGTTTCAACCGATACAGGATTTGTGGTATAACCTTTTAATTGCAGTAGCTGTACTAACGATGATCGTCGGCAACCTGTTTGCGCTGCGGCAACAAAACATCAAGCGTTTTCTTGCATTTTCATCCATTGCCCAGGTTGCGTTCATTATTTTAGGCATCAGCAGTAATGATCATGCCGGCATAACAGCTGTTGTTTATTTTGTGTTGATTTATGTTTTTTCCAACCTCGCTGCTTTTGGTGTGGCATCAATCATATCGGGTTATTCAGGCAAAGAAAATATTGATGATTACAAAGGTTTATACCAAACAAACCCTTTTCTCGGTTGGGTATTCACGTTGGCATTGTTCTCGCTTGCGGGGGTACCGCCTACCGCGGGTTTTTTCGGCAAGCTGTTTTTGCTTGCCGCAGCAGGCTCAAGGGCAAGCTACGGACTCATTATCATCGCTGCACTGAACA
>Ga0335069_10004370_pt1 | contig 21019 bp, 14 predicted proteins | sample Lox_Sample_11_FD_206714 | JGI IMG/M metagenome (GOLD analysis project Ga0335069, IMG submission 206714) | Soil microbial communities from Loxahatchee National Wildlife Refuge, Florida, United States - Lox_Sample_1.1 | ecosystem: Environmental > Terrestrial > Soil > Wetlands | place: USA...
ATGGTCGCCGGGACCGGGATGCCACGGCGGATGCGGCGTTAAGGTTTATGTCAAAGACGGCAAGTTTCTGAAGGTGGAGGGAGATGAGGATCATCCTTATCACCAGGGAAGATTGTGTCCGCGCGCGCTAGCTCTTCGGCAGTACATCAATCATCCCGATCGGCTTCGTTATCCCTTGAAGCGGGTGGGTGAACGGGGTGAGGGCAAGTGGCAGCGCATCTCGTGGGATGAAGCATTCGACACCTGCGAACAGCGGTTACGCAAGATCCGCGATGAGTTTGGGGCTGAGTCGATGGTGTTCGGGCAGGGAACGGGGCGTGACTCAGGCGGCCCGATCATCTTCCTCGCTTATGCCTATGGCAGTCCCAACTGGACTCTATTTGGTCTGTCGGGAATTGCCTGCTTCACGCCTAGGCTAGCCGCCATGTTTCAGGTTCATGGCGATGCTACGTTTCCGGATGCGGCGCAGTTTTCTCCCCAGCGTTACGACGATCCCGAGTATGTATTTCCGAAGGTGATGCTTTCCTGGGCGAGAAACCTGCAGGGAAGCCAGTGCGCCGACCACTACTTCAGCGGTCATTACGTGATCGACATGATGAAGCGGGGGACGAAGTTGATCGTCGTCGACCCGGTGAACTCCTGGGAGGCGTCGCGGGCGGAGCTCTGGTTGCGGGTTCGTCCCGGCACCGATGGGGCCCTGGCTCTGGGCATGCTAAACGTCATCATCAACGAAGAGCTGTACGACAAAGACTTCGTCGAAAAATGGACGTATGGGTTCGACAAGCTGAAAGAAAGAGTTCAGGAGTATCCGTTGGACCAGGTTGAGCAGATCACGTGGGTGCCAAAAGAGAAGATCGCGAAGGCGGCACGTATGTACGCCACCGCCAAGCCGGCGGCGATGCGATTTGGCCAGCCTCTGGATAGCAACGCGGAAGCTGTTGCGACGATTCACGGGTTGGCCTGCTTGTGGTCCATCACGGGAAACCTCGACGTGCCAGGCGGGAATATCATCACACGGCCGCCGTACGGAGTCACTGTCTATCCGTATTCAACCCAGGAGGTGATCCAACTCTACGGGCAGGAATTCGTCGACAAGATGAACCAGAAGCGCATCGGCACCGATCGCTATCCGCTGGTGAAGAACTTCCGCTCCTGGGCGCTATCGGACATGGTGCTCGAGCAGATGGAGACAGGCAAGCCGTATCCGATTAAAGGCCTGTGGTGCCAGACGAACAATTTTCTGGCGGGTACTGCTCAGGATCCGCGACGTCATTACGAAGCTGTTCGAAAGCTGGACTTCAACGTCGTCGTGGATACTTTTATGACCCCGACTGCACAGGCCATCGCCGACATCGTGCTGCCTGCGGCGACCTTCCCTGAAAAGGACTCCGCATTCACTACCGGCGTTCCATGCAACGCAATCTACAAGGTGCTGACAGTCGATGAATGCAAGCCGGACTGGGAGATTAATTTCGAGCTAGCGAAGCGCTTGAGTCCCAAGTCGGTCCCGTGGAAGAACGTTCGGGAGTTGTTGAGCGAGAGGCTCAAGGTCACGGGCAATACCTTCGAAGAGCTCTCCGAAAAGCCGTGGGTCATGGCTCCCAAGGATCACCCGTCTGGAACGGTGCCGTATCGTCGATATGAAAAGGGGTTGCTACGCCCGGACGGTAAGCCTGGATTCCGTACGCCATCGGGCAAAGTCGAACTGTATTGCACAAACTTTGACAAATACGGATTGGATCCGCTGCCGTTCCACGAGGAGCCCCTCGAAAGTCCCATTAGCACTCCGGAGATTTGGGAAAAGTATCCGTTGATCATGATGACCGGTCGCCGTGTCGGAGTGATGTTCCACAGCGAGCATCGCCAGATCCCGTGGCTGCGCGAGATCAATCCCTATCCCACGGTTGAGATTCATCCTGACACCGCTAAGCCTCTAGGTATCGAAGATGGAAACTGGGTGTGGATCGAAGGCGTGAGGGGAAGAGTGAAGCGCAAAGCCAAGCTGACTCAAATTATGCACCCGAAAATCGTGCAAGCGCAGCATGGCTGGTGGTTGCCGGAGACAGAAGGCGCCGCGCCGAACTTCTACGGCGTGTGGGATCTCAACGTCAATCAACTAATCCCAATGGGGCACAACAGCAAATCCGGTTTTGGGGGAGCGTTCACCAAGACCATGCTTTGCCGAATCGAGAAGGTCAAGGAGTAAGGGGGAATTGTGTCCAGAAAAGGATTGATGATCGATTACGACTTCTGCACGGGCTGCCATTCCTGTGAGGTGGCGTGCAAGCAGGAACACGATTACCCGGTTGGCCGGGGTGGCATTCATCTGTGCGAGATCCAGACCGAACTTCCCGATAAGACATTACGATTAGATTACCTGCCGTTCCCCACTGCGTATTGTGACCTGTGCTCGGCACGGACCGCAAAAGGGGACCTGCCGTCGTGCGTGAAGCACTGCCAGGCTGCCACCATGTATTACGGCTCGCTTTCCGAACTGGCGGAACTCATGGAGAAGAAGCCTCACAGTGCCCTGTTTACGCCGAGATAGAGCCACGTATCCCCTTAAAAAAGGCGCGAAATGTAACAAACATCCTTGACAGCGCGCTTCTGCTTGGTTATAAATACGCAACAAAGATTTAGAAATATGAAATGAATAAAAACTAGCTTGATGCAGCAGGTGTCCAGGCGAATCGATCGGAGGAGGGTGCAATGTCGGAACAGGTTTTGACCAGTTGCACGGTAGGCGGAGCCACTTTCGTGCACGTTAAAGACGGCAGAATAACCAAGATTCGCCCGATCGTTTTCGACGAGACTGACGCCGCGGCATGGAGCATTGAGGCAAGAGGAAAGGTATTCACTCCTCCTCGTCAAACCTCCCTCAATCCCTTCATCGTCACTCAGAAGTCGCGCATTTATTCGGAGCAAAGAATCAAGTACCCGATGAAGCGGGTCGATTTCGATCCTAACGGCAATCGCAATCCGCAAAACCGGGGGAAGTCTGATTACGTTCGAATCTCGTGGGAGGAAGCGTTCGATCTTCTCGAGTCCGAGATCAAGAGAATCAGGGCGACGTACGGCCCGGCAGCCATTACCGCCTCGACCAGCTCCCATGCCGATTTCGGCCTGTTGCAGTACAAAATGGGCCCGTTCGGACGCTTTTGGAACATGTTGGGTTATTCGCAACTCATGGACAACCCCGACAGTTGGGAAGGGTGGCACTGGGGCGCGACGCACGCGTGGGGCTATTACTGGAAGCTGGGCATCAGCGACAACTTCGACATGCTCGAAGAGGCGCTGAAGCACACCGAGCAAATCATCTTCTGGGGAGTCGATCCCAATACCAGCGCCGGTGGCTACAACGGCCAGGACGGCAATCGCTGGCGGCTATGGTGCAAAGAACTGGGCATGAAGATGATCTTCATCGATCCATGGTGCAACTTCACCGCAGCGACATGGGGCGACAAGTGGATCGCACCGCGTCCGGGCACTGACGCCGCAATGGCACAGGCCATCGCCTACGTCTGGATCACGGAAGATACCTACGACCATTGGTTTGTGGAAAACAAAACGCAGGGGTTCGAAGAGTTCAAGAAGCACATCCTCGGCGACGAGCCGGGCGGTTTTGCGCGCACACCTGAGTGGGCGGCCAAGGTATGTGAAATTAACGCCAGGGACATTTACGCTCTCGCGCGCGAATGGGCGAAGAAGAAAACGATGCTCGCCACGGCGTCGATATACGGCGTCTCGGGGGCCTGCCGTCAGCCTTATGCAACCGAGTGGGCGCGCATGATGGTGCTGCTGTTGGCCATGAAGGGCCTCGGCAAAGACGGCTGCAACACGTGGGGTGGTGCGTCGATGGCACCGCCGATGGACTTCAACTTCCGTATGTTTGGTTACTCCGACAACGGCTGGGACACATTCGGCATCGTTGCCAAGGAGACGGCCCGGAACACCGTTCAGCAGAAAACGTATCGCTTGCTGCTGCCCGAGTGCGTCATGAATGAGAAGACCGAATGGATCGGCGAAGGATTCTGCGGACGGTCTCTCGATCAACAGCGCACTCCCCAAGTCTGTCCGCGACCTGACGGCGCTCCCATCAAGATGATCTACCGTCAAGGAGGATCGTATATCTCTACGATGACGGACACGAACCGCTGGCCGCGCATGTTCCAACACCCGAACCTAGAGTTCTTCGTGACTGCCGACATTCACTGGCAGGGCGAGACGAAATTTGCCGATCTCATCTTGCCGGTCTGCTCCGGATTCGAGAGGGAAGATATCTGCGAGTTGGGCGCGCCAGGCGGCTATGGCGCCAACGACATGGGTGCAAACTTCCGTGTTGTGATCTACATGAAAAAGTGCATCGAGCCCCTCTGGGAATCAAAGTCCGATTACGACATATACATAGAGCTATCGAAACGCCTGGGATTCCACGACCGGTTCACGGAAGGAAACACGATCCACGACTGGATTCGCAAGATCTTCGACAAATCGTCACTACCCCAGCGCATTTCCTTCGAAGAGTTTAAGCGGAAAGGGTACTACGTGGTGCCGCCTCCACAGCCGGACTTCAAGCGCACGGTCTCGAATAAGTGGTACTACGAGGATCGCGACTGCGATGTGCCCGACCGCGGCAATCCGCAAATTGGGACCCAGCGCTCCAAGATGATGGGAACGCCCAGCGGCAAGATCGAGTTCGTCTCAACATTCTTGCAGAGGCACTTTCCTGAAGACAAAGAGCGGCCAGTTATGCCGACCTACCTGGAGCCTTGGGAGAGCAAGTACTCGGAGCAGGCAGGCAGGTATCCGCTGGTGATGATGACGCCACACATGCGGTTCTCTTATCACACACACCACGACAACAAGTCGCCGTGGCTGGATGAGATTCCGTGCCACCGCATTGTGAAGGATGGATACGCTTACTGGCCGATCAGGATCAGCCACGAAGATGCCTATCAGCGCGGCGTCAAGCATGGCGACATCGTGAAGGTCTACAACGACCGCGGCGCGATCCTCGGAGTGGCGTGGCTGACCGAGCGCATTAAGAAGGGGAACATCATGGCGTACCAGGCAGGCTCGAAGTACGATCCGCTCGAGCCAGGGAAACCGGGAAGCATCGACCGCGGCGGATGCGTGAATCTGCTAACGCCATCGAGGATGGTATCGAAGAACGCACCCGGCATGGCCTGTAATTCGGTCTGCGTCGAAATCGAAAAGTGGGAGGCCTGAGTGAAACGTTACGGGATGGTCATCGACGTAGCAAAGTGTAACGGTTGTTACAGTTGCTTTCTCGCTTGCAAAGACGAGAATTGCGGGGAAGAGTTTCCCGGCTACTCGGCGGGCCAGCCCATGACCGGCCATTATTGGCTCAACCTGGTTGAGGTGGAGCGGGGAACGTTTCCCAAGGTCAAGCTGAGCCACATCCCGGTGACCTGCGCCCAATGTGACCATGCTGCCTGCCTTAAGGCCGGCAAAGACGGTGCGGTGTACAAGCGCCAGGACGGGATTGTGATGATCGACCCGGTCAAGGGAGCCGGAGATAAAGACATCGTCAAGTCATGCCCCTATCGCGTGATCTTCTGGAACGAAGAGAAGCAGGTGGCCCAGAAATGCGATATGTGCGCGCACCTGCTCGATAACGGCTACGCGGTCCCTCGCTGCGTGGAGATGTGTCCAACAGGCTGCATCACGTTCGGCGACCTTAACGATCCCAATAGCGACGTCGCGAAGCTAGTGTCGGCTAAAAAGCCTTACTCGCTGCATCCGGAATATGGACTTGGTGACAAGGTTTTGTATTTGAATGCGCCGATGAAGTTTGTGACGGGAACAGTTGTGTTCCAGGAAACCGACCAATGCGCCGCCGGCGTTAACGTCAAATTGAAGGGCGACGGCGCCGAGACGAGCACCGTCACCGATGCCTTCGGCGATTTCTGGTTTGAAGATCTGAAGACTAACACGCAGTACACGCTGGAAATCGCGCGCGAAGGATTCAAGGGTATCACTCTGAATGTCCGTACTCTCCGCGATGTTGTGGTCGGAGAGGTCTTCTTAGAGAAGACCGCTTAATAAAGGTTGTTTGTTGTCGTAAGGCAAATGTAATGTCATCCAGGGCCGGCATCCTATCTTTCGGCGCACACGTTCCGGTTCACCGCCTTGCACGAGCCGTTATCGCTCAGCATTGGGAAAGCAACGGCCCAAAGGGCGAACGCGCAGTCGCGAACTATGACGAAGACAGCCTGACGATGGCGGTCGCCGCAGCCCGGAATTGCCTGAAGCGCATCGCGCCGAAGAAAATCGATGCCCTGTATTTCGCGAGTACGACCCCTCCGTATTTAGAAAAACAAAGCGCGGCACTGATCGCGGCGGTGCTGGGGTTTTCGGAAGATACGCAAACTCTGGATTTCGGCAATACTTTGCGCTGTGGCACCGGGGCCTTTGGTGCGGCTTTGAACGCGATCAACAGCGGAGCCGGCGAAACAGTCCTGGTGTGTGCAGCGGACATGAGAGTGTTCCGTCCGAAGAGTCACCGGGAAATGGTTTGCGGCGATGGTGCCGTTGCATTCCTGCTGGGCAAGGAAGATGTTGTCGCCGAGGTCGAGTGGTTCGACTCGTATTCCGATGAAATCCAGGATTTGTGGCGTGCGGACAACGAGCGCTTTATTCGAACGGCGGAAGACCGTTTCGTCCAGGAATTCGGTTATAGCCGCGTTGTGCGCAATGCTGTTTGCAAGAGCCTGAAGAAGCGCGATCAGAATCCGTCGCAATTCACGAAGATTTGTGCGAATTTCTCCGACCCAAGAACCATCGGCAAATTGTTCGCCAGCCTGGGGTTCAAGCCAGAAGAGCAAATGCAGAACTCGCTGGACCAAATGGTAGGAGATACCGGTTCGGCGATGTCTCTGATGAATGCCGTCGGCGCACTGGAGGCGGGAACTCCGCGCCAGTCGATTCTGGTGACGGCATACGGAAACGGGTGCGATGCCATTTGCATTCGTGCGACGGAACGGATCAGCGGTTTCGCGTGCGATCGGAAACTCGGTGAGCAGATCGAGCACAAGATCCAGCTGAACAGCTACAACAAATACCTCGTTTGGCGCGATTTGATCGAAGTACAGGCAGTTCCTCGCCCCCCTCTCGAGGAGCGTCAACCGACCCCTCCGGCGCAATGGAGAGAAACGAAGGGCGAATTGGCATTGGCAGGCACGCGGTGCCTGGAGTGCAGAACGCCTCAATATCCACCGCAACGGGTTTGCATGGTCTGCAAGACCAAGGACAAGCTCGAAAGTTACGGCTTCAGTAGGAAGCCGGCGACGGTATTTTCCTTTTCTCACGACTACATCATGGAATCGCTGGATACACCGACAACCACCACCGTGATTGATTTCGAAGGCGGCGGCCGCATGATCTGCGACATGACGGATCGCAAACTCGAAGAAGTCAGCGTTGGCATGCCCGTCGAGATGACATTCCGCAAGCTTTGTACCGTTGGCGGCATTCACAACTATTGGTGGAAATGCACCCCGGTGCGTCAGGACAAGCAGGACTAGATGGAAAGCATCAAGAACAAGGTCGCCATTGTCGGAATGGGTTGCGTGAAATTCGGGGAGAATTTCGACAAGAGTATCGACGACATGATGATTGATGCCGTCTATGAAGCTTACGAAGACGCCGGCATCGGACCTAAAGACATACAAGCAGCATGGCTGGGACAACTGTGGGGCGGGCACACCGGACAGATCCTTGCAGCTCCGCTCAAGCTTTCTTACATTCCCGTTACCCACACAGAAAATGCCTGTGCGACGGGATCGGAAGCGCTCCGCGGTGCGTGTTACGCCGTTGCCGCCGGAGCTTGTGACATCGCACTGGCTGTCGGTGTCGAGAAACTGAAGGACACCGGGTACATGGGGCTTCCGCAGACGCGTCCCAATGCAACGTGGAGCTATCGATTGTCGGCGATGACGCCTCCCGCCGGTTTTGCGCTGATGGCGACTCGTTACTTCGCCAAGCACGGCCTTGATGTTGAGAAAGGCAAGCAGTTGCTGGCGAAAATCGCGGTCAAGAACCATCACAACGGATCGCTAAATCCGAAGGCGCACTTCCAGAAGAAGATCACGCTCGAGATGGCGTTGAGGTCGCCGATGGTCGCGTATCCGCTCTCACTGTTCGACTGCTGTGGAGTCAGTGATGGCGCTGCTGCGGCGATCGTCGTTCGGGCCGATCTGGCGAAGACGTTCAGGGCAGATCCGATTTACGTGAAAGCGCTGCAGGTCTGCCAAGGGCCGAGAGAGGGATTCATGAATCCCTCGTACGATTACGCGCACGTCGAAGAAACGCGTCGTGCGGGCTGTGCCGCGTATGCAGAGGCCGGTATTTCGGCGAAAGACATCAGCGTGGCCGAAGTCCACGACTGTTTCACGGTCACCGAGCTGACCATCATGGAGGATCTGCAGTTCAGCCAGATCGGCCATGCGGCGGAAGACATAGACAGCGGGCGATACGAGATTAACGGCGGATTGCCGGTTAACACGGACGGCGGGCTTAAATGCTTCGGCCATCCGATTGGCGCGACCGGCTTGCGAATGATGTACGAGGTTTACAAGCAATTGCAGGACAAGGCCGGCGACCGGCAGGTCAAGAACCCGAAGATCGGGCTGACCCACAACCAGGGCGGAGAGCCAGGAGCAGCGGTGGTAAGCGTAGCTATCGTAGGAAATGAAAAATAGCCGTATGTGCTGGGCTAGATACGGATAGGGATTCTGAGATGAGCGAACAAATATTCATACAGTGCACGGTCGGTGGACCCGTAAAGGTTCACGTAGAGAACGGAAAGATCACGAAGATGCGCCCCATCGTCTTCGATGACACGCAGGATGCCCCATCGTGGCGCGTGCGCGCGAGAGGCAAGGAATTTGCTCCGCCTCGCAAAACCACTCTCAACGCCTACGTTGTGCCGGAAAGAACTCGCGTCTACTCGGAGAACCGGATCAAGTACCCATATCGCCGTGCGAGTTTCAATCCCAACGGCGACAGAAATACTCAGAATCGCGGGAAGGACGAATACGTCCGCATCAGTTGGGATGAAGCCATCGAAATCGTCTCTTCCGAAATGAAGCGGATCAGGAGCCAGTACGGTAAAGCGGCCATTACCGGCATGACGTCATCGCATCACAATTGGGGCTTCCTGCACTACAAGATGGGTCCCTTCGGCCGTTTCTTTAACCTGATCGGATACACCACGCTCTTCGACAATCCTGATAGCTGGGAGGGCTGGCAGTGGGGATCGATCCATTCGTGGGGCTTCAACTGGCGGCTAGGACACAACGAGCCTTTCGGCCAGCTTGAAGATGCGCTGAAGCATACGGAACAGATCATCTACTGGGCGGTCGATCCCAACTCTACCTCTTATATGTATGGGGGGCAAGACGTCTCCATCTGGAAGAACTGGTTCAAGCAGCTCGGCATCCAGTCGGTGTTCATCGACCCTTATTGCAATGCGGGCGCCGCCGTCTGGGCGGATAAGTGGATTGCTCCCCGGCCCGGCACCGATGCTGCGTTGGCCGAAGCCATTGCCTATATCTGGATAAAAGAAGGCACCTACGACAAGTGGTTCGTAGAGAATCGCACGGAAGGATTTCACGTCTTTCGGGCCCACATCATGGGAGAAGAAGACGGACAGCCACGCACTCCGGAATGGGCAGCCAAAGAGTGCGATGTGCCGGTGCACACGATCGTGTCGTTGGCACGACAATGGGCGGCCAAAAAAACAATGCTCGCGGTGGGCACCATTCATGGCGCGACCGGAGCTGCTCGCGCTGCGTATGGTACCGAGTGGGCGAGGTTGTGCGTTCTGCTCATGTCCATGCAAGGCATAGGTAAGCCGGGCGTTAACTGCTGGGGAGGAGCATCGAGCGGTCCGCCCCTCAATTTCGACTTCAACTTTCCTGGATATTCCGCCAACGGATGGGATGCCTTCGGACTCGTGGCGAAGAAATCGTACTTTCCGCACGGGAACACAGTCACGCAAAAGGCCTACCGCATTCTGCTGCCCGAGATCGTGATGAACCCACCGGTCTCATGGACGGGCGAAGGTTTCTGCGGAGAAAACATCCAGCAGCAATTCAATAAGTTCACATGTCCGGAGCCCGGGCCGAACGGTGCGCCTATCAAGATGATCTATCGGCATGGTGGATCGTTCATCAGCTCCATGGTCGATACCAACAAGTGGGTCCGGATGTATCAATGCCCCAACCTGGAATTCGTCGTGATGCAGGACTGCCACTGGCAAAGCGAAACGAAGTTCGGCGACATCCTGCTGCCGGCTTCGACGAACTTCGAGCATTCCGATATCTCAGAATGGAACAGTGCAGGCGGTTACGGTCACTACGAAATGAGCCACAACCATCGGGTAATTATCTACCAGCAAAAATGCATCGAGCCATTGTGGGAGTCGAAGCCCGATTACGACATCTACACATTGCTGGCCGAAAAGCTTGGTGTGAAGGATGAATACACCGAGAGCAATTCGTATGAAGACTGGAACCGGAAAATATTTGAAGTCTCCGATCTTCCCAAGTACACGACCTTCGAGCAGTTCAAAGAAAAAGGTTATTTCGTCGTTCCACCGAAGCCGGACGACAAGGACTCACCAGTCGCGATGCGCTGGTTCTACGAAGGCAGGCCATGCGATACGCCCGATCGCCTGAACCCAAAACTAGGAACCGATAAGGCGCACGAGCTGGGAACTCCGAGCGGAAAGATCGAGTTCGTTTCGAGAAGCCTGACCAACTTCGATGCGAATGACAAAGAACGTCCACCTTTGCCACGCTACATCCCATCCTGGGAGGGACACAGTACCGACCTGGCGAAAAAGTATCCGTTGCAGATGATTACCCCGCACCCGAAATTTTCGTACCACACGCACAACGATAACAAGACGCTCTGGATCGACCGCATCAGTCAACACCGGATTCACAAGGATGGCTACGCCTGGTGGCCGGTCCGGATCAGTCCGCAGGATGCGGCCGCGCGCGGTATCAAGCACCTCGATATAGTGAAGGTGCATAACGATCGCGCCGGTGTTCTTTGCATTGCCTACGTAACCGAGCGCATTCGGCCGGGCACGGTTCATTCCTATGAAAGCGGTGCCAAGTACGATCCGCTCGAATTGGGTAAGCCGGGAAGCATCGATCGTGGAGGCTGCATGAACCTGCTGACTCCGGGAAGAATGCTGTCGAAGAACGTTCCCGGCATGGCGTGCAATTCCTGTCTGGTCGAAATCAGCAGGTGGGAGCAATAACGATGCGCTACGGAATAGTCATTAACTCCGAACAATGTATTGGCTGCTACAACTGCTTCCTGACGTGCCAGGACGAGTTTTGCGGTAATACGTACGAAGGCTACTCGGCGGCGGCTCCCCTGCAAGGCCACAATTGGATGCGCGTTCTGGATCTTGAAAGAGGCCAGTATCCGCGCGTGAAGGTGGCATACATACCGAAGACTTGCATGCATTGTGAGGATGCTAAGTGCGTTGCGGCGGCGGAAAACGGCGCCGTGTACCGCCGCCCTGATGGGATCGTGATCATCGACCCAGTCAAAGCTCGGGGCCAGAAACAGCTTGTTAACGCCTGTCCGTATCGTGTGATCGAGTGGAACGAAGAGGCCCAGCTTCCACAAAAGTGCAATCTGTGCGCGCATGCACTGGATAAAGGTGAAAAGGTGCCGCGCTGCGTCGAGTCTTGCCCAATCAACGCGATCGTTTTCGGCGACCTCGACGATCCGGCGAGCGAGATTTCTCAAGTCATGAAACAAGGTGCCACAGAACCGCTTCGTCCGGAATTCAAGTTGCAAGAGAAAGTTCGGTATATCGGATTGCCCAAGCGTTTTGTCGCCGGCACAGTGGTGCTTAAGGACAAGAGCGAGTGCGCTCACAACGCAGAAGTTGAGTTGTCGAACGGAAAAGAAACGCGAAAAACCACCACCAATATGTTTGGCGACTTTGAATTCGAAGGATTGGAAGCCAACCAGACCTTCCACCTAAAGGTCAGGCAGCCAGGCTACAAGGAAAAGAAACTACGGTGTGCAACCGTGACTGATAGCCACGTAGGTGAAATTGTTCTTAGTCCCAAGCTATAGCGAAGAGTGAGTCCCTCGCAGAAGGGAACGTATATGACAGCAGCGACAGCAGCGACTTGTACCCGGACGACCTTTGACCGGATCATCTCTCCCGACTCCATCGTTATTGTCGGTGCAAGCAACAACAAGAGCAAGCCGGGTGGAAGCATTACGAGGAACGTCAGAAGCAGTTTCACCGGCGAACTTTATCTGGTGAACCAGAACGGCGAACAGATCGACGGGAAACCCTCGTATGCCCAGATTGAGGATCTGCCCGACGGAATTGATCTCGCCATCATCGCCATACCTGCCAAGGGTGTCTACCAGCAAATCCAGAAGCTGAGCTCGAAAAACTGCAAGACCGTGATCGTGTTGACCGCCGGATTTGGCGAAACAGACGAGAAAGGAAAAGCGGAAGAGAAGAGGCTGGTGGAACTCGCCGAACAGGAAGGAATAACCCTGATCGGTCCGAACGTCGTTGGCATCGTTTCGCCAAACTACTATGGCAAGTTTGCAGGGATTCTCCCCAAGCTAAAGAAAGGCAGCATTGACGTAGTCAGCGCGTCTGGCGCCACGATCGACTACGTGATGGAGCAGGCCGACGTTCGGGGGCTCAGGTTCGAGAGTGTGTTCAGTTGTGGGAATTCGGCCCAGGTTGGCGTGGAAGATGTCGTCGAAATGCTCGATCAGCATTACTCCGAAAATGACGCCAAAGTAAAGATCATCTACATGGAGGGAGTTAAGAAGCCCGCGAAGCTGTTAAAGCATGCTCGTAGCCTCACAAAAAAGGGCTGCATTCTCGTGGGGATCAAGTCCGGAGTTTCCGAACAGGGAAGCCGCGCTGCGGCGAGTCATACCGGAGCAATGGCAACATCAGACACCATTGTGCAGGCATTGTTCGACAAGGCGGGCATCATCAGAGTAAGGAGCAAGTACGAACTGGTTGAAATCGGTTGCGCCCTCGACGCCTTGAAAAATCGCACGGACATCCGCAAGGTTTGCATCATTACCGATGCGGGCGGCCCCGCCGTGATGTTAACGGACGAATTGAACAAGTGCGGGCTGACCGTGCCTCCCCTGAGGGAGTCCACCCGGAGAAAAATTGCCGAGTGCCTTCCGACGTTCGCATCGCCCGTCAATCCGGTTGATTGCCTGCCCACCCAGACCGGCCAGCAAATCGCAACCATTATTAAGGTTCTTTCCGAAGAACAGGAAGACATCGATGCGGTGGCCGTTCTGACCGGCAACTCGATGTTGTCGGATAAGTGGGACACCTACTCAGAAATCATCAAAGCGATGGACGAATCACCGATTCCGGTCTTGCCTGTCCTGAGTTCAGTTTCAACAACACAGCCATTGCTGGAGAAGTTCAAGGAATTGGGGAAGACGTATTTCGTCGACGAAGTTAAGGTTGGCACGGCATTGGGCCAATTACGCAATCGCATGCGGCTCTACGAACCGGAACGCGAACTGGCCAACTACGATCGCAAGAGGCTGGCCCAAATACTTGAAGGGCTAAAAGGCGTTATACCCCCTGTCACATGCGACCAACTACTCGATGCCGCCGGTTTCAAGCGGCCACAGAGCCTTGTGATCCGGAGCATAGCTGAAATCCACGATCTGGCGCAGGATATCCAGTGGCCGGTCGTTGTGAAGGTCATCGGCCCCTTGCACAAAAGCGATGTCGGCGGTGTCATGTTGGACGTCAGAACCGAAGCGGCGCTGCAAGACGCCTGGGACAAGATGTCGAACATCGAAGGATTCGACGGGGTCCTGGTCCAGCAAATGATTTCCGGCACGGAAGTCATCCTGGGAGCCAAGAAAGAAGAGGGTTACGGACACCTGGTGATGTTTGGACTGGGTGGCATTTTCACCGAAGTCTTGAAAGACAGTCAGTTTGCTCTCGCGCCTCTGGGCCTTGACGAAAGTGAAGGCCTGATTCGCAGAATCCGCGCGGTCAAACTGCTGGAAGGAGTTCGTGGACAGAAGGGCATGAGCATTCCGCTGTTGGCCGATTATCTGATCCGACTGTCGCGGTTAGTCTGCGATTTCCCCCAGATTTCCGAAGTCGACTTCAATCCGGTCAAAGGGCAGGCTGAGGGTCTGTTTGTTGTTGATTGCAGAATTATCGTCTAAGCAAGAATTGTTGCGTGTGTCGTTACGGGGCTCGGTTGGTCGTAAGAAAATTTAGGTTGTTTGGGCTCTACACAGTTACATTCCACCGGTTCCAGGGAACGGGCGGACTAATTCAGAAAGGATACATATCATGAGTCATTTACTAGGTATTCCTAAGGCGGCGCTGAACTCGCTCACCCAAATGGTGGACCACTGCGCCCAAGTCAAGCCGGATATGGAAGTAGTCATCCTGGCTCACATCGACGGCCTCTATGGCAGCGACAACCTCGTTGACGAACAGGCCGTCAACTGGATGCAGGCTGTCATCCAGTCACGCGGCGCTAACTGCTCGATCCTCTGGATCGACGAAGTGATGAGAGCCCACGAGTGGCGCATGCCTCCGATTGTCAAGGGCGCCATTACTGAAGCTGATTTGCTGATCAACACTTCTCTTGACTTGGCGATTGAAGAAGTTGCTGAGTTCCGGAAGTACATTGAAACGGCACAAACCTGGTATGTGCGCATGTTCCCCGTCACCGCCCCGTTACTGATGACCGAATGGGCCCAGACGCCGCACGAGCTCGTGGAAATGATTCGTCACGTGAGTTCCAACCCATTCATGACGCACCTTGCCAAGTTCGTGATGAGCGATCCGAACGGCACGCACCTGGAAGGTTACACGCTCGATCCGGTGCAGCGTCCCGGCATCCCGGGCATGCCCTATAACTCCTGGCGCCGGAACGCAAGCCACTACATTCCGTATCCCGAGTGGGTGCACCCACCCATCAACTGCAAGGATGTCAATGGTGTGTTCTTCTTCAATTGCATGTTGCCGTGGTGGTCGCGCTACATCGGCATCGCGCCGGCCTGGAAAGATCCGATCCGCATCGATGTTAAAGACAACCGCATGGCAAAGATCTCGGGCGGCAAGGAAGCGGAGACGCTAAATCGCTATCTGAAGATGATGGAAGGGAAGGTCGGGGACGGCATCTGGAAGTTCGATACTTTCCACTTCGGCATCCACCCGAATGCGAAGGTCACGGAAGCACAATGCCCGAACGCGATCTATCGGCGGATTATCGACCACTCGCATCACTCCAACCTGCACGCCCACATCGGTTCGGCGCCGGCGAATGAGAAGTATAACTACTATCCGCACATCACCGGTGATATCCGCAATGCCACCCTCAAGGTCAACGATGTGCTCGTTTACGACGAAGGCTATCTCTGCTGCCTCCAGGATCCAGAGGTGCTGAAGGTCGCTGCCAAGTACCCACATCTTCCCGGCGTTCCGGAAAAACTCGGCTCAGTTCCGGAACTTGCAACAGCTGCCAGGTAGAAGGAGAAGAACTATGAACAAAAATGGAAAGCGGCTGTTTGCTTATGTCGGCTGTAATCATGTCGCTAACTTTGAAGGTGGAGGTATCACGGTCTTCGAAGTGGCTGAGGACGGAAGCAACCTCACCCTCAAGAGTAGTGTCAAAGATAGACCGAAGCGGGCGGGCTATCTCGCCTATGCGCCTAAATCGCATGTCCTCTATGCGGTTGACGAAAGAAAAACCGACGGACGTGGGCCTATCAAGCCGGCCTCAAATGTATCGGCATGGCGGGTAGACCCGCAGACCGGCGAATTGACGTTTCTGAATTCACAACCATCTGTAGGCGCGATGCCGGCGTCGATCACCGTGGTGGAAGATCGAAAGATCGTCTACACCGCAAACCACGGCTTTTTCGATCATGTTGTGAAAGTGGTCCAATCCGCTGATGGAAAGTGGACAGAGAAGTTCGAATACGACGATTCGACGGTGGTCCAATACGGTGTCGCCGACGACGGTTCTATCAGCGACGTTCAAGATGTGTGCGTATTGAGCGGCCATGGCACTGATCCGAACAGTTCGCCGCAAGGCGGAGGTCACTGCCAAGCCAGCCCTCACGCGCACATCGTCGTGGTGGATCCTTCCGGGAAATACCTCGTGGTGTGCGAGAAGGCGGGGGAGCGGATTTACGTATTCCGGATTGGAAGCAAGCTGGAACTCGCCTCCGTTTACCAGTGTCCCGACGGCACGGGTCCGCGGCATGCGGTGTTTGATAAGAACACAGGCCGCATGTTCATGACCTGCGAGTTCTCTTCTGAACTCTGGTCCTTTGACTTCGATGTTTCGACGGGCGCGTTGAAATATATCGACAAGCAATCGACACTTTCGGGGTTCAAGGGGCGGAACGAGCCAGCCACCCTGCAGATCCATCCGAACGGCCGCTTCGTGTACATGAACAACCGCGGGGAGGACACCATCGTCTGGTTCCGAATCTCTGCGGATGGTCATCTCACGAAGGCAGGGAATGTTTCGGTCAGCAAGTCGGCCGACCCTGCGGGCGCCACACGTTGCATGACGCTCTCGCCCTCAGGCGCATTCTTGTTAGTACCGGATCGCCCGGCGGATGTCGTCCGTTCCTATGCCGTTGATGCAAACGACGGAACCCTGAAGGCGCTGACGGAAGTGCCGGTTCAGAATCCGGTCTTCATTCAATTTGTCGAACTCTAACCTCCTGACCGTTGCATCTGGCCTCCGCGGGAGGCCAGATGCAACTCAGGCTGCGCTTCATTTCAAGTAAGTAGGTTGAAAAAGATGAGCAAAATCGAGCACTGCCCGACCTGCGGAGCAAGATGCAAAACGACAACTGATCAGGAAACTCGAGTAGTCAAATACCAGGCTCTGCAAGACGAGGACGCCTTCAAGAAGATCGAGCAGTTGAAGAAGCAAATCATGAAAAAGACATCGTCATAGCTGGAGATGCGATTATCGGTGCTTTCGTGGTACCGGCCCTGGTTTTACAAGACGGTTGAATCGCGAGAGAAAAATGAACATCCGCCGAATAGTCACCTGTCATAACGCGAACGGCAAATCTGCCGTTCAAAGCGATGGCCTTCCGCCTCGCGGCAAGGCGTTTACGTATACACCGGGCATGGCCCAATACCTTCTCTGGGCTACGGAACCCAATTCCAAGGTTCCCGCCGGACCGGATCCGACACCCTCTGTCACTTCCTTCCACCCTGACCCCGGTGCAACTCGCTTTGTAATACTGACCATTCCGCCGGATTCCGTGATGCGCGACCCGACCATTGACGCTGCGTCAGCCGGCAAAGAATACCGAGAAGAAACTCCCGGCATTGTCGATCGTTTTGAACCAGATGGAATGCACACGACGGATACCGTCGATTACGGCATTGTGCTGGAGGGCGAACTCTGGCTCGAACTCGACGATGGGCATACGCTCCACCTCCGGCAGCACGACTGCGTTGTGCAAAACGGAACCCGCCACGGGTGGCGCAACAAGTCGAACACTCCAGCTACCATCGCTTTCGTCCTTGTCGGGGCAGGGCGGCGGACCTGATTGCGTGAACAAGGCGTCGATGATTAGTGTTCGATATGAGATTGACTAAGCAACCTCGATGATATGTTTCCAAATATGCAATCGTAGTTTAAGATCGTTCTTGTGAGGTAAGCAGAGCTTCATCAAGCTCGTAATGGGACATGGATTGAAGGTTTCGGCTACTCGCGCCGTACTATTCACACCGTACTATTCACACCATTATGGCGATAATGGCTCGATCGGGGACCTTTCTGGATATGAAAACCGGAACAAAAGTGGGAAGAAAATCTAAACGGGTGCCCAGCGCTCAACCGAGTAAGTTTACCCACAACAACGACTTTGAATATAGCTCGGTACAAAAGGCTCTAGCAATCCTCCTGTCGTTTATTCCAGATAACAAGCCGGTGGGAAACCTGGAATTGAGCAAAGCCCTGGGATTGAATAAGTCAACGGTGAGCCGTTTGACACATGTTCTGGCGCACTACGGATTGATGCAGCAGGATGAAAAAAACCTGAAGTATCAGTTGGGCCGCACCTCTGCACTTCTCGGAATGGCCGTCGAGTTGTCACAAAGTGAGCAACTATCCCAGTTGGGGCAACCCTACGTAGATTACTTGAGAGATACGATCGGCGAAAGCGTTTGCCTGGAGGCTCTGAGTGCGGACGGTAATGTTCGACTGCTTTGTGGCGCCGTAGGGCCTCCACCACTCAGTGTCACCTTCCCCGATTCGATTCCGATGCACGTTGCTGCTGGGGCGAAAGTGATTCTGGCACTTTCGGATCCGGAGTTTGTGGACAACATGATCAGCGGAGACTTCGCCCGGATAACGGAAAACACCATTACGGACCGTGACGTGTTCAAAGCTCAACTCGAGCAAGTCAGGCGTCAGGGTATTGCCTATGACCACGGAGAGGCGAGTGCGTATGTACACACCGTCTCCGTGCCTGTCTTCAACCATCGGAAGAAGCCGATTGCAGCCCTCTCGGTTTGTGTGCCGGCAAACCGGGTTCACAAGATCACAGATTCAAACAACTTGGAGCTACTAAAAAAGACCGCAACATCGATTTCCAGCCGACTGTTTTCCGAAACTGCGAAGACTTAATGGGAAAGCGGTTGCGTCGTTACGGCACCCAAAGAGTCTCTGATCGTAAGATCAGACATGGATGAGTTCCGGCTCTTGGACGTGTTCCGCGTCTTCTTTAGGCTGCGCATCCCGCCTGACACGTTGCATTTTTGCTATGTGGTGCCGAGGATTCCGCAGCAACATAACCGCGGGTATTGCGCTCCAGAAAAGCGCAGCCATTATCCAGAAAGCTTCGACGAACGACATCATGGCAGCGTTCCGCTGGACCAAGCCGTAAATCGCGGCGAGCGCCTGATGAGAGGCGGTGACGGCGTCAGAGCCGCGCGACATGAACCAGAGCTTCATCTGGTTGAGTATCTGCATGGAGTGCTGGTTATAGATGCTGATGTTCTCGACTAGTCGCGTCTGGTGGAACTGCGAGCGGCGGGCAATGAAAGTAGTCATGAGCGCTACTCCGAAGCTGCCGCCAATGTTGCGCATCAGATTGAAAACAGCGGAAGCGTTGCTCATCTTCGGTTTGGGTATCAGCGACATGGTGGACGTGGCGAGGGGAACGAAGATGCACGCGTTTCCGATGCCCTGGATCACCTGCGGCCAGAAGATGTCCCAGTAGCCAGCGTTTAGATTCAGGCGTGAGAGTTCCCACATTGTGAAACCGCTGACGAGGAGGCCGAAGGCGAGAATCTTGCGTGGATCTCTCTTGCTGGTGAGGATACCAACGATCGGAGTGCAGAGAAGCGCTCCGATACCGCGGGGTGAGAGTGCCAGTCCTGATTGCAGAGCGGGGTAGTTTAGCAGCGTCTGAAGGTAGATGGGCAGGAGCAACAAGCTGCCGTACAGGACGAAAGCGATAACCGTCATCAGGAAGACGCCTGCGGCGAAGGTCCGGTTCTTGAGAACACGCAAATCGACGATAGGATGATCGGCGGTGAGTTCGCGGATCACCATGCCGACAAGCCCGATCACGCACAGGAGGCTGTAGATTCGGATCGAGCTAGATCCGAACCAGTCGTTTTTCTGGCCTGTATCCAGAACCATCTGGAGAGAACCGAAACCGAGCGCGAGCAGGATCATTCCCGGGTAGTCGATGGTGCCTTTCGGGCGCTTGAGATAAGGCGGATCCCACACGAATGCTCCCATCATGACCACTGAAATGACGCTGACAGGAACATTGATGAAGAAAATCCATCGCCAACTGTATGAGTCAGTGATCCAGCCTCCAAGTGTTGGACCGACTATCGGCGCGAACAGAATGCCGATTGTGTACGCGGCCATTGCATGTCCGTGCTTCTCTGGCGGGAAAGATTCGAGCATCGTGGATTGCGCCAAAGGTACCATCCCTCCGCCGGTGACACCCTGCAGAACTCGGAAGAAGATGAGTTGGTCGAGACTGGTGGCAAGTCCGCAAGCCAGAGAAGTCAGAGAGAAGCCCGCAACGCAAAAGAGGAGAACCCGGCGACGGCCGAAGTAGCTCGCAAGCCAGCCGGACATGGGTAGGACGATGGCATTCGAAACCAGATAGGAGGTGACGACCCATGTGCCTTCGTCAACTGTCGCCGCCAAGTTTCCCGCGATATGTGGAATCGAAACATTGACGACAGTGGTGTCGAGAACTTCCATGAACGTCGCCAGCATGACCGACACGGTGAGGATCCATGGGTTGACGTGGCGCTCGAGTGCAGAGTCCATGACGATAAAGCAACGTTAACGCCAGAATGACCAGCAACGCTGTGACGGATTGCCGGAGGCAAGGTGATGACTTTGCGGCCATCAGAGAGAACAACGATATCCTGTGGCGAACTGTTATTACGGCTCGGCGTGAATACGTCTATCCCCAAAAAACCATAAAAAAAATATAAAATCATATCATATAATTTTTCAGTGTTCCGGATTCGGGCCGCGGTTCTGCTCCGGGAGGAACTCCACATGGACGTGATCAACGAAGTGAACCTACCCAACCAAGATACCGTTTCAATCCTGTCTGTCGATGCGGCCAAACCGACGCAGCAGCTCTGCGGCGAGAGGTTAAAGCGGACACTCGACGCGATGGCGTTGCGACAACCGGATCGGATCCCAGTTCTACTCAATTTTGGCAATGGCCTGGCCGATCTTGCGGGCACTACACGGCGAGAGATGTTTGAAGATGCCGAAAAGCAGAACCAGGCAATGATCGCGGCGGCTGAGCGCTTCCAGCCTGACGTGGTCGCCACCTACCCTTTTGGTCCGGAAATGAGCCGCATCCTCGGCGACCGCATGACCAAGTGGCCCGGCGTCGGGCTCGATGACAACCAGTCGTTTCAGTTCCACGAGCAGGAATTTATGAAAGCGAATGAATA
>Ga0335069_10004372_pt1 | contig 21006 bp, 13 predicted proteins | sample Lox_Sample_11_FD_206714 | JGI IMG/M metagenome (GOLD analysis project Ga0335069, IMG submission 206714) | Soil microbial communities from Loxahatchee National Wildlife Refuge, Florida, United States - Lox_Sample_1.1 | ecosystem: Environmental > Terrestrial > Soil > Wetlands | place: USA...
CAGGGCTTGAACGGGTTGACGGCGAACTGGATCACCCGGTACGGCGCGCGGACCCGGGCGCGGGTGTCCCACTGGCTGACGAAGATTCGCAGTTCATCGAGGGTGGAGCCGGGCGAGATATAGCCGCCATAGGGTTGCGCGAGCCGGTTGTCGTACGGCGGCGGCAGGCTTTCCGCCGGATCCGGCCACTCGTCGTGCTGCACCACCGTGGTCACCGGCGCGTCGCCCAGCAACGTCGGATTGTCGGCGACGCGGACCTCCATATTGCCGGTGGCGCCGTTGAAGTAAGACAACACGGCCTTGCCGTCGATCTGCCGGATGCACATCTCGCCCACCGCCTCGGGCCACAGCGGTGTCGGCGGTTTGCCCCAGCCGCCTCCCGCGCCCGAGGCCCAGCCCTGCCACCGCGACCGGTCGGTGAACGCCTGCGGTGTAGCCCGGTAAAGCAGCACCGGATCTCGGCGGGTGAAACTATCGGCCACGATGTACACCCACCCGCTCGGCGAATCCGGGGTGGGAATCGGGTCGTAGTAGCCGCTGATCTGGGTCTGCGAGCCGCCCTGGTAGGAGGCGGGTCGCCGGGACCCGGCGATCGTCTGCCACCCCGCGCGCGCCGGTTCGGCCGCCACCAGCCGTGAGCTCTGTGGCTCGAGGTTCTTCGCCGTCGTCACCATCAGGTAATTCCGCCGGTTGATCTCGACCACCCCGGCGGGCAACTGCGAGGTTCCCGGCGGCGCGGGATCGGCCAGCAGCGGTTTGCTGATCCCGGTCACGCCGGTGTAGCGCACCCCACCCGGGTCGTCGACGGACGCGGTGTCGACGCGCAGCGCGACCGGCGCGTACCTGCCACCGAACCCGACACCTTGCCCGGCGAAGCTGTCGCCGCAGACCTGCAGCAGCTCACTGGGAAACTCGACGAACTCACACAGGTCAGTCGCGCCGATGCCATAGTCCCCGGTGGGCGTGCCGGTGCCGGCCGTCGGACCGATCCGCAGCACTTGGCCGGGTGCCAGCGGCTGCAGGATAGGCTCGGGCGCAGGCGCCGGCGGATCGGCGTGCGCGGCCCAAAACAGCTGCGGTGCAAGGATAGTCAGCGCGAGCATCCCGACCAGGCGAGTGTGGGCTGAGCTCACCAAGCTCACTCGCGCCTCAGAACTCGGGGACCAGCAGCTCGGCGATCTGGATGGTGTTCAGCGCCGCCCCCTTGCGCAGGTTGTCTCCCGAGACGAACAGCGCCAGGCCGCGCCCGTCGGGCACCCCCGGGTCGCGCCGGATCCGGCCGACCAGTGATTCGTCGACGCCGGCCGCCGCCAATGGCGTCGGCACGTCCACCACCTTGACGCCGGGTGCCCCGTCGAGCAGCTCACGGGCCCGCTCGGGCGACAACGGCCGCGCGAATTCGGCGTTGATCGACAGCGAGTGCCCGGTCAACACCGGCACGCGCACGCAGGTGCCGCTGACCAGCAGGTCGGGAATGCCGAGGATCTTGCGGCTCTCGAAGCGCAGCTTCTGATCTTCGTCGGTCTCGCCCGAGTCGTCGTCCACCAGCGACCCGGCCAGCGGCAGGACGTTGAACGCGATCGGGGCGACATACGTCTTGGGCGCCGGGAAGTCCAGCGCGCCGCCGTCGTACACCAGCTGCTCGGCCTCCCCGACCACCGCGCGGGACTGGTTGAGCAGCTCCTCGACGCCGGCCAGGCCGCTGCCCGATACCGCTTGATAGGTCGAGGCGACCACGCGCACCAGCTGGGCTTCGTCGTGCAGCGCCTTGAGCACCGGCATCGCGGCCATGGTGGTGCAGTTCGGGTTGGCAATGATGCCCTTGGGGCGGTGATGCGCGTCGCGCGCGAAGTTCACCTCGGACACCACCAGCGGCACATCCGGGTCCTTACGCCACGCCGACGAATTGTCGATCACCGTGACTCCGGCCGCGGCGAACCGCGGCGCCTGCACCAGCGACATCGTCTTGCCGGCGGAGAACAGCGCGATGTCCAGCCCGGTCGGGTCGGCCGTCTCGGCGTCTTCGACCTCGATCTCCTGGCCGCGGAAGGTCAACTTGCGGCCCTGCGAGCGGGCCGACGCGAAAAACCGGACCCCCGTCGCGGGGAAGTCACGCTCCTCGAGGAGCATGCGCATCACGTGGCCCACCTGACCGGTGGCGCCGACTACTCCGATCGCGACCATCTATCTGCCCGTCCCCGCGTACACCGTGGCCTTCTCCTCGCCGCCGAACCCGAACGCCTCGTGCAACGCGACGACGGCCTTGTCTAGCTCGGTGTCACGGCACAGCACCGAGATGCGGATCTCGGAGGTGGAGATCAGCTCGATGTTGACGCCCACCTGGGCCAGGGCCTCACAGAAGGTCGCGGTGACCCCGGGATGGCTGCGCATGCCCGCCCCGATCAACGACACCTTGCCGATGTGGTCGTCATAGAGCAGCTGAGTGAACCCGATCTCGTCTTTGAGCGCGTCCAGCTTGGCCACCGCGGTGGGGCCACTGTCGCGGGAGCAGGTGAAGGTGATGTCGGTTTTGCCGTCTTCGACCTTGGAGACGTTCTGCAACACCATGTCGATGTTCACGTCGGCGTCCGCAACCGCCCGGAACACCCTGGCCGCATACCCGGGGATGTCGGGTATGCCGACGATGGTCACCTTGGCCTCGCTGCGGTCGTGCGCGACTCCGGTCAGGATGGGGTCTTCCATGGCTATGTCCTTGATCGATCCGACGACGAGGGTGCCCGGTTTGTCCGAATACGACGACCGGACATGCACCGGAATGTTGTAGCGGCGTGCGTATTCCACGCAGCGCAGCATCAGCACCTTGGCGCCGCAGGCGGCCATCTCGAGCATCTCCTCGAAGGTCACCGTGTCCAACCGGCGCGCGTTGTGCATGATCCGCGGATCCGCGGTGAAGATGCCGTCCACATCGGTATAGATCTCGCAGACGTCGGCGCCCAGTGCTGCGGCCAGGGCCACGGCGGTGGTGTCCGAACCGCCGCGCCCGAGTGTGGTGACGTCGCGGGTGTCCTGGCTGACACCTTGGAACCCGGCCACCAACACGATGCGCCCCTCCGCGAGCGCGGCTTGCAGCCGTCCGGGCGTGACCTCGATGATCTTCGCGTTGCCGTGGGTGCCGGTGGTGATCACGCCGGCTTGCGAACCGGTGAACGAACGGGCCTGTGCGCCCAGCGATTCGATCGCCATGGCCACCAACGCATTGGAGATGCGCTCGCCGGCGGTCAGCAGCATGTCGAGTTCCCGCGGCGGCGGTGCCGGGCAGACCTGCTGAGCCAGGTCCAGCAAGTCGTCGGTGGTGTCACCCATCGCGGATACCACCACGACGACGTCGTTGCCCTGCTTCTTGGTGGCGACGATGCGCTCGGCAACACGGCGAATCCGATCGGCGTCGGCCACCGAGGATCCGCCGTACTTCTGCACGACGAGCGCCACTGTTTCTTCCCTGCCTTGTTCGGATTCGCCGCCATGGCTGGCATTAAGTCCACAACAGAATACGTGCCTGCGCATCCGGATTTCGGGTGGCCAAGAGTGGGCTCTGTGTAACAAAACCGCGCTGACTTCATCCATGGGCCCCGCGCTCGGCGGCTCAGATCGTGCAATTTTCCCCGACGCCGCTGATCGCGGTAGAGTGCAGGACGTGCAGCGGGTGCTCCTCCTCGAACGCCGCGACGGGGCCTGATCCAGACCGGCCTCCCGTCGCGGGAGTTCGCGATGCGCCGGTCTGAGATCCCATCTGATATCCCCGGAGCAACTACCGTGACTTCCAACCCCGACGCATACACCTCGACACGAGCGATCGTGAAACCTGCGGGCCCGCGCCGGCCCGAGCAACCCGTGTGGAACCCTCAGCGCGGTTCGTCGATGCCGGTCAACCGGTACCGGTCGTTTGCCGAAGAAGTCGAGCCCATCCGCCTGGCCGATCGCCGCTGGCCAGACCGCGTCATCACCCGCGCCCCGCTGTGGTGTGCGGTGGACCTGCGCGACGGCAACCAGGCGTTGATCGACCCGATGAGCCCGGCCCGCAAGCGCCGCATGTTCGACCTGCTGGTCCGCATGGGTTACAAGGAGATTGAGGTCGGCTTCCCGTCGGCCAGCCAGACCGACTACGACTTCGTCCGTGACATCATCACCGACGGCGCCATCCCGGACGACGTCACCATCCAGGTGCTGACCCAGTGTCGGCCCGAGCTCATCGAGCGCACCTTCCAGGCGTGCCAGGGCGCCCCGCGGGCCATCGTGCACTTCTACAACTCGACGTCAATCCTGCAGCGGCGCGTGGTGTTTCGCGCCGACCGGGCAGAGGTGCAAGCCATCGCCACCGACGGCGCCCGCAAATGCGTCGAGGAGGCCGCGAAGTACCCGGGCACCCAATGGCGGTTCGAGTACTCCCCGGAGTCCTACACCGGCACGGAGCTGGAGTACGCCAGGCAGGTGTGCGACGCGGTCGGCGAAATCATCGCGCCGACGCCGGAGAACCCGATCATCTTCAACCTGCCCGCCACTGTAGAGATGGCGACGCCCAACGTCTACGCCGACTCGATCGAGTGGATGAGCCGCAACCTGGCCAACCGGGAGTCGGTCATCTTGAGCCTGCATCCGCACAACGACCGCGGAACCGCTGTCGCCGCAGCCGAATTGGGGTACCAGGCGGGCGCCGACCGGGTCGAGGGCTGCCTGTTCGGCAACGGAGAGCGCACCGGCAACGTGTGCCTGGTGACGCTGGGGCTCAATCTCTTCTCCCGCGGCGTGGACCCCCAGATCGACTTCTCCAACATCGACGAGATCCGCCGCACGGTCGAGTACTGCAACCAGCTGCCCGTGCACGAGCGTCACCCTTACGGCGGCGACCTGGTCTACACCGCATTCTCCGGCAGCCACCAGGACGCCATCAACAAGGGTCTCGACCAGATGAAGATCGACGCGGACGCCGCCGACTCCGACGTCGAGGACATGCTCTGGCAGGTGCCGTATCTGCCGATCGACCCCAAGGACGTCGGCCGCACCTACGAGGCGGTGATCCGGGTCAACTCGCAGTCCGGCAAGGGTGGGGTGGCCTACATCATGAAGGCCGACCACGGCCTGGCGCTGCCGCGTCGGCTGCAGATCGAGTTCTCCCAGGTGATTCAGAAGATCGCCGACGGCGAGGGTGGGGAGGTCTCGCCGAAGGAGATGTGGGACGCGTTCTCTGAGGAGTACCTGGCCCCGGTGTGGCCGTTGGAGCGCATCAAGCAGCACGTCGATGCCTCAGATGAAGACGGCGGCACTACCAGCATCGCCGCGACCGTCAAGGTCAACGGGGTGGAGACCGAGATCTCCGGTACCGGCAACGGCCCGCTGGCCGCGTTTGTCCATGCGCTGGGCAGTGTCGGTTTCGACGTCGCGGTTCTGGACTACTCCGAGCACGCGATGAGTGCCGGCGATGACGCGCAGGCCGCCGCGTATGTGGAGGCGTCCGTCGCCGTGCCGATCGCGAGCGCGGCGAAGCCGGGCGAAGCGGGTCGGCACGAAACCGGCGCCGTGCCGATCGCGAGCGCGGCGAAGCCGGGCGAAGCGGGTCGGCACGAAACCGGCGAGCGCAAAACCGTGTGGGGTGTGGGCATTGCGCCGTCGATCACCACCGCGTCGCTGCGTGCCGTGGTGTCGGCGGTCAACCGCGCGTCGCGCTAGTCAGCGAACTGGGTCAACAGCCGCTGGACGAGGCCGGCGGGGTCGTCGTTGCCCGGCATGGTGAGCCTGCTGAAGACGTATCCGTTGAGCAGGCGGCTCAGCTCATCCATTTGCTCGGGCGTCGGTGCATAGCCCGCCGCCTCGAAGATCAAAGTCGCGGACTTCACCGCGGCGGCCTGCAGCTGGGCGAGGAACGGCCGCAGCTCGGGCCGGCGGGTGCCCTCCATGAACAGCTCGAACCGGGCCAGCGTGTACCGGCGCGCCTGTTCGTCGGGGTCGGATAGCAGCCGGGTAAGGAGCTCTTTCACGCCGTCGCGGGTGAGCGACTCGGTCGCGGCCCGTAACACCTCGACGCGCCGCCAATGCAGGTCGGCGGTGCGCGCCGCCGTGGCTTCGAGCAAAGCCTGACGCGTGCGGAAGTAGTTCGACGTGGTGCCGGCGGGCAGACCGGCACGCTCGTCGACCTGCCGATGCGTCAGCCCACCGATGCCTACATCGGCGAGGATGCCGATCGCGGCGTCGAGCAGCTGCGCGCGGCGCTCGGGGTTGGGCGGCATCAGTCTTTGTAACGCAACCGGCAGAACATCGTCAGGAAGGCCGGGTAGACGACAACCAACAGGCAGTAGCTGAACCACACCGGGAACCACATGTAGGCGGAAAGATCCCTGGCCACGTAGGCGCAGTAGACGTGCAGCGGGACACTGCCAGCGATGTAGACCAGTGAGGCCGTGAAGAACGTCCGGTGCCGTTTGTTGACGAAGCGCACGCGCCGCCACACCAGGATGCCGGTGACGGCCGCATAGGTCATCGGGACAAGCAGGATGCGGTCCGTTGTCAGGGTCAGCACGTACTTCAGCGTCGCCTCGTCCCCGAAGCACAGCCGGTACGCGTGCATGAGGACGCCAAGGGAGATGGTCAGCATGGCCGCCTGGCGGAAAAAATAGCCATGCCGGCGGTAATACGCCCACCACGATCTCCGTTGTACTACATCTGTAGTGGTAGTCATGCTGCGACGTTATCACTACAGGCGTAGTGGTAACAAGTTCCTCAGAACAGCGCAAGCTGCTGCTGCACTGTGGTGGCGTCGGTGAATTCCTCCATGCTGGTACCACGCACCACGGCGCAAATGCAGTTCATGAACTGTGCATCGGACACCACCGGGACCCCTAGTTGGCGGGCCAGGTAGCCCTTGCCCTGCTCGGGGGTGGGGTCGTTGCACACCACCAGCGAGGTCTCCCGGTCCACTGCGTCGCTATAGGCGAGCCCGGCATGCAGGATCCGCTCGACGAGTTCCTCATGGGTGCGTCTGACCTCGGCGGCCAGAGCCACCCGCATGCCCTGGACCAGCGGGCGGCCGGTGACGTAGCGGCCGGGGTTGAGATACGGGCAGGGCATCCGGGAGGCCAGCACCTTCAACGGGCGCAGCTCGTCATGGGTGACCCGTCCGTTCGGCCACCGGCGCCGGCTCACCGGATGTACCGGCAGCCAGATGTCGCGGTCGCGCGCCCGCTGCAGCGCCGACGCCAGCACGCCGGTCAACACCGTCGCGTCGTCGAAGGCATCGTGCGGCCGTTCCTGGGTGACACCCCAGTACGCCGCCAGCGTCTCCAAGCGCAGGTTGTCAATGCCGAGGTCCAACCGTCGGGCCAGTTCAACCGTGCACATGACCGTGTCGACAGGCAACTCGGCGTCGGCGAACTCAGCTTCCGCGGAGAGGAACGCGTAGTCGAACGCGACGTTGTGCGCCACCAGCGTGCGGCCGTCCAGCACCTTGACCACGTCATCGACAATCTCGCCGAACTGCGGTTGATCTTCCAGCATGGCGGCGGTCAGGCCGTGCACGTGGGTGGGGCCCGGATCCACCCCGGGGTTGAGCAGGCTCACGACGGATTGCTCGACGCGGCCCTGCGCGTCGACGCCGAGCACCGCCAAACTGATGACGCGCGCCTGACCCGGCCGAAAGCCCGAGGTCTCGACGTCGATTACCGCCCATCCCCCGTCCGGCTCGCTGGCCGGCCGCCCCCAGGACACCCGGTTCATGAACCACAGGATGGCACGTCCGACCGACATCGCCTGTTCGCTGCGCTGCCGTGTCGCCAACCGCCGTGAATTCGATGGCAGCGAGGACGCGCTGAATTTGATGGCGGGCGACCCGCAACGCCCGGCGCTCTGCGCCGCGCTTGCGATCGCCCCTAAACTCACGCGGGTGATTACCACCCGGGCACGTCTGGCCCTCGCCGCAGGAGCGAGCGCGCGCTGGGCGTCGCGGATCACTGGTCGCGGGGCCGGCGCAATGATCGGCGGCCTGGTCGCAATGACGCTGGACCGCTCCATTCTCCGCCAGCTCGCTTCCGGAAGGCGCATCGTGGTGGTCACGGGTACCAACGGCAAATCGACGACCACCCGGATGACGGCGGCCGCGCTGGGGACGCTGGGAGCGGTGGCCACCAACGCCGAGGGCGCCAACATGGACGCCGGTCTGATAGCCGCGCTTGCCGCGAACCGCCACGCTCTGCTGGCAGCCCTGGAAGTGGACGAGATGCACGTCCCGCACGTCTCGGATGCGGTCGAGCCCAGCGTGATCGTGCTGCTCAACCTGTCGCGCGACCAGCTGGACCGGGTCGGTGAGATCAACGTCATCGAACGCACGCTGCGGGCCGGCCTGGCGCGGCACCCGACGGCGGTCGTCGTCGCCAACTGCGACGACGTGTTGATGACCTCGGCGGCCTACGACAGCCCGAATGTGGTGTGGGTGGCCGCCGGCGGTGCGTGGGCGAATGACTCCGTGAGTTGCCCGCGCAGCGGTGAGGTCATCGTCCGCGATAACGGCCACTGGTATTCCACCGGGGCCGACTTCAAGCGGCCCAGCCCGCAGTGGTGGTTCGACGACCACACCCTCTACGGGCCTGGCGGCCTGGCGCTGCCGATGCGGTTGGCGCTGCCGGGCGCGGTGAATCGAGGGAATGCCGCTCAGGCGGTGGCCGCCGCCGTCGCGTTGGGCGCCGACCCAGCGGCCGCCGCAGCGGCCGTCTCGGAGGTCGACGAGGTCGCCGGACGCTATCGGACCGTGCACATCGGCGATCACGAAGCGCGGCTCCTGCTGGCCAAGAACCCGGCCGGCTGGCAAGAGGCGCTGTCCATGGTGGACAAGCACGCGGTCGGGGTGGTTATCGCCGTCAACGGGCAGGTGCCCGACGGCGAGGACCTATCGTGGCTGTGGGACGTGCAGTTCGAACACTTCGAAGAGACAGCCGTCGTCGCTGCCGGCGAGCGCGGCACCGACCTCGCGGTGCGTCTGGGGTATGCCGGCGTCGACCACACTCTGGTGCACGACACCGTGGCCGCGATCGCGTCGTGCCCGCCGGGCCGGGTCGAGGTCGTGGCCAACTACACCGCTTTCCTGCAGCTGCAACGAGCGTTGGCGCGTCATGGCTGAGTCGACCGTGCGGATTGGGCTGGTGCTGCCCGACGTGATGGGAACCTACGGCGACGGCGGCAACGCGCTGGTGCTGCGCCAGCGGTTACGGTTGCGGGGCATCGGCGCGGAGATCGTCGAGATCACGCTGGCCGACCCGGTGCCGGAGTCCCTGGACCTCTACACGTTGGGCGGGGCGGAGGATTACGCGCAACGATTAGCCACCAAGCACCTGATCACACATCCGGGGCTGCAGCGAGCGGCGCAACGTGGTGCGCCCGTGCTGGCGATCTGCGCCGCCGTCCAGGTGCTCGGCCAGTGGTATGAGACATCGTCGGGAGAACGGGTCGACGGCGTGGGCCTGCTCGATGCGACCACCTCGCCGCAGGAGGCGCGCACCATCGGCGAGCTGGTGACAAAGCCGCTGCTGCCCGGCTTGACCCAACGGCTCACCGGTTTCGAAAACCACCGCGGCGGCACCGTTTTGGGCCCCGCGGCGTCGCCGTTGGGCGCGGTGACCAAGGGCGCCGGCAACCGAGCCGGGGACGGCTTCGACGGCGCGGTGCAGGGCAGCGTCGTCGCCACCTACATGCATGGGCCCTGTCTGGCACGCAATCCTGAGCTGGCCGACCTGCTGCTGAGCAAGGTGGTGGGTGAGCTGGCGCCGCTGCAGCTGCCTGAGGTGGAGCTGTTGCGCCACGAGCGGCTGACCGCTCGCTGAGGCTGCTGCGTCCGCCGCTGCACCAAGAATCCTTTTAGGGCTGTCCCTCAGCCTTGCTCCATGGCAAACATCAGCACCAAATTTGCCCCGACACTAGCCGCGACCGCTGCGTTGACGGTCACCTTCGCCGGCACGGCCCACGCCGCGCGCGACGGGATGCACGGCGACCCGGCCGCCGCCGCGCCCTACTGGAGCTACCAGCAACAAGATTTGGACTGCGCGGAGATGGCGGTGGCCGACGTGGTCGGCCAGATCAGTGGCCACGAGCCCAGCGAGGCGGAGATCACCGCCACGGCCGGAAACATCCCCAGCGTGAGCCATTCCGGCCCGATCTACCGACCGTCCGGCAAAACCAGCAACCAAGACCTGCCGGTGCTACTGGCGCACTACGGCGTGCAGGCCGCCATCGCTCACACCAACATCGACGCGCTGGCGCAGGATCTGGATCGGGGCCGCAAGGTGATCGTCGGGCTCAACGACAAGATCATCTGGAACGAACCCGGCAACCGCTCCCAGGAGAACCACTTCGTGGTCGTCACCGGCATCGACACCAGCGCCGGCGTGGTGCACCTCAACGACAGCGGCATCAAGGCCGGCCGCGATGAGCAGGTCTTGATCGCCACCTTCGAGAAGGCGTGGGCCACCAGCGACAACTTCGCCGTCGTGACCTCGTAACTCCTCGCCTCAGACCATCGCCCGGCGGCCGGTGAGCGCTCGGCCCAGGGTCAGCTCGTCGGCGAACTCCAGGTCACCACCCATGGGCAGGCCGGAGGCAATCCGCGTCACGGTCAGCCCGGGGATATCGCGCAGCATCCGGACCAGATACGTGGCGGTCGCCTCGCCTTCGGTGTTGGGGTCGGTGGCAATGATCACCTCGGTGATGTCGACATCGTCGACCCGCTCGCCGATTCGGCTCAGCAACTCGCGGATCCGGAGCTGATCCGGCCCCACTCCGGAGAGCGGATCAAGCGCGCCGCCCAACACGTGATAGCGGCCGCGAAATTCGCGGGTGCGCTCGACGGCCTGAATGTCCTTGGGCTCCTCGACGACACACACCTGCGAACCGTCCCGGCGGGGATCCGCACAGATCCGGCATCGTTCGTTGTCGGAAACGTTGCCGCACACCGCACAGAACCGCACCCCGTCGCGGACCTTGGCCAGCACCGCGGTCAGCCGGTCGATATCCGGCGGTTCAACCGACAGCAGGTGAAAGGCGATGCGCTGGGCGCTCTTGGGCCCGATACCCGGCAGCTTGCCGAGCTCGTCGATCAAATCCTGGACGGGTCCTTCGAACATGTCGTTGCAGGATCTAAAGCCCCGGCGCCGGCGGTTGGGCCGGCGGGCCACCCAGGCCGCCGGCCAGCGACCCCAGCCGCTCCTGCGCCATTTTGGTCACCTGCTTGGAAGCGTCGGCCATGGCGCCGACGATCAAGTCCTGCAAGGTCTCGATATCTGCCGGGTCGACGACCTTGGGGTCGATCGTCACCGCGACCACCTCGCCGCTGCCTTTGACCACGACCTTGACCAAACCCCCGCCGGCCTGTCCGTGCACCTCGGCGTTGGCGAGTTGTTGCTGGGCTTCCATCAACTTCTGCTGCATCTGCTGCGCCTGGGCCAGCAGCGCCGACATATCGCCTCCGGGTTGCATGACAGTCCCCTCGCATCTTGGTCTCGAGTTGGTTTCGCCTGTGCGTGTGCGGCGATTTGAAACACCCAGCGTAGACCGCGCGACGTTACCTTTGCGCCGTGGACCTACGAGTGAGCAGGCGTGTCGGGATCAAGTTGGTGGTCGGGGTGTTGGTTGCAGCGTCGGCGGCGATCACCCCGGCCGCGGTCGCCAGCCCCTCCAATATCGCCGGCATGGTGGTCTTCATCGACCCCGGTCACAACGGCTCCAATGACGCTTCCATCACCCGTCAGGTGCCTACCGGTCGCGGCGGCACCAAGGACTGCCAGACCAGCGGAACAGCGACCAACAGCGGCTATCAGGAGCACACCTTCACCTGGGACACCGCACAGCGGGTCCGCGCGGAGTTGACCGTCCTGGGCGTCCGGACCGCCCTCTCCCGCAGCAACGACACCGGGCTGGGACCGTGTGTCGACGAGCGCGCCAACGCGGCCAATGCGTTGCATCCCAACGCGATCCTGAGCATCCACGCTGACGGTGGCCCAGCCTCGGGGCGAGGATTCCACGTCAACTACTCGGCGCCACCGCTCAACCAGGTGCAGGCCGGACCGTCGGTGCAGTACGCCCGCATAATGCGTGACCAGATGCAGACCTCCGGCATTCCGCCCGCGAACTACATCGGTCAGAACGGGCTGTATGGGCGTTCGGACTTGACCGGCCTCAACCTGGCGCAGTATCCGTCGATCCTGGTCGAGTGCGGCAACATGAAGAACCCGGCGGACTCAGCGCTGATCGAATCGGCCGAGGGGCGCCAGAAGTACGCCGACGCGTTGGTCCGCGGCGTCGCCGGCTTCCTGGCCTCGCAGGGTCAGGCGCGCTAACCGTCGTTGCCGATTCCGCCGCGCGGTGGGATCGAAATAGCCACGGCAGCAGGCGATCTGGGCGCCGGGCGCACTTCGTCGTCACCGCCTGGCATCGCCCGCACAAGGCAGCGCCGCGAAGCTGCTCCACAAATCCAGGCTGAACACATGGCTAACACCTAGGTCGGCCGCAAAATTTGCCGAAACGGTCCCGGCCCCGGCGGCCTTGGGTATGGTTTGTTCCACGCATATCGACTTGCGGTCTGGGAGAACCGGTGTGCATCAATCCGTCGACAACGACAGCTCGTTCGTCTCGGCTTACAACAAGGCCCGCAAACTGGCCCGGGACCGGGCTTCGTGCGCGGTCAAACCGATTGGTGGATGGTTTAGAGGCAAGCCGTCTGCGCTGCGTGTGTGCACTACGTCCGGTGAAACCTCACCGTTATACCGACGAACAGCCGACGGCAGCGGCTATGGCGCATCCTTTGATACTTAAGCCTTTCGGGTGGGAAAAATCGGATGGAACTTGACGACCGGACGCTTCCGAAGACGCGACGACAACGACATATGTGGCTTAGGCAAGAAACTGGTCCGTCCGGTCGGGCACGGCAGTTTGGCCTCTTGTCGCAAATCCAGTGGGCGCCCACGCCTTATTTGCTTAAGCAGGTGATCAGCAAAGCGTTCAGCGATGCCGGACCAGCGATGACGGCGTCCTTCGAGGTGGACGGTCGACTTCGCCAACCAGCGATTCGTTATTCGGATGTCTCGCGCCGACTATCCAACCCGCAATCGACGAATGCGAATGGGCGGCGTTATGACACGCACAATGTGACATTTCGATCGCGCCGTCAATGCGGACCGGCTCGACTAGACGGTTCGCCGAGGAAATCGAATTCCAGCGCGCTTACCGCACATCGGATGCAAAGCAGGTGAGTGCGGTGGATAAAGCAGGCGTCAGTTCCATTGCCGTCGTCGGCATGGCCTGTCGACTTCCCGGCGGCATCGACTCGCCGGAGCACTTGTGGGAGGCGTTGCTGCGCGGCGACGACCTGGTCGCCGAAGTCCCGTCTGACCGGTGGGACGCCGACGAGTACTACGACCCGCAGCCGGGGGTGCCGGGCCGCTCGGTGACGAAGTGGGGTGGGTTTCTCGATGACGTCGCCGGCTTTGATCACGAGTTCTTCGGGATCAACGAACGCGAGGCCACCGCGATTGACCCGCAGCACCGGTTGCTGCTGGAAACCTCCTGGGAGGCGTTGGAGCACGCCGGGCTGACCGGGAAGGCAGTGGCCGGCTCACTTACCGGTGTGTTCGTGGGCTTGACGCACGGCGACTACCAACTGCTGGCCGCCGACGCGCATGCCGTGGAGGAGCCATATGGCTTTTCCGGCAGCAGTTTCAGTCTGGCGTCCGGGCGGATCGCCTACGCACTGGATAGCCACGGTCCCGCGGTGACAGTGGATACCGCATGTTCGTCCAGCCTGACCGCTGTGCACCTGGCCTGCCGCAGCCTGATCGACGGTGAAAGCGACCTCGCCCTGGCCGGTGGCGCCACCGTGATCCTGGATCCACGGAAATTCGTCGCGGGCTCGGCGGAAGGCATGCTGTCCCCGACTGGAAGATGTCGTGCCTTCGACGTCGCGGCGGACGGATTCACTTCCGCCGAAGGCTGCGTCATGGTGTTGCTCAAACGGTTGCCGGACGCGCTGCGCGATGCCGACCGGATCCTGGCCGTCATCCGCGGCACCGCCGCCAACCAGGACGGCCACACCGTGAACATCGCGACGCCCTCCGTCACGGCGCAGATCGCGGTCTACAGGGCGGCGTTGGCCGCAGCAGGCGTCGACGCCGGCAGCATCGCCATGGTCGAGGCGCACGGAACCGGAACCCCGGTCGGTGACCCGATCGAATACGCCAGCCTGGCCGCCGTATACGGCATTGACAGCGCCTGCGCGCTGGCCACGCTGAAAACCAATTTCGGGCACGCGCAGTCGGCAGCGGGAGCGTTGGGGCTAATGAAGACGATTCTTGCCCTGCAGCGGGGCGTAATCCCCCAGAATCTGCACTTCACCCGGCTGCCCGATGAGATGGCCGCCATCGACACCAAACTCTTTGTGCCACAAAAGGTCACACCCTGGCCCGGCAGCCACCGTCCCCGACGCGCGGCGGTCTCATCGTACGGGCTCTCGGGAACCAACGCGCATGCCATCGTGGAACAAGCGCCCGGTGTCGCCTCCGAAGGCGTTGAACCCGAGGGTGTTTCGATGGATTCGTCGACGACTTCACCATTGCTGTTCCCGCTGTCGTCCACCTCGGCCGACGAACTGCGCCGCACCGCCGGCCGCCTGGCCGACTGGGTGGCAGCACACCGCGAGGTGGCGTTACCGGATCTGGCCTACACGTGCGCGCGTCGGCGCGCGCACCGCCCGGTTCGCACCGCCGTCATTGCCCGCAGTCGACCCGAGCTCACCAAGGCTTTGCGGGAGGTCGCCGACGGCGATACCCCATATCAGGCCGCGGCCGGGAGGGACGACCGGGGACCGGTATGGGTGTTCTCCGGACAGGGTTCGCAGTGGGCTCAGATGGGTGCCGAGCTGCTGACGACCGAACCGGTATTTGCCGCCACCGTGGCGGCGGTCGAGCCACTGATCGCCCACGAGTCCGGGTTCTCGGTGACCGGGGCGATGACCGCGTCACGAACCGTGACCGGTATCGACCGGATCCAGCCGACCCTGTTCACCATGCAGGTCGCGCTGGCCGAAACCATGCGCTCGTACGGGGTGCACCCCGGCGCGGTCATCGGGCATTCCCTGGGTGAGGCCGCTGCCGCCGTCGTCGCCGGAGCTCTGTCGCTCGAAGACGGGGTGCGCCTCATTTGCCGGCGCTCGAGGCTGATGTCCACGATCGCCGGCGCTGGGGCGATGGCATCGGTGGAACTGCCGGCGCAGCAAGTCCTTTCAGAGCTGGTAACCCACGGCGTCGACGACGTGGTGGTGGTGGCAGCCGTTGCCTCGCCGCAGTCCACCGTGATCGGCGGCGCGGCCCAGACGGTTCGCGATCTGGTCGCGGCCTGGGAGCTGCGCGATGTGATGGCCCGCGAGATCGCCGTCGATGTCGCCTCACACTCCCCCCAGGTCGACCCGATCCTCGACGAGCTGGCCGACGCCCTTACAGACCTGCATCCGATGCCGCCGGAGATTCCGTTCTACTCGGCGACCCTGTACGACTCACGCGAACGGCCGGTGTGCGATGCCGGGTATTGGGTGCAAAATCTGCGCCAGATGGTGCGATTCGCCCCGGCGGTGCGGGCCGCATTGGAGGAGGGCTACCGGGTCTTCGCGGAGCTGGCGCCCCACCCGCTGCTCATCCATGCGATCGAGGGGACCGCCCGCAGTCTTGACATGCCGCTGGTCGCTCTGGCCGGTATGCGCCGCGAACAATCGCTGCCCTATGGACTGCGTGGCTTTGTGGCCGATCTGCACAGCGCGGGCGCCGCGATGGACTTCTCGATGCTCTACCCGAAAGGCCAGCTGGTGGATGCGCCGCTGCCGACCTGGACGCACCGCCGGCTGCTGTTGAGCCGCGGTAGTCAGGAACCCGCTACTCATGGCGGTTCCACCGTTTCCGTTCATCCACTGCTGGGCGCGCATGTGCGCTTGCTGGAGGAGCCGCAACGACACGTCTGGCAGGCCGAGGCCGGCACCGCCACCCAGCCCTGGCTGGGGGATCACCAAATTCGCGGTGCCGCAGTGCTTCCCGGAGCAGCGTACTGCGAGATGTCGCTGGCGGCCGCGCGGGCTGTACTCGGCGACGCGGCTGAGGTCCATGACCTGTGTTTCGAACAGGCCTTGCTGCTGGGTGAGCAGACCACAGTCGTCACCTCAGCGGCGTTCTCATCGCCGGGGATCGTGAACCTCACTGTCGAGAGTGATCAGGACGGTGAACTTGGTCGCCACGCTCGCGCAAGCCTGCATACCGCGGAGCACGAGCAGCCTCCCGCGCACGACATATCTGCGCTGCTTGCCGCGCACCCACACCGCGAGGATGGCGCGGAGGTGCGTGAGCGCTTGGAACGGCGCGGTGTTCACTACGGTCAAGCGTTCGGCGGTCTCGCCGCGTTGCACACCGGCGAGGAATCACCCGGTACCGTACTGGCTGAGGTCGCGCTGCCCGGCCAGATCCGTTCGCATCAACACGCCTACGTGGTACATCCCGCGCTGCTGGATGCCTGCTTTCAGTCCGTTGCGGCTCGTCCTGAGGTGCAGGCTCTCGGCGACGATATGCCGGTATTGCCGTTGGGTATCCGGCGCCTGCGCTGTGACGGCGCGGCCCGCGCCGCCCGCTACTGCTACACACGCGTAACGACAGCCGGTACCGCTGGAGTCGAGGCCGACCTCGAGATACTCGATGAGCACGGAGCCGTCCTACTCGCGGTCCAGGGGCTGCGATTGGGCACCGGAGCAGCCGAGAACGGGCACCAGGAAAGACTGCTGGCCAAGCGGTTGCTGACGATCGAATGGCGGCAACAGGAATTGCCAGAGCCGCAACGCGCCGACGCCGGGAACTGGCTGCTGATCAGCACCACGACCGACATGGTCGCCGCCTTGACCGACGCGCTGAAAAGCCATGGCGCGCAGTGCACCACCATGTGCTGGCCGCCGCACGCCGACCACACCTCGACCACGAAGCAGCTTCGAGAGCAGCTGACTACCGTTGGATTCACCGGCTTGGTGATCCTGACGGGACCGACCAACGGCGACGCCGAGGACCAATTCCCACAGCTGGGTTGCGAGCATGTGCAGCATCTGGTGCGGATCACGCGTGAATTACCAGACTTCCCTGCACAACTCCCCCGCTTATATGTCGTGACACGCAACGCCCAGACCGTAGTGGCCGGTGATGTACCTAATCTCGAACAGGCCGGGCTGCGCGGTTTGATACGGGTGATCGGCAACGAAAATCCGCACCTGCAGGCCACACAGATCGATATGGACGACGCCACCGATGCCGAGCAGCTGACCCGGCAATTGGTCGGCGGGTCGGAGGAGGAAGAGACCGCCTGGCGGCAATCCGCCTGGTACACGGCGCGTTTGGCCTGCACCCCGTTGCGGCCCGAAGACCGTCGAACCACTGTCGTCAACCAGCAGCATGACGGGATGCGTCTGCAAATCCGTACGCCAGGCGATCTGAGCTCGATGGAATTTGTTGCCTGTCAGCGGGTTCCGCCGGGGCCCGGGCAAGTCGAGGTCGCGGTGACCGCCTCGGGCATCAACTATGCCGACGTCCTGGTCGTGTTGAGCCGCAACGACGCTCCCGATGGCCGGGGGTTGGGCAGCGATTTCGCCGGCGTGGTGACCGCGGTCGGAGCAGGCGTCACCGCCCACAAGGTGGGCGATCATGTGGGGGGCCTGTGCGGCGACGGCTGTTGGGGCACGTTCGTCACCTGCGACGGCCGCCTGGCGGTCAGCTTGCCGGATGGGATCTCTGACGAACGGGCGGCAGCAGTGTCGACCGCGCATGCCACCGCCTATTACGGCATGCACGAGCTGGCCCGCATCAAGGCCGATGATCGTGTCTTGATCCACTCCGCTGCGGGCGGCGTGGGCCAGGCAGCGATCGCGATGGCCCGCGTCGCAGGTGCCGAAATCTTCGCCACCGCGGGCGCCGAGCGCGATCGACAACTGTTGCGCGACAGTGGAATTGAACATGTCTATGACTCGCGGACCACGGAGTTCGCCGAGCTCATACGTCGAGACACTGACGGGTACGGCGTGGACATCGTGCTCAACTCGGTCTCTGGCCCCGCTTTGCGGGCGGGACTGGACTTGCTGGCTTTCGGTGGCCGATTCGTCGAAATCGGTAAATCGGAAACCCAGTTCGGGCTCTCCCCCCAGCGCAACCTCGCGTTCTACGGCGTCGACCTGGCAGCGCTTTCGTACCGCCAGCCAGACCGGGTGCAGCAACTGTTGACCACCGTGTATCGGTTGATCGCCGACGGTGTGCTGCCAACGCCGCAGAGCGCGCATTACCCGCTTGCCCAGGCCGACAACGCGATTCGGGCGATGGAAAACGCCGAGCACACCGGCAACCTCGTGCTTGATGTTCCGCGCACCGGCTCTCGCCGTGTCACGGTGCCGCCGGCGCAGGCCAGGGTTTTCCGCCGCGACGGTGCCTACCTGATCACCGGCGGGCTCGGGGGCCTTGGACTGTTCTTGGCGGAGAAGATGGCGGCGGCGGGCTGCGGGCGTATCGTGCTGTCGTCGCGCACACAGCCAACGCCCAGCGCGCGCGAGAGGATCGAGTGCATGCGCGCGACCGGCACCGAGGTCGCGGTGGAGTGCGGTGACATCGGCCAGCCCGGCACCGCGCAGCGATTGGTGGCCACTGCGATCGCCACCGGCCTTCCCGTGCGTGGGGTGCTGCACGCGGCCGCCGTGGTCGATGACGCCACCCTGACCAGCATCACCGATGAGCTCATCCAACGGGATTGGACGCCAAAGGTTTACGGTGCCTGGAATCTGCACAACGCCACCGCCGGTCAGCCGTTGGACTGGTACTGCATGTTTTCCTCGGCGGCCGCGCTGGTGGGCTCGCCGGGCCAGGGTGCCTACGCCGCGGCCAACAGCTGGTTGGACGCTTTTACCCAGTGGCGGCGGGCTCGGGGCCTGCCGGCCACCACGATCGCCTGGGGCCCCTGGGCGCAGATCGGGCGCGCCACCGCCCTCGCGGAAAGTTCGGACGAAGCAATCCGTCCCGACGAGGGCGCCTACGCATTCGAGGCACTGCTGCGGCATGACCGCGCCTACACTGGCTACGCGCCGATCACGAATACCTCATGGCTGACGGCCTTGGCCGAACGCAGTCTGTTTGCCGAAGCGTTCCGCTCCATTGACCGAAACGGAAGCGGCGCAAGCAGGCTGCGTGCTGAGCTCGATGAGCTGCCCATCGACGAGTGGCCCACCGCGCTGCGGCGTCTTATCTCCGAGCAGGTCAGCCTGATCCTGCGGCGCAGCGTCGATCCCGACCGGCCGCTCTCCGGGTACGGCCTGGACTCGTTGGGCGCCCTCGAATTACGGACCCGCATCGAAACGGAGACCGGGGTCCGCATCCCGTCCGCTGACATGTCCACCATCACGATCCGTGGTCTGGCAGGGCTGCTGTGTGAAAAGCTCGCGCCCTCCAAAGCCGCCTGACATTGAGAGGCGGCCAGATGGAAGTCGGTGACCGGACACTCCCCCTGACACAGGGACAGCTGGACATCTGGCTCGCCCAAGAAACGAGTCGCTTCGCCACGGACTGGCAGCTTGGCCTCTTCGCCAAGATCGAGGGCCGGATACAACGCGAGCCTTTTGAGTGGGCGATCCGCCGGGCGCTGCGGGAGGCACAACCGGTCAGGGCCGCGTTCTTCGAGGACGACGGCCGGGTCTTCCAGCGGCCGATTGATGATCTGAATGCCGACCTCGCCTTCTACGACCTGAGCGGCTCCGCTCATCCCGTCCAAGACGCCTATGAGATAGCGGCATCGATTCAGCGCACCCCGATGCCGCTCACCGGACCGCTGGTGAAGTTCGCGCTATTTCAGACGCGTCCCGACGAATTCTATTGGTTCACATGCTGTCATCACATCGTTGTAGACGCGTCCGGCATTGCGCTAGTCGGCCACCGCATTGCCACCCTCTATTCTGCGGTGGTCTCGGGCGCGCCCATACCGCCTGCCTTCTTCGGCACGCTCGAGGACTTGGTCAGGTGCGAGTCAGAGTACGAAGCATCGAGCGATTATCTAGAGGATCAGGCTTATTGGGCCCAACTCCTGCCAGCGGTCAGCGAATTGGATCATCAGCTGCTACCGGTACCGGGCGAGCCCGGTCCGTATCGCTCCTCGGCACCGATTTCACTGGACCCCGCGGTCCTTCGCCGGGCCGATGAGTTTTCTCACGCGAGAAACATGCCTCTGTCATCGCTGATCACCGCGGCGTGCGCGCTCTTGGTACGCGGGTGGTGCGCCGCAGGCTCAGAGATCGTACTCGACTTTCCGGTAAGTCGGCGAGTGCATCCGGAGTCAAAGACGCTTGCCGGGATGGTCGCCGGGGTCGTGCCGCTGGTGTTGGAGGTGTCACCGGAAGCTACGGTGGCCGACTTCTGCGTGCATGTTGACGCGCGAATACGGGAAGCGCTGCAGCATCAACGGTTTCCGGTGCAGGCCCTGGAGCGCAAAGCCCGCTTGCGGGAACCGGCCCAGAGGGTGAGCGTCAACTTTCTTCCGTCGATATTCACCTTGGACTTCGGCGGCCTCGCGGCATCGGCGTCGTACACCAACTCGGGCCTCGCGGGCGGCTTCGGGCTGTTCTTCTCTACCGTCGGTGACCAGCTGTTGTTCGGCACCGAGGGCGCCGGCACGCCATTCGCGAACTTCGGCGCCGCAGAGTTAGCCGAGCGATTGCAGCGGGTGTTGGTGGCGATGACAGCCAACCCGCAGCGACGGTTATTGTCGATCGATCCGTTCAGCGGCGATGAGTACGCCTGGCTGGATGGGTGGGGCAACCGGGTGGTGCTGACTCAGCCCGAACCCGAGCCGACGTCCATTCCGGAGCTGTTCGCTGCGCAGGTGTCGCGGGCGCCGGAGGCGGTAGCGGTGAGCTTCGAGGGCCGCTCGATGACTTACCGGGAGCTCGATGAGACCGCTAATCGGTTGGCGCAT
>Ga0335069_10004374_pt1 | contig 21005 bp, 14 predicted proteins | sample Lox_Sample_11_FD_206714 | JGI IMG/M metagenome (GOLD analysis project Ga0335069, IMG submission 206714) | Soil microbial communities from Loxahatchee National Wildlife Refuge, Florida, United States - Lox_Sample_1.1 | ecosystem: Environmental > Terrestrial > Soil > Wetlands | place: USA...
GGCCCCTGCGAAGATCTGGAGTCAAAGGGAGAAGATCCGACAAGCGGTTAGATTTTGCGCGCAGCACTACGACTCCAAGGGTCGACCTCCCGAGCAACCCTTAGCATGCCGCCTCGCAGCCTAGCTAACGAGTCTGCGGAAGGGCCCAAATCGAGCCGGATTCCGAGCACGCAATGTCTCTACTCCAGCACCTTGGTATCGAGACTGCGCCAGAGATACCACGACGCGACTGAGCGATATGGACGCCACGGTTGCGCCAGCTCTTCCAGCGTGTCGCGGTTGGGGAGGTCGGCGAGGTCGAAGAGGAGCTGCGCGGCTTTGCGGACGCCGTAGTCGCCGACGGGCAACACGTCGGGGCGGCCGAGGCCGAACAGCAACAGCATGTGCGCGGTCCACTCGCCGATACCTTTGACCGCCGTCACCGCCTTGATGACCTCGTCATCGGACAGATGCGGCAAACGCCGCGCGGAGATTTTTCCGCTGGCGAAGTGCTCGGCCAGATCGCGCAGGTAGGAGCGCTTCTGCCGCGACAGGCCGGCAGCGCGCAACGACCGATCGGACGCGGTGAGGAATCGCGCCGGCGGCGGCACCCGCCCGTCGAACAACGCCTTCACCCGCCGCTCGATCGCGGCCGCCGCGTTGCCCGCGAGTTGCTGGTAGAGCACCGCGCGGAACAGCGAGCGGTACACGTTGCCGTCGCGGATTTCGAGTCGACACGCTCCGACCTGTTGGATAACTCGCGCGAGCCGTGCATCGGCACGCCGCAAATGCCGCACGGCGGCGGCGCGGGGGGTGGCGGGTAACGTCATCGCATTCCTCTACAGTGCGAGATCGGTGGCTGACGAACCCTTCTCCAAGATGCGTTGGCTGATGCCGGCGATGGTGGCGCCGGCTTCATCGGGGTTGAGACCCAGCGGCCGAATGTTCGACACGCATTTGCGGTCGGCGTCAGTCGTGGTCGGGCCGGGTCGGAAGGTCAGATAGCAGCCGAGACTATCGGCGGTACCTAATCCCGGACGCTCGCCGATCAGGTGCACCACCAGCTTGGCGCCGACCGCCGCGCCAATCACGTCGGCAACGGCGACGCGGCCGTTGCGAACCGCGACCGGGAGGCTGAGCGTTCCAAGCTGACCAAGATGCCGGCAAAGCGTTGGGTACAGTCGCTCAAAATGAATCTCGGCGGCGTGCGCCGACAAACCATCGGAGAGAACCACTTGGATGTCGACGGGTGTCGACGCGCGCGCGCGAATCCGGTCGACCTCGCCACCCGCCAACTGCCGGCCGAGTGGCGGCTGATTGATGTACCTGACCCTGTCCGCCGCCGCCGATGTCACGACCAAACATCCGAGCTGCTGCAGTCGATCGATGAATGCCTCGCTCCATTCGCTCCACACCGCATCGCGCGCCGCGGCGTGATCGCGCTGAAACGCCAACCACGTCGAAGTGTGCGGACGCGCGCCGGCGCGCCCGACGTCCAGCCGCGCGGGAGTCGTGCGGCGGGCGCGATCGAAATCGATCATGCGAACACCCGCGCGTCGCCGGCGCGCGCCGTCAGTCGGCCGTGCTCCATCAAGCCGTGACGCTCCAACCAGGCTTCGAACTCGGGCGCAGGACGCAAGCCGAGCAGCTCGCGCAGCGCGCCGGCATCGTGGAACGATGAGGTTTGGTAGCTCAGCATGCAATCGTCGCCCATGGGCACGGCCATGACGTAATTGCAGCCCGCCGCGGCGAGCAGGACCGCGAGATTCTCCAGATCGTTCTGATCCGCCGCCATGTGGTTGGTGTAACACACGTCGACACCCATCGGCACGCCGAGCAACTTGCCCATGAAGTGATCTTCGAGCCCGGCGCGTAGGACCTGGCGCGCGTCGTAGAGATACTCCGGCCCGATGAACCCGACGACGGTGTTGACCAGCAGCGGTCGATAGCGGCGCGCCACACCGTAGCAGCGCGCTTCGAGCGTGACCTGATCGAGCCCGCCGTGCGCCGCACTCGATAACTCCGAACCTTGACCGGTCTCGAAGTACCAGCGCGTCGGACTCTGCAGTCGATCGTGATCGCGGATGAGCGCGTCGGCCTCGTCGAGCAGCGCGAGGTCGATGCCGAAGGCGCGATTGGCGGCTTGGGTGCCGCCGACCGACTGGAACAGCACGTCGAGCGGTGCGCCGTGTTCGATCGCATGCATCTGCGTCGTCACGTGCGCCAACACCGACACCTGCGTCGGGACCTCGAGGCGCTCGCGCGTCGACTGCAGCGCGTCGGCGAGACGGCGCACGACCTCGATGCGGTCGTCGACTGGATTGATCCCGAGCACCGCGTCGCCGCAGCCGTAGCTCAACCCTTCGAGCGTGCTGGCCAGCACGCCGTCGATCCCATCGCGCGGATGATTCGGTTGAATGCGCGTGGCAAGTCGCCCGACTTGTCCGAGCGTGCTGCGCCCGGTGACGACGACCGGCAATTGCTTGGCCGCCAGCATAAGATCCAAGTTCGACATCAGCTTGGCCACTGCCGCCGCCATTTCGGGCAGCAATCCGGGGCGCAGCGCCGTCAACGAGTCGCTGGCGTCGGCCAACAGATGCTCGCGCAACTCGCCGACGGTCCAATCGGAGACGGCCCGATACACTGCGGAATCCAGTTCGTCGATGAAGGCGCGACTCAGTTCATCGACTTCGGGCGCGAGCAACGGCTCGTCGACGAATGCGCGCAGCGGCACGTCGGCCAACACCGTCTTCGCGGCGACTCGTTCCTTTGCGTCGGCCGCGGCGATACCCGCGAGGCGATCGCCGGATTTCTCTTCGTTCGCCTTCGCCATCACTTCAGCGAGGGTGGCGAAGGAGTACCCGTCGGCACTCAGTAACATCGGCGCCATAGTCCAACGTCCCCGGTCCAATGTCCAACACGTCGGACCGTATGTCGATGCGCTTGACAACCACGACGGGCCGCGTTTCTAATCGACGGCAGATCACTGTTCGGAGTTTGTAGGGAGGCAGCCATGGCGGTCGATCAGGCGAAGCTCGACGCGTTCGTCGGGCGAGTCGTGGGCGATATGGGCGCGGCGATGAGTGCCGCACTCGTCGTCTTGGGCGACAAGCTCGGCCTTTATAAGGCAATGGGCTCAGCGGGTCCGGTGACGCCCGCCGAGTTGGCGGCGCGCACCGGAACGTCCGAGCGTTACGTGCGCGAGTGGCTGTGCGCGCAGGCCGCCAGCGGCTACGTCAACTACGACGCCGCCACCGCCAAGTTCGCACTGACCGAGGAGCAGGCCTTCGCCCTGGCCGACGACAAGAGCCCGGCGCATATGCTGGGAGCGTTCCACATCATTCTGTCGATGTTCAAGGACGAAGCGAAAATCGCCGACGCATTCCGCGGCGGCCACGGCGTCGGCTGGCACGAGCATTCGCCCGACCTGTTTCACGGCACCGAGCGGTTCTTCCGAGCCGGTTATCAAGCCAATCTGATCAGCGCGTGGATTCCGGCGCTCGACGGCGTCGAGGTCAAGCTGAAGCGCGGCATTCGTGTGGCCGACGTCGGTTGCGGCCACGGCGCGTCGACGATCATCATGGCGCAGGCGTTCCCGCGGTCGACGTTCGTCGGCTTCGACTACCACCCGAAGTCGATCGATGCGGCGCGCGAGCGCGCTGCGGAGGCTGGCGTCACCGATCGCGTGCGCTTCGAAGTCGCAACGGCAAAGAACTTTCCTGGCCATTACGACCTCGTCACGGTCTTCGACGCGTTGCACGACATGGGCGATCCGAGCGGCGCGGCGGCGCACGTCTATCAAGCGCTCGAAGCGGACGGGAGCTGGATGATCGTCGAGCCGTTCGCCGAGGATCGGGTCGAGGATAACCTCAATCCGGTCGGCCGCGTGTTCTACTCCGCGTCGACGTTCATCTGCACGCCGGGGTCGAAAGCGCAGGAAGTTGGTCTGGGACTCGGCGCGCAGGCGGGCGAGGCGCGGTTGCGCGAAGTCGTAACCGCCGGCGGCTTCACCCGCTTCCGGCGCGCGACGTCGACGCCGTTCAATCTCGTGCTCGAAGCGCGGCCGTGACCGTGAGTACCGGCGTGGAGTCCTGTACCCACCAGAGATTGTGATCGTGGGTCAGATCCTCCGCAGTCCTCGGTGGCGGCGGGACTCCGCGCCCGCCGAGGCTGGACTCCCATCGGGTGATTCAGCGAATTCCGATCGGCGCAGCGGTCGGTGTCGGAGTCGGCGATCGGTAGTCGGCCGGGGTCGGCGTCGGCGAGAGACACGGTAGGCCATGGTACGCAAGGAACAGGTGCGGCGTGTTGACGGCGTTGCTGTCGATGAGCAGTTGCAATCGCGAGTATGGAAAGCCGCGCTCCTCATATTTCACCGATATGGCCAGCGTCGTACCAACCGGCAACGTCGCGGGGAGATTGATTTGGCTGATGTCCCACGAAAATCCGGTGCCGTATTCGCCTTGGCTGTAGCCGTTGTCGAGTTGGAGATTGGTGATGGTCAGCGGCGCCGAGCCAGTGCTGGTGACACGAATCGTGAAGCTGCCGGCACAACTGATCGATTGCGATGATGGCTCGACCAGGATGGCCGCACCTGAAGGAATTGGCGTCGGTGTGGCGCAGGTGGTACCGCAGCCGAGCGGACAGATGCCCGGACAATAGTAGACCTCGTTCGAGCCGCACGGCGGCGGCGTGCAGAATGGCGGCTCGGTCGGACTCGGCGTCGGCGTCGGTACGCCTTTGCAGGGGTCGCTGCACGCAAAACACCCCCCGGTCGATGGGTCGAGTTGGGCGGGCGGACACCACGACAAGCCGATCGGGTTCGCGACTAACTGAGAGAGCGTGCAGCATTGGCTCTGCGACGTGGTGAAGAACGCTCCCGCCATCGCACACATTTGGCCGCGGAAGCAGGCGCCGAGCGGCTCCGCCGGAGTCGGCGTGGGTGACGGCGTCGACGCAGCACATTGGTTGAAGATCACGCGGCAGCCGCCGTCCACGCACTTCGAAACCGGGCATGCGACCGTGCCGTCCGCACACAGCGCGCAGGGGGCGCCGATGGAGACGCAGTCGCTATCGCTTTTGCATTCGCCGGAGGGAATTGGGACGCAAATGCCCGGGCAATCGGCGCCGGTCGGCGGTGCGCACTGGTCGGTCGGATCATCTTCGCATTGGTAGCCGGTGGGACACGATGCGCCGGTGATACCGCCGCACGGCACGCACGGCGGCACCGTGCCGGTGCACGAGGCATTGCGCGGACAGCACGTCGTTGGGCACGGCGGCAATTCGGGGATGCACAGCGCGCCGAATGGGCAGCATGGTTGCAGCGGCGTGGGTGTGGGCGTTGCGCAGGTGTCGTTGCACCGGTTCACGCAGTCACCGGAACAACTCGGAACCGTCCCGTCGGCACAGATCACCGGCGTGCACAGCGGTGGGGGGGTCGGGGTCGCTGTCGGCGGAATCGGTCCGTGTGACGTGGGCTTTGGCGTCGGCGTCGCCGGCGACGGAGTGCAGCCGGGCGGAACCACATCGCACGCGGTGGCCACCGGCGCGGGCAGATTGAATTGCAGCTTGTTGTTGCCCTCATCGCTTTCAATGACCGAATTGTTCACGTCGACGCCGACGACACCCGACGACATGAACGGCACCGCCACGCACTGTTCGGCGCCGGCGGCCAGCCCCGCGAACTTGATCGGACTGCGCGGCGGAACCGAAACCAGGAAGTCGCCGGCCGCCGCGGCGCCGCGATTGGCGACGCACACGTTCATGGCTTGCCACGGAACGCAGTCGGTGAGGTTGCACGAGCCCACGCTGACCCCCGAAGGAATCAAATCGGGCAGCTTCGGAGGCGTGCCGCCCGATCCCAGAACGGTGACGTCGATGCTGACGACGGGGTCGTAGTAGAGATAGAAACGTCCGTAAATTCGATAGACGCCGGGCGCGACCGGTGCGCCGGTGTCGTCCTTCAAATCCCAGAACGCGCGCAACTGATACTTGACCGCTTCGTCGCTGGCGCCGGGTGCATCGCTGGGCAGAAACGGCTCGCCGCAGCCTTCTTCGCGAATCGCCCGCACGCGCTGACTGCCTTGATACACGTACAGATCGAGGCAGGGATCGAAAACGCCGCCGTGCGGCTGCGTCTCGGTCACGGTGTAACGCAGCGTCGCCACCCCGGGCTGTGCGTACGTCGCACAGTCCGATTCGAGGACGACGCGATTGAAGTTGTCCGACCAGACGCCGCGATTGATGTGGGTCGGATCGCAGTAGCTCAGCTCGCTGGTCTCGAACACTTCCAACGACAGCAAGTTGCTGCTGACGCCGTTGAGTTCCGCCCACACCTTCACCGTGCCCGCGGTGCGACCGGTGAGCACGCCGGGCGCATCGAAGCCGCCGATGGTATCGTCGCCGCTGTGCCAGGTCGCCTCCATGGTCACGTCGCGCGAGAGCCCGGCGACGTCGTAGAACCCGGTGGCGCGGAAGTAGCGTTGATCGCCTTTCGCCACGACACGATCGCCGCCATCTTGAGAAATGTAGAGTGATTGCAACGAGGCTTCATTCACGACGTGGACACCGACGGTGTCACTGGTCACGTCGCCGAGCGACGCAGTGATGCCGGCATCGCCCGCTTGCACTGCGGTCATGACTCCGTGGGCATCGATGGCCGCGACCGTCGGAGCGCTGCTCTGCCACGTCACGGCGTCGGTGACGTCCTTCCACGCACCGATGTCGTATTGTGCCGTCGCGTGGTACCGCAGCGTATCGCCCTTCAACACGGTCAGCGTGTACCCGCAATCGAGACAGACGGGGCTGGCAACGGTGGGGTCGGCAATCGCCACCGGAACAGCCGCGTTGTCGGCGTAGATCGAGATTGAAACGATGGTCGGTTCGAGCACGACACGCACCTCGGTGGCGTCGCTGGTCACGCCGTCGAGCATCGCACTGAGTTTGGTGCTGCCCGCCTGCACGCCGGTGAACACGCCCTGGTCGACGGTCCCGACGCTCGGCGTCGTGCCCTGCCACTGCACCTCGTCGGTGATGTCCTGGTAGTACGCATTGTCGAATTCGCCGAGCGCCCGAAATTGAATCGTGCCGCCGGTGAGCACCACTTGCGTGCAACTCGGAACCGGCAGGATGTCCGTTGGGGTTTGCGGCGCGATCACCACGCCGGTGCTGCTATCGCCGGCCGCGGGCGCGCCGAGCGGGAAGATGCACGACGTATTCTGCAGGTAGATGTGGCGGAGGGGCGGACGCGGCGCGACGATGAGTGGCAGAGCCGGACTGGTGACGGTTCCGAGCGTCGCGGTGATGTTGGTCGACCCGACGGTGAGCGCCGACAACAAACCCCATGAATCGACGGTGGCGATCGATGCATCCGAGGACGACCAGTCCACCAACTGGGTCACGTCGACGGTGCTACCGTCGGACAGTTGCGCGGCGGCGGTGAGGTACGCCTGCTGTCCCACGATGAGTTGGTTCGGACCGGCGATCTGAATCGACTGAATGTCGATCGGCTCACACGCAGGTGCGCACACGCTCGCGACGCAGTCGTCGCAACTCGGACAACTGGAGACGCAGAAGCAGCGGTCGCCGGGCCGGCTGCACGTGCCGGCGGCGCCGCATTGATACACGCTGTCGGTCTTGGCTGGGACGCACACGTTCGGCTGGCCGCAGTTCTCGCACGACGGGCACGCGGCCGTACAGCGGCAGACGCGATCGGAGCCGCATGACGTCGTGGCGCTGCAAGCCCAGAGCTGCTGTGCGCAGGGTGCTTCCAGGCGCCCGTCGCCGTTGCTATCCGTGAGCGTTCGCGTACCGTCGCCGAGTTCGACGATCGTCCGGCCGCCGCGGATGACCACGCGCGCACTGTTGGCTGCGACGATCTCGCGCTCGGGCACATCCTGGTTGATGTAGTTCGAGATCGACTTCACCTGCCCGAGCGACACCTCGGCGATGATCTGCGCCGCGCCATCGTTACCGACGGTGAACGGGACCAGAAACGCGGCGAGGTTGCCGTCGAGCGTTTTGTTCACCTGCAGCGCGTGGCGCCCGGGCGACAGTCCGGCGATTTCAAATCGCCCGTCCGCCGAGGTCACGCCCTGCTTGTCAGCAGCGACGACGACCCAATTGGCCGACGACAGCGTGCGATCGAACGACGCTTGGTCGACCCCGAGCGTCTCGGCGGGCGCAGCCGCCAACGCATCGCCCGCGTTCGCCGCGACGCTGCGGTGGAGCACGAGAATGCCCGCCACAGTGCCGGACCGGTCGGTTGTCGGAGTGGACGCCGGCGTGTTCACCAACGTCGGCGTCGACGTCACGGTTGCCGTGTGCGTCGCGGCCGCGACGGTGTGTGTGTGTGTCGCACTGGGCGGTGCGTTATCGCTTCCCCCGCCGCATCCGGTCAAGCAGACGGCGCTGAGCGTCGCTGAGACGATCCAGTATGATGGCCGAGATCGCGTCATGACTCGTGCTCCTTCAGTTTCGATTTGAATTGTCGACGCGCGCCGCCGACCGGATGCAACCGTCACGCTCCCTCAAGGCGACATCGCGTCGGTCGTTTGCAGGTCGGGTCATCCGCCCTCTCCAGTCGACGGATCGCTAGTAAACAATTCTTGTTAGCTTGTCAATCAAAATCGTTTTCGCTATTTTCCGTCCATGGCCGAGGCGCCGTCGCCCCGTAAAGGCATCAAGGACGTGTTTTACGAAACCCGCGTCCTGATGGGCCGCGAGTACACCGTACGGCGTTTCGCCACCGAAGTGCTGGGCGGCGCGATCGATCCGGTCATGCTCGGCTACATCGAAAAGGGCAAGCGGTTTCCGAGCGAAGCGCTGGTGCGGCGGCTGGCCGCCATTCGCAAGCAGGACGCGCACGAGTTGCTCGCGCTGCTGTGGCGGGACCGCATGGTGTACGCGTTCGCCAAGGAGTTGCGGCGGGTGCTGCACGCCCCCAAGGGCGTCGGTGGCGTCGAGGATGCGGAGTTGGCGGTGGTGATTAGTCAAGCCATTGCCGCATTGCCCGACGACGGGAGTTGGATCCCGGCGGCGCGCTGGCGGGCGGAGTTTCGCGCGGCGCCGCGCCGCGGAGCCAAGCGACAGTCGGTGTCCGATGCGCTGGCGAAGTCGGTCGAAGAGACGCTGCGGGCGCGCCAACTGGTCGAGCTACGCGCCGGCAAGGTTCGCCGTCGCGCCCGCCACTTCGTCGCCACCGACGTGAAAGAGCGCCAAGCGCTCGCGCTCGAGTTCTGCGGTCTGTTCGCCAAGGGGCTGATCGACAAGTTGGCGTTGGCGGACAGCGACACCGGTACGTACCTGCGCAATCACTACCTCCACATCGACGCCAAACGCTTGCCGGAATTTCAGCGACGGCTCGACGAAGCGCTCCGCAAACTGGCGCAGGAGTTCGCCGCCGACGCGGGATCCGCGACCCGCTTTTTGAACGTCTTGGTGAACGCCACGCCGTGGGGAACGAGGCACGAATGAATCTCCGCACATGCTTGATGCCGATGTGGCTCGTCGTCGCGCTCGCCGCCTGCAGCGGCAGCGGCTCCAGCGGTTTCGACGCCGGCCCGGCCAGCGAGCGCGCGGCGATTCAGCAAGCGCTCGCCGAGCAGCGCTGCGTCGCGCGTGGCACGCTCACCATCTGCCCGGCGGACACCGAGCCGACGCCCGCGGCCACGCCGACGCCGACGGCCACGCCGACCAACCTCCCGCTCACGACGGCGACCGTGCCGAGCGAGTCGCCCACCACGTTGCCAACGGCGACGCCGACGATCGGCGCCTTTCGCTCACCGACCGCGTTCGCGACGGCAGCGCGCACCGCGACGCCCATGCTTACGCCAACCGGCAAGCACATCGATACCAACATCGACAACTCGACTCCCATCGCGTGCGCGCAAACCACTGCGTCGACGCCGTGCGCTTTCACCTTCGCGTTTTTTCCTTCAGGCTTTCCCTCGAACGCGGTCTATCGCGTGGCGGTTCGAACAACCGCGACCGGCGCCTGGACGGTCAGCAGCGACGTTGCGCCCAGCGGCCCGCTCGGGGCCTCGGATTTCGAGACCACGGTTGCGGTTCCGGCCTCTGCCAGCCAGGTCGCTCAGAATGAGACCGTCCAACTCGCCGTGTTGGTCTTCGAACGATCCGTGCCCTCGGTATCGAGCACCGTTCGCGAGCTTGCCGACACCGGTGCCGATTTCGCGTTCGTCACGCCGGTGCTGACGCTGCAGCCGTCAAGCTAACTGCGGCCGCGCTTCCCGCGCTTTGCGCGGCGGCTGCCCTTGAGGCTGGCGAGGAACTGCGCCGCCGGCAGGGTGTTGAGCACGTCGGATTTTTCGGCCCAGCCGCGGCGCGCCGTCGCGACGCCGTAGTCGATGTAGTCGAGGTGATTCACGCTGTGCGCGTCGGAGTCGATGACGATCTTGACGCCCGCGGCGATCGCCTTGCGCACGTGCTCGTCTTTGAGATCGAGCCGCTCGGGATAGGCGTCGACCTCGAGCGCGGTGCCAGTGCGCTTGGCCGCGGCAATGATTGCGTCGATGTCGACGTCGTACGGCTCGCGCTTGTTGATCACCCGCCCGGTCGGATGAAACAGGATGTCGGCGTGGGGATTTTCCATGGCGCGGATGATCCGCCGCGTCATCTCGTCACGCGACAGATTGAAATGCGAATGCACGGCGATGCCGACGACGTCGAGTTCGGCGAGCACCTCGTCGGCGATGTCGAGCGTGCCGTCTCTATTGATGTTGACCTCGGCGCCGGCAAACAGTGTGAATCCCTTGAGTTGCTTGGCGAGCGCGCGGACCGCGATCATCTGTTCGCGCAGCTTGGTCTCGTCGGCCCCCATCATCGCCAAGCTCTTGGTGTGATCGGTGATCGCCATGTACTCGCGTCCGAGCCGCCGCGCGGCGTCGACCATTTCTTCGATCGAGTTGGCGCCGTCGGTCCAGGTCGTTTGCGTCTGCAGATCGCCGCGCACCTCGCCGTACCGAATCAGCCGCGGCAGCTTGCCGGCGCGGGCCGCGTCGATTTCACCGGCGTCCTCGCGCAATTCGGGTTCGATGTACGGCAGCCCGAGCGCTGCGTAGACGTCCTCCTCGGCTTTGCCGGCAATCGACTGCTCACCGCGGAAGACGCCGTACTCGTTGAGCTTGAGCCCCCGCTCGATGGCGATCTTGCGCAGCGCGACGTTGTGCGCCTTGCTGCCGGTGAAATAGTTGAGCGCGGCGCCGAAGCTCTCGGCCGGCACGACCCGCAAATCGAGCTGCAAACCGCCGTCGAGCTTCACGCTCGATTTCGTCGGTCCCTGGCCGAGCACGTCGACGACTTCCGGCATGCCGACGAAGAATTCCATTACCCGATTGGGCTTGTTCGAGACCACCAGCATGTCGCCGTCGCCGACGGTTTCCTTGCGGCGGCGGACGGAGCCGGCGAGCGCCACTTGCTGCACGCCGGCGATTTTGCCGAGCCGCGCCTGAATCTCTTCGAGCAGGGGCAGCACGGCTCCCAGCGGCACGCGCCCGGAGTGGCCCTTGAGAAAGGCGATGCCCTTGAGGATCTTCTGCTCGCTCTTTTCGCCGAAGTGCGGCAGATCGCGAATCTTGCCGGCCCGCGCGGCTTTTTCGAGATCGGTCACCGTGCGGATGCGCAGCGCTTCGTACAACGCCTTGACGTGCTTTGGACCGATACCTTCGATCGCCGTCAGTCCGGAGAGATCGACGGGGACTTTCTTGTGCAGTTCGTCGTAGTACTTGAGTCGTCCAGTGGTGAGCAGCTCTTCGATTCGCTCGGCGATACCTTTGCCGACGCCCGGCACCTGCTCGATCGCCTTGAGGCCGCCACGCGCGTAGGTGTCCGCGAGCGGTTCATCGAGCGCCTCGATGGCGTAGGCAACTTTTTCGTACGCGCGCGGCTTGAACGGTACGCCGTCCATATCGAGAAGTACGGCGATCTCGCGCATGATCTGGGCGATCGCGGCGTTGGTCATTGATCAGTTGGCAGAGTGATCGGCAGCGGAGGTCGGACGATGGCCATAGGCACGGTGCGATCCGCGCGAGGCGCAGCCTCGCTAGCCTTCATAGTCGACGACGACCTTGATCTGATCCGTGGGCTTGCCGAGGTCGCGCAGCGCAGCCGGGATCTGATCCTGACGGATGCGATGAGAAACGAAGCGCACGGCCGGCAGCTCGCCGCTGGCGAGCACGTTGAGGACCTCTTCGACTTCGTCGCGCACGGTGCCGATCGGAAAAACCAGGTCCGTTTCCTTCAAGCACAGCGAGACCGGCCGGATCGTCAACTCGCTCATCGTAATCCCCGCGAGGACGACTACGTTGCCGCGTCCGCTCGGCATGCGAATCGCTTGGTCCATGACTTCGGGACGTCCGACCGCCTCGAACACGACCTCAGGCCGACCGCCAAGGGCGTCGGCGATCGCCTCCGTGACGTCCGGATGCTGGCGCGGGTCGATCACCGCATCGGCGCCCAACTCGCGCGCGAGCTGCCCGCGAGCCGGCGCTGGTTCGCTGACGACGATACGCGCAGCGCCCAACCGTCGCGCCCAGAACACAATCGACAGACCGATTTGCCCGGCGCCCAGAATCGCCACGCGTTGCCCCGCGCGCAGTCGGCCGCGGCGCACGAAATGCAACCCGTTCCCCAGCGGTTCGCTGATCACCGCATGCCGGCTGGGCACGGACTCCGGTACCCGCACGCACACATCGGCGGCGATGGTAATCCATTCGCTGAAGCCGCCGCGATGCTCGCCCATGCCGAGCTCGTCCCCAATGGGAACCGCGCGGTCACCCGGACGCCAGCCGCTCACGCCGGGTCCGCACGATTCGACCTCCGCGATCACTTCGTGGCCGAGAATGGTTCCGGGTGCTGACACCTGCGCCAACACCTTGTCGGAGCCGCAGATGCCACAGCCGTGCACGCGCATGCGCAACTGTCCGGGGCCGGCCGCGGGTACGTCGAGTTCGCGCAACTCGAACTCCCCGGGGCCGACGAGGACCTGCGCCCGCGTCTTCATCGCCGGCACGCCTCGTCCAGCACGCTCAACATCCGATCGACGTCGGCGCGCGTGTTGTAGAAGTGCACGCCCATGTGAATACAGCCCTCACGGGCGTTGATGGTGATGCGCTCGCGATGCATGGCGGCGACGATCTCGGCGGCGGGCGGCGCACCGGGCGGCGGTGCGAACAACAGAATCCCCGACCCTTCGCCTGGGCCGCGCGGGCTCTCGACGCCGCAGCCGCGGCGCTCGACCTCGCCCACGACATAGTCGGTCAACTCGCGGATGCGCGTTTCGATCCGCTCGATGCCGATCTCCTCCATCAGCCGCAGCGACGCGTTGAGCGCGGCGATGCCGAGGTAGTTGCGGGTGCCTTCCTCGAAGCGGCGCGCCTCGTCGACGAGCGTGCGCGCGTACGGCGCATCGGGGTCGCCCGGATCTGCATCCACGAGCAAACTCCCGGTCGCGATGTGATCCGCGCGCAACTGCGCCAGCACCTCGTGCCGACAAAAGAAGATGCCGAGCCCTTGCAGTCCGAGCAGCCACTTGTGCGTGCCGGCGGCGAGGAGATCGATGCCGGCGGTGCGCACATCAAGACGCAGCGCGCCGAGCCCTTGAATGCCGTCGCAGAACACGAACCCGCCGCGCGCGTGCACGATGTCGGCGAGGGCTCGCAGATCGGCGCGAAAGCCGGAGTTGTACTGCACGAAGCTGATCGCCAGGACTTTTGTGCGCGGCGACCACGCCTCCGCCACCAACGCCGGCGTGATGCGACGATCGCGTTGGCGGAGCAACCGCGTAACCACGCCGCGCGACTCTTGCGCCATCCATGGCAGCACGTTGGCGGGATATTCACCCTGCGCCACCAAGACTTCGTCGCCCGCTGCGAGCGGCAAACTCGACGCCGCCCACAAAACGCCTTCCGAGGTGTTGCGGCAGAACGCAATCTCTGCCGGCGTCGCGCTGAGGAGCCGCGCCACACGCGCGCGAGCTTCGTCGACCAGCGGCAGGTTGTTGAACAACGCCGAGACGATGGCGTTGCGGGCAAGATCGTCGATGCGTTCGCGCAACGCGTCGGTCACCGGCCCCGAGACCGCGCCCAGGCCGTTGGTGGTGAAGTAGGTGTACCGCTCCAGCGCCGGAAATTGAGCCCGAATCGGCTCGATTTCCGCGTCGCTCAACCCGTTCATTGCAGGCCGTCCGTAACCCGAGCCGTCCGCGGCGTCAATCCGAGCAGATCAGGGCAACAAAGCCGTGGCTCGAAGGGATTGTTGCTGCCGCTGCACTTTTCGCTTGCGCTCGGACATTCTTGGGCGTATTTTCCCACTCGAATGATTTGGTCGTCCACAAAATTCCGAAGCCGCCCGGCGCCAACGACCGGCCCAGTTGACGCTTGTGGGGGGGCCCGCGAGGCCAACAACTGTCAGGAGAAGGAGAGAGGGATCATGAAGCGAACACCGAGATTCTTCACCACGGCGATCGTTGCGGCTGCAGCGGCGCTTGCGCTTGCCGGCGCGGTCAGTGCCAACCCCGGCGGAGACCGCGACGGATCCCCGGGCGGGCCCTTGGGCGGGCCGGGACTCGGCGGTGGTGGACCGATCGACTCGCAGTGCCGGCAGAATTGTCGGCAGACCAACCGGCTGTGTGTGCAGAGTGCTCAGAGCGACTTTCGCGCGTGCGTGCAGACGACTTGCAGCAGCCAACAACAAACCGCCCAGTCGGCCTGTGCGAGCGGTGGTTTCCGCTCACAAGATTGCAAGGATGCGCTGGACTCGCTCAACACCTGCGTTCAGCCCTGTCGCACCGCGCTCGCGACTGCCGCCGGAACTTGCCAAACGGCCAACCAATCGTGCAATGGAGCCTGCGCGAGCGCGACGCCGCCTGCCGGCGATTCGACCTGCATCCCGGGTTGTCGCGCAAGTCTGCAGACCTGTCGCCTGGCTGCCAGCACCACAGAGCAGAGCTGCTTCGGCGACTGCAAGTCGCTGATTGCTGCGGCCGAGGATGCGTGCAGCGATCCGACGTCCAGCGCGTGCACATCGGCGCTGCAGGTGGCGTTTGGTTGCATACAACCTTGCCGCCAGGCGCAGCAAGTAGCTCAGAAGGACTGCCTCACGGCGGCGCAGACCTGCGTCTCCGGGTGCGCGAGTCCAACCCCAACTCCGACCGCGACACCGGGGTCGTGAAACGGTTCATCGGCATGGCCGAGCTGTGCCGGACCGTCGCATCGGTCTGAGTAGTGCACCATGTGGGTCGCCAGCTTGTTCGGGCGATCCGCGGTCACCCGCCCCGCCGCGTGGCGACTTCCGACTGCCCCCCAGTCGAGTTGCCGCGCGGTGGGGCGAAGTGACATAGGAGGTCCAAGACCGTTGGGCCCGTCGTCATGTTGCCGCGCGCGCAAAGAGCCTTGTTCCTCTCCGCCATCCGTCGATTGCTGCAGCCGGTTGCACGCCAGCTCATTGCGTACGGGGTAACGTTTCCGGCGTTCACGCAACTCATGAAGGAGATTTACGTCGACGTCGCGGAACAACAGTTCGCGCTCCCGTTCAAACGGCAAACGGATAGCCGCGTCGCGTTGATGACCGGTCTCAATCGCAAAGAAGTTGCGCACCTGCGGGAGCGCCTCGCGAAACCCAATTCTGCACCCAGCGAACGGGTATTGGAGGACGGTATCGTGACCCACGCGATCGGTCGCTGGATGGCAGGTCCTCCCTACGCAACACCGGACGGACACCCGAGGCAGCTGAGCTACGAAAGCTCCAAGCGGCACGAGCCCAGCTTCGCGCGACTGGTGCAGGACCTCGGCATCGACTTGCCGGTCCGCGCCGTGCTCGATGAACTGCTGCGCGTCGGCGCGGCTGAACTGCTGCCGAGCGGCGATGTCGTCTTGAAGCGCGAAGCGCACGTTCCGTTGGCCGACGCGGAAGGGAAATTCGCTCTGCTCGGGAGTGATCCTTCTGAACTCTTCTCGACGATCGTCCACAACGTCGAGCATCCCGATGATCCGCGGCTGCAGCGCAAAGTCGTCTATGACAACATCGGCGCCGACGCGCTCGACCGGCTGCGCGCCGAAGCCAGCCGGATTGGCGAGGAATTCACCCGCCGCGCCAACTCGTTGCTGGCATCGTACGACCGCGATCGACATCCCGATGCGTCGTCCGGCACACGCACACGCGTGGCGCTGGGCGCCTACTATTTCGAAGAGGAATGCCCCACGTCCGAGCAACCGACCGCCCAATCGAAATCCTCTCGCCGGTCCCGCCCCATCCCTGGCCGCATCCGGAGGTCCCGATGATGCGCTCGCCTCTGAGGTGGTTGACGATCCTCGCGTTGGTTTTCGGATGCGCGTCTTCCGATGGTGGTCCTGTCGGGACCGGAATTTCCGCGTCGTCGGTCAGCGGCAATGTCGTCTCGGTGGAAACCACGGTTGCCGCCGCAGGAGGTGCAGCCGCGCTGAATACGACGGTCCAGGTCACGATCGATGAGGTTCCCGACATCGAGACGACCACCGACTCGGACGGCAATTTCGTCTTGAGCGGAGATTTTTCCGGCATGATCACCTTGCGCTTCGTCGCACCCGGCATGACGGCCACGCAGCCGATCGATGTGCCCGCAGGTTCGACCACCGTGATCGAGGACGTGATGCTGGCGCCGCAGCGCGTGGAGGCCAATGCGATTCGGGTTCTCGGTTTCTATGGCCAAGTGGCCCTCGTCGACTGCACCGCCGGCGAGATCCTCGTCAACGACCGCCACCCGACGGCGAATCAGTTCATGATCCGTTTGTCGAGCGATACCGTGTTGATCAGGGGCAACGGCCAAGCGCTGCAATGCAGCGACATTCACGTGAACGACCTCATCGCAGTCGAAGGAGTGGTGCGGCAGAGCGATCGCACGGTCGGCGCGGTGACGCTGACGATCTCGCCGGGTCAGCCCGGGCAGCCCGGCCCCAAGCAGCCGCTGCGTTTCGTGGGTGATGTCTTGGTCATTAACTGCAGCTCCGGCATGCTTCTCATCGATGACGCCACCATCGGCCAGTCGCGTCTGCGGATTTCGAACACGACCAGGATTGTCGATGCGAGCCAGCGTCCCGTATCGTGCACTCAGATTGTCGCCGGTGCGCACGTATCCGGCCAGGGTACGATCCTCGTACGCCAACCGGGTGTGATCGACGTGCTGTCGATGACCGTCACGGCGCCGACGTCGTAAGCCTCGCGATGCACCGCCCTCGCCGTCGCGCGACGGTCCTGCTACGACCGACGGGCCATGGACCGATCGCGATGGCATCGGCGGTGCGCCGTGTTGCTGCTGCTCATCGTGTCGCCTCCGCGAGCCATGGCTGATTTTCCGATCGCCGAATTCGCAACCCCAAGCTCCCCGAGCGGCCCGCATCGCATCGTTGCCGGACCGGACGGCAATCTGTGGTTCACCGAGCCCGACGCCGATGCCGTCGGACGCATGACGGTCGCGGGTGACGGGGTCGATTTCGCGCTGCCGACCACGCGCAGCGGTGTCCACTCGATCAGCGTGGGCAGCGACGGGGCTCTGTGGTTTACCGAGCCGCTCGCCAATCGCGTCGGCCGCACCACCACCGGCGGAGCGATTACCGAGTGGCTCGTGCCATCGGCAGCAAGTTTTCCGACCGCGATCGCGGCCGGCCCCGACCAGCGCCTCTGGTTCTGCGAGGCGTTCGCGAACCAGATCGGACGGATCGCGCCCAACGGTACGATCGTGGCTTTCGCGCTGGCCACGACCGCCGCCTTTCCATCCGGCATTACGGCGGGGCCCGACGGCAATCTCTGGTTCACCGAGTCCGACGCCAACAAGATCGGCCGTATCAGCGTCGCCGGCGTCGTGAAGGAATTCACCATTCCAACCGCGGGAAGCTCGCCGACCGGCATCGCCGCCGGACCCGATGGCAATCTCTGGTTCACCGAATCCGATGTCGATCAGATCGGCCGGATCACGCCGCTCGGGGCGATCACCGAGTTCCCACTCCCGACCGCGATCAGCTCGCCCGACGACATCACGGCCGGACCCGACGGCAATCTCTGGTTCACCGAGCCGGATGCCGACCAAATTGGTCGCATCTCCCTCAGCGGAAGTGTCAGCGAGTTCGCCTTGCCGAGCAGCGGCACTGTCCCGTCGGGTATCACGGCCGGGCCCGACGGCAATCTGTGGTTCACCGAAGCGGGAGCGGAGCGCATCGGTCGTCTGACGTTGGTCGATTCTACTCCAACGGCCACCGCGACAACGACCGCTTCGCCGTCGTCGACTCCGGCATCGACGGCGTCACGCACGCGATCGCCGGAGCCCACCGTGATTGGAACGGTCAACACTCCGACCGTGACTCCCACCGCGATCTCAGGCTGTGCCGGCGACTGCGAGGGTAACGGCCACGTCAGCGTGAGTGATCTCGTCGCCGGCGTCGCGATCGCACTCGGGGAGACGTCGCTCGACGCATGCGCCGCCTTCGATGTGAACCGCGATCAACGCGTCAGCGTCGACGAGCTGGTGCAGGCGGTTCACAACGCGCTCGACGGCTGCCCACCGGCAGCCGTGACACCGTGACAATCATTGCGTGTGCGTGAGGCTACCAGAATCGTTTGGCGCCGCGGATGCCCGCAGCGGTCGTACCGGCTCTCTCACCGCGTCGCCGCGACCGCGTGCGTGATTCGCGTGATCCTGCTGCTCGTGGGAGCGGCCCCGTCAACATGGGCACAAACCATCGTCGAGTTTCCGCTGCCGACACCATTGAGCGCGCCGCAGTCAATCGTTACCGGTGCGGACGGCAATCTCTGGTTCACCGAATCGCTCGCGAACCAAATCGGGCGGATCACTCCCGCCGGTGTCGTTACCGAATTCCCAGTCACGACCGCTTCGAGCCGACCCTGGGGCATTGCCAGGGGCCTCGACGGCAATCTCTGGTTCACCGAGGCGGACGCGGGACGGATCGGGCGCATCACCCCTAGCGGCGTGGTCACGGAGTTTCCCGTGCCGATCGTCGGCAGCCCACAGTGCATCGTTGCCGGAGCGGACGGCAATCTGTGGTTTACCGACGCGTCGGCGAACCAGCTCGGTCGCGTCACCACCGCGGGCGTGATCACGCTGTTTGCCGTTCCGACCGCTGCGGCCGGTCTAGCCGGCATCGCCCTCGGTCCCGACAACAATCTCTGGTTTGCCGAAGCGAACGTGGATCAGCTCGGGCGCCGGACGAGCGCGGGCACGATCGCAGAGTTTGGCACACCGAGCGCGTTCGTGAGTCCGACTGGGATTGTCGCAGGCCCCGACAACAATCTGTGGTTCACCGAGGCCGATGCGAGCCAGATCGGCCGCAGTACCACCACCGGTGTGATGACCGAATTCGCGACGCCGACAAACTCCAGCTCACCGACGGGTATCACTCGCGGTCCAGACGGCAATCTGTGGTTTACCGAATCCGACGCGGATCAGATCGGCCGCAGTACAACCGGCGGCGTGATCACTGAATTCGCGACGCCCACGATCTTGAGCGGCCCTGCCGGCATCGCCAGCGGGCCCGACGGCAACGTCTGGTTTACCGAGGCCGACGCCAATCAGATTGGCTACGTAGCATTGGCGGCAACGACCCCGACACGGACGGCGACCAGCACCGCAACCATCACGCGCACCGCGACGCGGACGGTAACGCCGACCGCATCGCCGTCGAGAACGGTCACCCGCACACCGACGAGCCTGACGACGCCGTCGCGCACTCGTAGTCCCACCCCGACCACGACAACATCGTCTTCGCCCTCGGCGACGACCGCCCCGGTGACCCACACTGCCTCACCGAGCACGACGGCAACCGCGAGTTCCACGCCGACGCACAGCGCGACCGCGACGGTGCCCCCCACACTCCCCGGGACATCGACGGTGACGCCGAGTCCGAGTCCGACGCGCACCCGCACGGCATCGAACACGCCGACCGCAAGTTGGACCCTCAGCCCGACCCAGACCGCCGGGCCGTCCGCGACTTACACCGCTCCTCCGCCTAGCGTCACCACAACGGTCACGAGCACTGGTACATCAATCGCGACCCCGACAACGACCACCGCGAACCAAACCGACACCCCGGCACCGAGTCCCACCAACACTCACGAACTCACCGCAACCGAAACGGTGTCTGCATCCCACACTGCTGAGCCGACCGAAACCGCAACCGAAGTTCCTTCCCCAACGCTCAGTCCGACGAGTTCCTTGACCGCGTCTCCGACGACGCTTGAAGGGACGGTGACTCCGACGATCCCCGCGCTCACACCGACCATGGCGCCAGTCTGCGTCGGCGACTGTGACGGTTCCGGGGTGGTGACCGTCGACGAACTCGTGGTCGCGACCAACATCGCGCTCGGCGATTTGGCGCCGGACAAGTGTCCAGCGCTCGACGCCAATCACGATCAACGCGTCACCATCGACGAAGTCGTGGCCGCCGTGAACAACGCGTTGAACGGTTGCCCCTCGAGTTTGTGAATTCCATCGGGTCGCGAGACCACGAAGAATGGATACTGGCGGCGGGACTCCGTGCCCGCCGGACACGAACAGAGTCCTGACGCAACCGAGTGCGCTAGCGCGGGTCGATCAACACGCCCGGGTTGAGAATGCCGGCGGGATCGAGTGCGGCCTTCGCCGCCCGCAACGCGTTGGCAAATCCGTCCGGGCGTTGCCGGTCGTACCACGGTCGATGATCGCGGCCGACGGCGTGATGATGCGTGATCGTGCCGCCGTTGCCGATGAGGATCTCCGAGGCGGCGGCTTTGATCTCGTCCCACTGTTCGAGCTGACTGCCGCGTTTGCCCGGCGCGATGATCGAGAAGTACGGCGCCGGCCCATCGGGATAGACGTGCGTGAAGCGGCAGGTCACCTGCCCGGCGCCGCAGATACGCGTCACCGCATCGGTCGCGCCGGCCATCACGCGGGCATGGAAGTCGGCGAAGCGATCCCACGTGATCGCGGTCTCGAACGTGTCGGTGATCATCCCCATCGCGACCAGCGCGTCGCGCAGATACGGCGC
>Ga0335069_10004376_pt1 | contig 20998 bp, 15 predicted proteins | sample Lox_Sample_11_FD_206714 | JGI IMG/M metagenome (GOLD analysis project Ga0335069, IMG submission 206714) | Soil microbial communities from Loxahatchee National Wildlife Refuge, Florida, United States - Lox_Sample_1.1 | ecosystem: Environmental > Terrestrial > Soil > Wetlands | place: USA...
CGCCGTACTCCGACATCCACAGGCGCTTGTTGGCCGCAGTTGCCGCCGACAGCAGTTGGCTGCGCTCGCTGCCGTTGTAGGAGTGGGTATTCACCTGGCCGATGTAGCCCATTGCCGTCGAGTCCATCGCGTTGAGAGAAAGCACCGCGTCGTCGATGCTGTTCTCATCCGACGCGCTCACCGAGGTATAGCTCATGCTCCTGGTGGCAAGCGCGGCGCCGAGGGTCTTCACGAACGGGTCCTGCACGGAGCGGTTAAATCCGGCCCCTTCTTGACCGCCGCCGAATTTCCACCAGTTGGCAGAAGGCTCGTTGAACGGTTCAAGGGTGCGGAACGTGATACCCCAGGTGTCGTGGTAGTGCTGGACCACGCTCGCAAGATAGTCGGCAAAGGCGCCGGCATCGCTCGGATTCAGATTGTTGCCCCCGTCCTTGGCGCCTGTGACGGAGCCGCTGTTCGTCATCCAATACGGCGGAGAGTTGGAGAACGCCTCCTCGATGGTGACGCCCTTCTGGATCGATTGCTGGAGCACCCAACGTTGATTCGCATCCTGGGTCCAGTCGTAGCTTGCCGAGGACGAGGAGAGAAAGCCGGGTACCCTGGCGCGGTACTGGAGATAAGTGTTGTTAGGAGGAAGGTAACTGGGATTCTCTCCTCCGCCGATGTTATACCGAACGACATTCAGGCCAAGTCCGGTCACAGGATCGAAGAACTTGTTGACGTATTCGTTCCTGTTGGTGTCGGGGAAACCTCCCACCACGTTCGCCCACCAGGCAAGCGACGTTCCCCATCCTTCGAACTTCTGATACTTGGTGTTGAGATCCACCGTAGCCGTGTACTGTGCATGGGCCGTTGCCACAGCTGCGAAAACCATCATCCAGAGCAGGGCCTTCTTGAGCAGGCCATGGTTGCTCGATGGGTGGTATGTAGCTTGCATGATCATATCCAGCCAATCCTTTTTGTTTGCAGTTGCAGTTTTTGGAGATGGGAAGCGGCCTGCATTTCGGGATCTCTTCCTCGCAGCAGGGCAACCACTCTCTCGAGAATCGGCGCCCGGGGGACAGGCTGTGCCGAACGTGCTCGAACATCGGTCTCACGCCGGCATCCGGTTGGCAGGCAGGATGCCGGCGCGAGAAGAAGGCTCAAATCACCACATCAACTTGAGCGCGAGTTGCACCTGGCGAGGAAGATTGCTCTGCCCCCAGGGGCCCTTCGGGATCGTGCCAAATGTCGGGCTGTTCGCGGTCCCGTCGTAGCCCTCCTGCCAAAGAGGATGGTTGAGCACGTTGAACGCTTCGAGACGGAACTGCAACTTGAAATTCTCTGGAATCGCGAAGTTCTTGGAGAGGTTGGTGTCGAACTGATGATCGCTCGGGATACGGACGCCGCTGTAAGTCACGTTTTGGGTTACGGCGTATCCTGGCCGGACCACGAAATTGAATTGTGAACATGTATGGCTCGCGGTCCAGTCATTCTGCTCTGCCGTGTGCGCGCCCGTATCGGCGTTCGTATCGGCGACGCACCCGTTCACCCCTCGAATGGTGTTGTAACCGCTCGTCTTCTCCGTAGTCCTCGAGACATGGGCGTTATGCAGATATTCGAGACCGCCGGGAACACCCCACGGACTGCCGGTCTGGTAAACATACAAAGATCCCAGCTCCCATCCGCCGATCGCTGCATCGGCAAGCCGGTTGATGTTCGCCAGCATGGCGCGCCCCCCCGAACGGCAGGTTATATACGCCGGAGAGAGTGACTCTGTGGGTGTAGTCGTTGCCGTCGATCCAACGCGCCTTGATTCTGTAAGTCTGGTCGGCAAAGCCCCCGTAGCCCATCAGCTTCGACCAGGTCCACGTTCCATGCAGCGTCAGATCCTTGCCCTGCCGATGCACGCCGGTCACCTGCAATGAGTCGTACCAGCTACGGCCTCCGTTCAACGGATACTCGGTGAGGTCACCGTAGGCCACGTACGGCCGGGTCATATTGCCATACTGAATCGTCGATCCGTTGTAGTAGCCGGAACCCGAAAACGCCGAGATCCCCTTGAAAGGATTGGGGACATAACCCTTGCTGTCGTCGCAAGTGTGGTGATTGCCGCCCATTTCAATGTTGCAGGTGGCAACATACCTGGCATCCCAGTGGTTGATATTGTCCTGGGAATCCTGGTGGAAGCCGCGGCTGCCCACGTAACTGACTTCCAGCGTATCGTTCTTCAGGAATTCCCTCTGGATTCCGAACGAGAACTGGAAGATGCCCGGCGTCTTGTAGTGCGGGTTGATGAACCACGGCCCCTGGCCAAGGGAGGTGAAGGCTCCCGCCGAAGCGCCCGCAGGCTGGTTCACGCCATTGGGGAACGGGGTGGTCAGCGTGTCCGCCGGCGTTTTTCCTCCGTCGTACGATACGTTGAAGTCGGTGCTGGAAGACCATCCCAGCGTGTTGCCGCCCGGAATCGGGTTCTTGAACATCTCTCCGAACCCGCCGCGAACCACCGTCCTGTTGGTCAGGGCATAGGCGAATCCGACACGCGGCTGTACGTTGTTCCAGTTCTGCGCGTAATAACTGCGGGGATTGCCGTTCACGCCCGCAAAGGTGACCGCACCCTTGATCGGCCCGCCGCTCGGAAGCAACGAATGATCGACCAGGGAATCGACCGGATTCACGGCATTGGTATCGAAGGCATAATCGACACGATTGTGGCGCTCGTAGATCGGCGTATTGACGTCCCAGCGCACACCCAGGTTGAGGGTGAGCTTGCGGGTGAGCTTCCAGTCGTCCTGGATAAATGGCGCAAAGTAGCGCCGGGTCCAGTACTGCTGGGCAATGGTCGAGGTTTGGCCCCAGGAGGCATATCCCAGGAGCGTCGAAGCGATCGAGTTACCGGAGTCCTGCGTCCAGCGCCAACCAATGTAGTTGGACTGCGTCCACTGGCGATCGATCCAGAAGACCGGTCCGTCCTCGGTCGATTTGATGGCTTTTTGCAGATCGCGCAGGTCGGCGCCGAAATGGAAGGTGTGGTTTCCCTTGATCCAGGTCAGACTGGGCAAGAGTGCAGCCGAGTTCTCAACGTCGACGTTGGCGCCCTGATTGCCGGGATACGCGAATTCGCTGAGCTTCATGTAAGGCATGTGCGTGCCCAACTGGTCTGACCATCCGAGGGAGCTCATCGGAAAGTTCTGCGGTCCGTTGTTCCAGCCGTTATAGCGCACGATGACCGACCCACGCAGGTCGAAGATCATCGAAGGCGAGAAGGTGTGAACCCAGTCCGTGGTGAAGGTGGGGCCGTGCTGGCCGAAGGGCTCTGCGCCGGATTTCGCCATTCCGGGCAAGCCGTTGTCGCTGCGGACTTCCCACCGCTCCCAGTAACCAAAGCGAAGCGAAAAGCGGTCTCTGTCGCTGAAGTTCTGATCCCACTTGACCAGAGCGTTGCGGTACGTATCGGTCGTGTTGTTTTGCGTGGCGTAGTTATTCGAAAACGGATTCGTTCCCGACGGAGGAGTCAGGTTCGGCTTCGGATAGTAGGAGAGCAGGGTCTTGGCAACCGCATTCATGCGGTCTTGCGGGAGGATGTTGCCGGGGAAGGGATCCCTCACCAGGTTGCCGGCGCCGTCGTCGTGCAGCGTAAGAGGATCGTAGAGCGTGATGGGGGCATAGGTGCTTCCAGTCCAGTATTCGAGATTGCTGAAATCGCCGGTAAGCCACTTGGGATCGGGAACGGAGGTGACCATGGTGTTCGGCACCTTCTCATCCCAGTTTTCGAACTGCAGCACAAAGAACGACTTGTCCCGTCCGTTGTAGAAATGCGGAACCACAACCGGACCATCGAGTTCAAAGCCGTATTGATCCAGTTTGTGCTGCCCCTTGGGCGTGGTGTGCGGATTCTGCGCGTTGACCCAGTCGTTCTGCCATGTGTCCGCGTCCAGCCAGCTGCGGCGCGCAAACTCGTAGACATCTCCGTGGAGCCTGTTCGTGCCTGCCTTCAGGGTGATGTCTTCAACACCTCCCTGGCCGCGCCCATATTGCGCATCGTATGGATTGGTGATGATCTTGAATTCCTGCACGGCGTCGACCGGCGGAACGTAACCGACGACTCCATTGCCGCTTCCGGAATCGTTGCTCACGCCGTCGATTTCCAGTACGTTGTTCCCGTTGCCGCCGCCGTTGACGCTTGTGTTCGTTTGGGTGCTGTCGAATGGCCGCTGCCATTGCAGGCTTCCCGTCCAGGTGACGCCGGCATTCAGGAACATCAGCATTTCAGGGTCGCGCCCGTTCAGCGGAAGTTCAGTAACTCGGGCATTCTCGACAACCTCGCCGCGGTCGGCTTTGCCCAGGTCCAGGTCTACGTTCGCTTCAACCGTTACCGTGGTCGACACTGAACCGACGTTGAGCATGAAATCGACCACGCCGGTCTTTCCGACTTCCAGCGTAATTTTGTCCTTGAGAACCGTGGTGAATCCCGCAGCCGCGGCTTTCACGCTGTACTCACCGGGCTTGAGATAGGGAACGGTATAGACGCCGCTTTGGTTGGTCTTCGTTGTGATCTCTTCATTGGTGAGCAGGTTGTGGACCGTGATGGCCGCTTTCGTCACTGCAGCGCCAGACTGATCCGAGACCCGCCCGGTGAACTCCTGGCCGATTGCGGTCTTCGCGCAGAAGCTCACCAGCAACAAAAGCATCAAGCCTCGCAAATTCATGAATGTCCCTTCCGTCGTAATAAGCGTTCCATTGCTTCCCCAAGGCAGCGGCGCAAATCTTCGACCCCACGATGTGTCGCTCGTGGGACAGAAGCGATCCCCGTTTCTCTTGCGCTGCGGTTTGGAGGGGAGCCTTATGAATACGTATACATTTCCAATGTAATCGTATTCATTCAGCCGACGACCACCCTACTCCCCCACCAAATTGCTTGTCAAGAAAAATGAGAATCCCTGCGGTGCGCTGGCGCTCCACGGCGTGTAGAGTGCCCGGCTGCAGCCGGGCCTGACCCCGCATTCTGCCTGCAAGTGATTGTTGTCATGTTACTTGTTACGCAAGGAGACTTCTGGCGCCACGAGACTCGGAGGACGCGGTTTCCATCGGCCGGTTCTGGAACCGCCTCAGCGGCAGGACTCAGGCATGTCCGCCAGGCAATGCTTGTATACGTGTTCATCGTTAGGCATAATAGCTTCCATGTCCATGCCGCCGGCGGGAAGCGAAGTGCTTGTCTCTCCCCCAGGTGCTCTCCCGTGAGAATCAATCAGGAAACCCCCGCGATGAATATGCGCGCTGTTGCCAGGCACGCGGGCGTGTCCAGCGCCACGGTGTCGCGGGTCATCAACGGGGTAGGCTGCGTCCGCGAAGAAACCGCGCAGCGGGTGCGCCAGGCTCTCGAGGAACTCAACTTTGTCCCCAACCCGGTTGCGACAACGCTGAAGTATGGACGCAGCAGGACCTACGGACTCATCGTTCCCGACCTGATGAACCCCTTCTTCTGTGAGGTTCTGCGTGAATTTGAATCGGCTCTGGTCGACAACGACCAGGAACTGCTGCTGGCGTGCACCGAATCCATCGAGTCGAAACTCATCGGTTCGGTCCGCCGCATGTTGATGCGCCACGTTGAAGGTGTCGTGCTGCTCGGATCCGAGTTTGACACCCGGGCGATTGAGCCGCTGTTCAAGCGAAGAATACCGGTGGTTACCGTAGATCGCCGCCGTGTTCAGGTGGGCTCCAGTGATGTTGCCATCGATTTTGAGAGCGGATACCGGCAGGCTGTGCAACACCTGAAGGAACTAGGACACCGGCGAATTGGCTTTATCGGTGGCAGCAATGGCATTGTCACCTCGCAGATCCGTCACGGGGCCTTCCGGCAAGCGATGCAAGCTGCCGGGCTTACTTACGATGAGAGACTCGTGCGCTCTGGAGATTACCGAATTCCGGGTGGAATCGCAGGCATACGCTCTCTGCTCAAAGAGCCTCGCCGTCCGACAGCGGTGATCACGGCCAACGATCTCACCGCGTTTGGCGTGATGCGAGGCCTGCATACAAGCGGCATACGCGTACCTGATAAAATGTCCGTCGTCGGCTTCGACGGGATTGCTCTTAGCGACGCCGTTAACCTATCGTTGACCACAATTCAAATCTCAACGCGAGAGATGGTGCAGGCCTGTTTCAAGGCGCTCGACCACACTAAAGCCAATCTGACCAAGCGCGGCCTTGAGATCTCGATACGCGGGTCACTCGTGGTGCGGGACTCGACGGGGATTGCCCGTACGCGCCAGCGAGCATAGGTGAGTATTCGCCGAGTCTCCATCTGGCAAGAGACTCCGAACTGCCAACGTCTTCGAGAGGTGAGGCAAGCTGGTCATGCGAAGCAGACCTGGGCGCAGGGTAGTCGAACACCGGGGCAGGCCCTTCGGGCCTTGTTCCCTATGACTCCAGGTCGCTGTCCCCGGGGCTGAGTCGCTGACAATTTGCCGTAAAGAATCTGTCGGTTGTGTTTTCTACGAATCCAGGTCCTGCTCGCGAGGCGAAAAGGACGGCTCGGCGCGGAACGTTGGAATCAAGTGGCCCGCGGCAATTATTCCTTCTCCTGAATCTTCACCACAAAGTAGGTGACGGTGCTGCCTTCAGGCACCAGCATCTGGTGCGGCATGCCGGCTGGAATGTGGACGACGTCGCCGGCCTTCACTTCTTCGCGCGAGCCGCCATTGACGGCTGAACCGCGGATCTCGCCGGGCGCCGTGGACTTGCGATCCGCGAGCTCGCCGCCGGTCACCACCGTCGCATGGCCATCCAGGATGTAGAACAGGTCGGCGTAGTTTTCGTGCAGCTCGCCGCCGCCGTCGCGGCTGCGAAACGCGAGCATCGTGTAATGGTGAGGATACTTGTCGAGCGTTTCGCTGGCGGAGCCGTCGCCCTGTGCGGCCTGCTGGCGAAGGTGCCGCGCCCGTTCGAGGAGCTGTGAGGGAGTCAAGTGATCGAACTTCATGGTCTGCGCGGGCACTCCTAAGCTGAGAAGCAGAGCGGCTGCGGGTAGAAATCTAGTGAATGTCATGATGGCCTCGTTGCCAAAGCAGAGTCACAGCAGGTCAGCGACGGCGAGCGGGTCCATATCGCTGTACATCTGGTTTTCTCCGCCCATGCCCCAGCAGAACGTGTAACTCGCGGTACCCACGCCGGCGTGAATCGACCAGCCGGGCGAAATGACCACCTGCTTGTTGGCTACGACGAGATGACGCGTCTGGTGTGCGGGGCCCATCAAGTGTACAACGCGCTCGCTCGCCGGCAGGTCGAAGTAGAGATACACCTCTGACCTGCGCATGTGCGTGTGCGGCGGCATGGTGTTCCACACGCTGCCGGAACTCAGTTCGGTGAATCCCATCACGAGCTGGCAACTGCGCGCACCATCGAGGTGAATGAGGCGGCGGATCGTGCGATGGTTCGCGGTCTCGGCTGATCCCAGGACGGTGGAGTCGGCCTTCGCGGCTTCGATTTGTGCGACCGGGCGGGCGGCGTGCGCAGGGTAGCTGAGGAGATAGAACTCGGCTGGATGGGCGGCATCGGCGCTCGAGAGGGCGATATGTTCGTTGCCGCGACCGATGTAGAGGGCGTCGCGCGGGGCGAGGTCATGGGGTTCGCCGTTGACGTGGACAGAGCCGGGGCCGCCGATATTAAGCACGCCGATTTCGCGACGCTCGGTGAAGTAGCCGGCGCGGAGATCAGGATCGGTTTTGAGGAGCAAAGGGTCCGAGAGTGGAACGGCGGAGCCGACGATGGTGCGGTCGAGATCGATGTAGGCGAGATCAATCTGACCGGGGTTGAATAGGCCATCGACAAGAAATGCGGAGCGCAGTTCCTCGGTGGTCATTCGCGGATAACGTGCGGCGTCGGCAACCTGGATGAGTCTCATAGGCTTCTGGCTTTCTTCGCCGATGGGTTCGGCTTCGCGCGGGGCGCGGCTTTCTTCTCAGTGGAGTTTGCGAGGACTCTCGCGCGTTTAAAGACGGAGAGAAACATCGGCCTGGTGAGCTTGCCAGTATTGGTGTTCTGCAGCGACGGATGGTAGCTTGCGATGACGTTGAGGCCGTTGGGCAGCGTGCATTCGGCGCCGTGAGCAAAACTGTATCCGGAGCGCGAGTCGACGATGCCGGTGCGTCTGGCCCAGGCGAGCAGGCCCTCGAAGGCGATGCGGCCAAGGCAGACGACCACGCGCAGATTCGCCAGCAGGCTCATCTCTTCATCGAGCCAGGGCGCGCAGTTGCGGATCTCTTCGGGCGTGGGCTTGTTGCCCGGCGGCGCGCAGCGCACAACGGAGCAGATCCAGAGGTCGTCGAGGCGCATGCCGTCGTCTCGCGAGGTGGCGGTGGGCTGTGAGGCAAAGCCGGCTTCGTGCAGCACGGGGTACAGGAAGTCACCCGATCCGTCGCCGGTGAAAGGCCTTCCGGTGCGGTTGGAGCCGTGGGCTCCGGGTGCGAGGCCGAGGATGAGGACGCGCGCGAGCGGATCGCCAAACGACGGCACCGGCCGGCCCCAGTACTCCCAGTCCGCATAGGCGCGACGGCGCACAGCAGCGACGTGGCTGCAGTGTTCGCGCAGACGCGTGCAGCGCTCGCACCCGAACATGCGGGCGTTGAATTCGTCGAGCGCGGTGGGGAACGAGGACATGAATCGATTCTAGGGGATGCGCGGAGTTGCAGTGCGCTCGCACGCGAAGCCGGCGCTTGCATCGTTGAATCGGAGGCGCGAGAATGGCATCCCATAGTTGTTTGCGAAGCGCCGCCCGGTTTGCGTGAACTCGAATGCGTGGCGGTTTTCCTCAATCCGAATTCACCTATCCGGAGGTTGCGATGAAAGCTGCAAAGCTGCTGTTGCTGGCAGGCGATTTTGTTGAGGATTACGAGATCATGGTGCCTTTCCAGGCGCTGCAGATGGTGGGGCACACCGTGGATGCCGTTTGCCCGGGGAAGAAAAAGGGCGAGCAGGTGCGGACCGCGATTCACGACTTTGAGGGCGACCAGACGTACACGGAGAAGCGCGGGCACAATTTCACTCTGAATGCGACGTTCGACGAAATCGAAGTTGCGGAGTATGACGGGCTGGTGGTTCCGGGCGGGCGCGCGCCGGAGTATCTGCGGCTGAACGAGAAGGTGCTGGACATCGTGCGGCACTTCGCCAAGGCCGGCAAGCCGATTGCGGCGCTGTGCCATGGGCCGCAGTTGCTGGCCGCCGCCGGCGTGCTGAAGGGGCGCAAGCTGAATGCCTATCCGGCCTGCGCGCCGGAGGTGGAACTGGCGGGCGGCACGTTTGTGAAGCTGGATTTCAGCGAAGCGTATGTCGACGGAAACCTGGTGACCGGCCCGGCGTGGACAGCGCATCCAGCGTGGCTGGCGAAGTTTCTGGAAGTGGTGGAGGCGCATCTCGCTGCGAGCGTGGCATAGGACTACCTCAACTTAGGCATGGGGCAACGCTTGCCTGTCTGGATTTGGGCGCCGATCCGTGATAGTGTTTTTGCTTCCCGAGAGACGAGGATTCGATGGGCGCTCTAATTGCATTGTCAAGAGAAGCTGTGGGTTGCCGCTTCCGGCGGGGATATCTTCTCGCACTCATTTTGAGCATTTCAACAACTCCGATGCGGGCCGCGACTTGCAAGGTCATTCCAGCTCACGCTCCGAGCGAAGTTGAGGTTGCCTTTCAAAAGGGCGACCATGCGCAGGCCGCCAAATTACTGGAAGCCGACCTCGCGAAGACGCCCGGCGACCCGGACAAGACAGCTCTCCTGGTGCGCGCCTTGCTTTGGCAGCAAAAGAACGCTGAGGCCTCGGATGCACTGAACAAGGCGCTTGTGGTGCATCCTGATTCCGCAACGCTGCTGACCGAAAAGGCCGAGGTCCTGTATCGCCTGGGCAAGCCGTGGGATGTGGGAAGCGCTGTTGCCGCGGCGCTCAAGGCCGATCCATGCTTTCCACGCGCTTTCTACGTGTATGCATGGTTGTTAGGCGCCCAATCGAACCGCGCATCGCAACGCAAGGCGATCCAGTCCGCGCATCAGCTTGATCCGAACGATGACGAATTCAGCAGTTACTGGATCAACTCGCTGCCCCTTACCGAGCGGATTGCTGCCGTGCAGGCGGATATCGATTCAGGGAGGATTACCGACAGCGCGAAGCTGGAGGCGAGGAAGAAGTACCTCGACGCGCTGAAGAAACTGGCAGCCGAGCCTCCGAAGCAGTGCCGGCTGGCGTCTCACGAGGAAACCGCCGAAGTGCCGATGCTTGCCATCATTGCACAGCAGTACGGCGGAGCTCAGCACGGATCTCTGGCGGCGAAAGCGTACGGGCTGGGAGTCAGGATCAACGGGCATGATGCAATGCTGCAGATCGACACGGGAGCGAGCGGGCTGATCATTTCGAAATCGGCGGCTGAGCACGCGGGATTGAAGCTGACCCAGGCGTTGAAAGTGAGTGGAATTGGCGACGAAGGCCCCGCAAATGGGCACTTGGCGTATGCGGACTCGATTCAGATGGGAGGGCTGGAGTTCAAAGACTGCGCAGTGACGGTGATGGACAAGCTGGCCATTGGCGAACAGGATGGGATCATCGGGACGGACGTATTCGCAGCGTACCTCGTGACCCTTGATTACCCGATGCACAAGCTGCTGCTGTCGCAGCTTCCGCCGCGGCCTGGCGAGCCGCAGGAGACAGAGACGCGGCTGGCAACCTCAGGCAGCGACATTCCCGAGAGCAAGCCGGCGGACAGCGGCGCAGCGGGCGCGGCAGGCAAGGCGACCGAATCGCAAATCAAGTTCTACGACCGATATATTGCGCCGGAGATGAAGGACTATATTCCCATCTACCGCGTGGGCCACGATCTGATCACGCCAGGTTCCCTGCATAAGCCAGATCTGAGCCTGTTTCTCATCGATACCGGAGCGTGGGCGACAGAAGTGACTCCGGATGCCGCACGGCCCTTCACCAAGGTCGACGAAAACAGAAGCCAGACCATTATAGGAGTGAACGGAAAGGTCGAGCATCCCTACGTGGCGGAGGCAGTGGACGTGAGCTTTGGCGGGATATCGAAGCGGCTCCTGGGAGTTCCTGCGCTTTCGCTGAACAGAGGGTTTTTCCCCGGAATGGAAGTTGCGGGACTCATCGGGGCCGACATCCTTCAGGAACTGACGATCCACATCGATTACCGGGATGGGCTCGTGAAGTTCGAGTACGATCCGAAGCGCGGATTTCATCCTCTGAACCGGGATACCGCTTATTAGCCTCAGCGGCAGGCGATCTCGGATTTGGAGCCGCGAACGATACGCAACGGAAGCGCGGACGATGCGGTCAGCGACTTCTGAATCTCGGCGAGGATCGAGAGCGCGATGGTGGCGGGAGTTTCCGCGCCGAGATCGAGGCCGGTAGGGCCGTGAATTTCGTCGAGCCATTCTTCGATCAGCTTCGAAGCGGGCGCAAGATCAAGCAGGCGCGCGGCGTCGGCGAGGGCTTCGCGCGTGCGGCGCTGAGGCCCGAGAACGCCGATGTAGGCGGGGCGCTGGTGCGGTGCGCGCCCCAGCAGCAAAGCGAGAATACGCGTGTCCTGCTCGTAGCTGTGCGTGGCCAGCACGGCTGCGTCGCCGGGGTGAATGTCCAGTTGGCCGGGCGCTGACTGCGGCAGGGCAGTGATCTGCAGGGGGATGACCGCGTCGGCGGCAGGGAATCGTGCCGCAGTGGCCAGGTGCGAACGGCCATCGGCGATGGCGACGAACCAGCCGAGTTCGCGCGCGAGCTTTTGCAGGGGCTTGGCATCATCGCCCGCGCCGAAGATCCATAGACCCGGGCGAGCGGAGCGGTAGTCGACCCAGACACGAGTTTGCGCGCCTTCGATGTCGATGTTTTCATCGCGGGATTTGCGCTCGTCGAGTGCCGCGAAAGCCAACTGCTGAAGGTCGACCTGCCAGGAGGCCGGGCCAGGCGAGGCAGGTTCAGGTTCACCGTTGGGCCTGCCCCCGCCGGCAAACATGCGCCGCCCGGCCTGCGGGCCCGCGAGCACGGTGGCGATGGCCAGGGGTTCACGTGCGTTGAACGCGGCGTGCAGGGCTTCCAGCAAAGGGCCAGCGGTCGTGCTGTGCTCGAGCAGGATGAACACCACGCCCCCGCATCCGGAGCCGTAGGGCAGATCGCCGTCGTCATCGAGCGTTGAGTAGCGTTCGACGACCGGACCCTTCTCGGTGAGCCACCAGGCTTTCTTTGCGACTTCCGCTTCAAGGCATCCGCCGCTGACAGTGCCGGCGCGCCGGCCGTCCTGCGCGAGGAGCATGCGCGCGCCGGGGCGGCGGTAGCTCGAGCCCTCCACCGCGACAACGGTGGCGAGTACGTACTCAGTTCCGGCGCCTTGCAATTCGCGCCACAGGGGGAGGATGTGTTCGAAATCCGTCATGCAAACCTGCGACTATTAAACCATTGTCGATGGCAACAGGTTTTCGATGCGCACGGGCAGTTCGCGTACCCGCACGCCGGTGGCGTGATAGACGGCGGCGGTGATGGCCGGAGCCACGCCGGCGAGTCCGATCTCCGCGATGCCGCGCGCGCCGTACCCGCCCATGACGGGATCGGGGTAGTCGAGGAAGGTGACGTCGATGTCGGGCGCGTCGGCGCAGGTCGCGACGAGGTAGTCGGCCATGCTGCCGTTGATGGGCTGCCCGGTGCGCTGGTCGTAGACGGTCTCTTCGAGCAGCCCCATGCCCACGCCCATGACGACGGCGCCGGCAATCTGATTGGCGGCGGCTTTGGGATTGATGATGCGGCCGCCGTCGATGACTGTAACCACGCGGCTGACGCGCAGGCGGGCAATCTCCGGGTCCCACTCCACTTCGACAAACTGCGCTCCGAATGAGTGCATGGAGAATTCCTTCGATTTCGGATCGTCCCAGCTCGCCACGGTTTTGCCTTCAGCGCTCACGCGGGCCAGCCTGGCGGCGCTGAGAAGGTCGGCGAAGTGCGCGCCATCGGTGTAAGACTGGTCTTTTGTGTGGACGCGGCCACCGGTGAAGGCAATGGTTTCCAGCTCTGCGCCGTGGAAAGGCGAGCCGTCAGTTGAGATGGCGACCTGCTGCAGCCGCTTGATGGCGTTGTCGGCGCCGTCGGCGATGGCGTTGAGCACCGAGCCCGTCACCATGGAGCCGCCGGACATGGGGCCGCTGGGCAGGCTGCTGTCGCCCAGGATCACGTCGATGCGATCGAGGGGAACGCCGGTCTTTTCATGCAGCACCTGGGCGAAGATGGTGTAGGTGCCGGTGCCGATGTCCTGTGTTCCGCAGCGCACGCAGAGGCGGCCGTTGGCGCAGAATTCCACTGTGGCGGTGCAGGGAAGTCGCAGCGCGACCCAGCTTGCGCCGGCCATCCCCCAGCCGAGAATCTTCCCTTCGCGGCGCATGGAGCCGATGGCGGAGTTGCGGCGGTCCCAGCCGAATTTCTTCGCGCCCGTTTCGTAGCACTCGCGCAGATGCCGTGACGAGAACGGCAGGTTCTTGTTGCTCTCGTCCTTCTCGGCTTCGTTGAGAAGCCGAAGCTGCAACGGGTCCATCTTCAACTCGTCGGCCAACTCGTTCATTGCGGACTCGAGCGCGTAGAGGCCAGGAACCGCGCCGGGGCCGCGCATCCACATGGGCGCGCCCATATTGCGCCGCGGCTGCGCGCCCGTGACTTCGAGGTTGGCGACGCTGTAAAGATGGGGCGTTGCTTCGCCGCAGCCTTCGTCGAACTCGTCGAGCATCGAGGTGTTGTTCAGGTAGTCGTGGCGCAGCGCGAGGAGCTTACCCTCCTTCGTCGCGCCCAGCTTCACGTGCTGCTCAGTGCGCGGACGATAGCCGGCGCAGGAAAACATCATGCGCCGCGTGAGGCTGAGCTTTACCGGACGATCGAGCCTGCGCGCGGCCACGGCTGCCATGGCTGCGTGCGGCCAGGGAAACAGCTTGCCACCGAATCCCGAGCCGAGAAAGCGCGTAACCACGCGGACGTTTTCGAGGGGCAAACCGAGCGTCTGCGCCATAACGGCGCGATGATTCACGACCCCTTGCGACGTTTCGTACAGCGTGACGTTTTCGCCCTCCCAGACCACGACCGACGCATGCATCTCGATGGGATTGTGCGTTTCGACCGGCGTGATATAAGTCGCGTCGACTTTAAAGGGCGCGGAGGTGAAGGCCGCATCCGGGTCTCCGCGCTTCGAAACGGATTTGCGCTCGCCGGTGTAGTCGTCGAGGCTGGTGCGCACGTTGGGCGTCTGCGCTTCGTATTCGACCTTGACTGCGGCGGCCGCAGCAGTAGCTTGTTCCAGCGTCTCAGCGATGACGACCGCGACGTGCTGGCCCCAGTGGCGAACGACCTCGTCTTCAAACGCGGAACGCACCTCGCTGTTGGTGGCGTTGTCGTCGCCGGGAACGGTGCGGTAGAGCGGGCCAATGTTGCCGTGATGCAGGACGAGCAGGACGCCGGGCATGCTCTCGGCCGCGGAGGTATCGAGCTTTGTGATGCGCCCGTTGGCAATGCTCGAGATCACCGGCATGGCGTGCGCCATGCGATCGAAGTGAAAGTCGGCGGAGTACTTCGCCGCGCCCGTGGTCTTGAGCGGGCCGTCAATGCGGGCAGTGGGTTTGCCGATGATCGAATCTGCAGCGGTTGCCGGTGTCGTGCTCATGAGTGCTTTCCTTGTCATGCTTCGCGGAACTTCGATTCGAGAAGGTCTTCAATGCGGATGGGCAGTTCGCGGACGCGGACGCCGGTGGCGTGATAGACGGCGGCGGTGATGGCCGGAGCTACGCCGGCCATTCCGATTTCGCCCACGCCGCGCGCGCCGTACTCATTCACGATGGGGTCGGGGTAATCGAGGTAGGTGACGTCGAGATCGGGCAGATCGGCGCAGGTGGCGACGAGGTAATCGGCGAAGCTGCCGTTGATGGGCTGGCCGGTGCGCGGGTCGTAGACGGTCTCTTCAAGCAATGCCATGCCCACGCCCATGACGGCTGCGCCGAGGAGCTGGTTCTTTGCGGGGCCCTGGTTGATGATGCGTCCGCAGTCGAAGACAGAGACGATGCGGCTGACGCGCAGGCGCGCGATCTCGGGTTCCCATTCGACTTCAGCGAAGTGCGCGCCGAACGAATGCATCGAATACTGCTTTGCCTTCGGGTCTTCGAACGAAGGGAACGTGCGGCCAGTGGCGACGATGCCGCTGATGCGCGCCAGGCTGATGAGTTCTTCGAAGGCCACGCCATTGGCGGGCGGATGAGCCGCAGGAACGTCGTCGGAACGAAGCGCAACGCCTTTGAGGCTTGCGTTCTCCTGGCCGGCGTGGACGCGGCCGCCGGAGACGGTGAGGGCCTCGGGCTTCATGCCATAGAACGGCGAGCCGGGTGTGAGCGTAGCGATGTTGAGCAGGCGGTTGACGGCGGTGTTCACCGCATCCGTGGTTGCAGGAAGCACGGCGCTGGTGACCATCGAGCCGCCGGAGGTGGGGCCGTCGGGCAGGGTGGTGTCGCCGAGGAAGACGTCGATGCGATCGAGCGGCACGCCGGTTTTGGCATGCACCACCTGCGCGAAGATCGTATAGGTGCCGGTGCCAATATCCTGCGTGGCGCAGCGAACGCACACGCGGCCGTTGGGGCAGAGCTCAACCGTAGCGGTGCAGGGAATGCGCGCGGCGCCCCACGATGCGGCGCCCATGCCGAGGCCGATGATCTTGCCGTCGCGGCGCATGGAGCCGGCCTCCGGCGTGCGCTTGCTCCAGCCGATTTTTTCCGCGCCGGTGGTGAAGCACTCTTTGAGATGGCGCGAAGAAAACGGCTTGTTCGTGCCTTCGTCGCGCTCGGCGTCATTCTTGAGGCGCAGTTGGAGTGGATCCATCTTGAGCTTGACGGCAAGCTCGTCCATGGCGGACTCGAGGGCGAAGAGGCCGGGCACTGCGCCGGGACCGCGCATGGGCGCGGGTGTGCCCACACCGCGGCGGACCATGCCGGTGGAGACTTCAAGATTCGCGCAAGAGTAGAGGAAGGGCGTCTGCTCGCCGCAGTGTTCCACGAAGTCGTCGAGCAGCGACGTTTCAGAGAAGAAGTCGTGGCGAATGGCGGTGAGCTTGCCGTCCGAAGTCGCGCCCAGGCGGATGCGCTGCTGGGTGCGCGGGCGATGGCCGACGTTGGAGAACATCATGCGGCGGTCAACGCTGAGCTTGACGGGGCGGTTGAGCTGTCGCGCTGCGGCGGCAGCCAGCGTGGATTGCGGCCAGGGTGAGAGCTTGCCGCCAAATCCCGAGCCGATGAAGCGCGAAATCACGCGCAGGTTTTCGCGCGGAATGCCCAGCACCTCCGACATCACGGTGCGAAAACCGACCACAGCCTGCGAGGACTCGTAGAGAGTGAGGTCGTCGCCGTCCCAAACAGCCACGGTGCCGTGCATTTCCATGGGATTGTGGGTTTCGACGGGCGTGACATAGGTCTCGTCGATGACGACCGGGGCTTCAGTCAGCGCATGGTCGGGGTCGCCGCGCTTCCAACTGCTCTGGCGGGGCCCGGTGAAGTCCGCGCTGAGGTCGAGTCGCACGTCGGGCGTTTCCGCGTCATAGTCCACGCGAATGGCCTCAGCCGCGGCGCGCGCCTGCTCCAGTGTCTCGGCCACGACTGCCGCGACATACTGGCCCCAGTAATAGATCCTGTCGTCTTCAAACGGGGGCCGGGTCTCGGCCATGCTGCCGTCCTGCTGGTGAGGAAAGGTGCGATAGACGTTGCGCAGGTTTCCGTGATGGAGAACGAGCAGAACGCCGGGCATCTTCTCCGCGGCACTCACATCGAGCGAACGGATGCGGCCTTTGCCGATGGTGCTCTGCACGGCCACGGCTTGGGCGAGATTGGCAAAGTGATGATCGGCCGCGTAGCGCGCCGTCCCTGTGGTCTTGAGGGGGCCGTCGATGCGGGGCACGGCGGCGCCGATGATCCCGGCGCCCTGGGGAATTTGTGCCGTTGCCATGGTGTTTTCCTCCGTAGCGGGTCAGGCGGTTGCGGTGGCCAACTGGAGCGAGCGCACCACGCAGCGCTTCGCGAGTTCAATCTTGAATGCGTTGTCCTTGTGCGGCTTTGCTCCAGCCAGCGCGGCGTCCGCAGCGTGGCGGAAGTGCTCGGCAGAAGCAGGCTTGCCAAGCAGCGCGGCCTCGGCTTCATGCGACCGCCACGGCCTGGTGCCCACGCCGCCCATCGCCACGCGCACGTAGCGAATAGTGCCGCCTTCCACCTTCGCGATCACCGCGCACGACGCCAGCGCGAACTCGTAGCTGGCGCGATCGCGCAGCTTCAGATACATGGACTTCGCTCCGGGGATCGGTTTGGGCAGATCGACATACGTGACCAGTTCGCCGGGCTCGAGAGCATTCTCGATGTGCGGCGTGTTGCCGGGCAGCTTGTGGAAGTCGGCGAAGGCGATAGTGCGCTTGCCCTTCGGACCCTCGGTGTGGATGACGGCTTCAAGAGCTGCCATGGCCACGCACATGTCTGAAGGATGCGTGGCGATGCATTGATCGCTGGCGCCGAGCACGGCGTGGGTGCGGTTGAAGCCATCCATGGCCGCGCAGCCCGAGCCGGGCGTGCGCTTGTTACAGCCGTAACCGCCGGGCGTGCCGGCGCTGGGCTCGCGGAAGTACGCGCAACGTGTGCGCTGCAGCAGGTTGCCGCCGGTGGTAGCCATGTTGCGCAACTGCGCCGACGCGCCGGAAAGAATCGCCTCCGACAGCACGGCATAGTCTTTCTGCACGTCGGCGTTGTAGGCAAGGTCGGAGTTGCGCACCATGGCGCCGACGCGCAGGCCGCCGTCGGGCAACTTCTCGATCTTGTCGAGCGGGAGAAGGTTGATATCGACGAGACCTGAAGGCTGCTCGACACCCAGCTTCATCAAGTCGACAAGCGTGGTGCCGCCGGCGATGAACCTGGCTCCGCTGGCCGCGGCCAGAGCCTTGTCGATGTTTGCGGCCTTTGTGTATAGAAAGGTCTGCATGATCGCTCCTTTGGGCTGGATTCAGGCCCGCGACTGGCGCACCTGGCGCACGGCCGCAACAATGTTGGAGTATGCGCCGCAGCGGCAGAGGTTGCCGGCCATGGCATGCTTGATGTCCTCGTCGCTGGGGCCGATCGGCTCCTTGAGCAACGCGACGGCGCTCATGATCTGCCCGCTGGTGCAGTAGCCGCACTGGTATCCGTCGTGCTCCACGAAGGCCGCCTGCATGGGGTGCAGATTGTCCGGCTGGCCGACGCCTTCGATGGTGGTGATCTCGTCGCCCTCGTGCATCACGGCGAAGGAGAGGCAGCTGTTTACGCGGCGGCCGTTCACGTGCACCGTGCATGCGCCGCACTGGCCGTGGTCGCAGCCCTTCTTGGTGCCGGTCAGGTGGATGCGCTCGCGAAGCGTATCAAGAAGCGTGGCGCGGGTGTCGAGATTGCGCAGCGCGTACTCCTTGCCGTTGATTCGCAGCGTGACGTTCGCGGTCGCGATACCGGCGGGTGCGGCCTCTTCCTGTGCCGCGGGTTCAATGGCAGGCGCAGCCTGCCCCAGCGGCGCGGCGCCCGCCAGCAGGCCGGTGGCGCCCAGGCCTGACAAGAATGACCGCCGGCTGAAGCTGCCTTTGCCCGGCTCTTCAGGCGCGAGCGGTTCCAAGTCGACGGACTGGCGCTCGTCCGCCATCGCGCCGAGGTCACATGGTTGCGTTTTCGGCGCGAAGCGTGCGCGAAGATGCTTGAAGCGCAAGTTGGGTGAAGCTGTCACAGCGACCTCCTCGGGACAGGGCGAGCGAATTGTGTTCCGCCGGGGTGGTTGGCGGCCCCCGCACGCTGCTTCGGCGCGGGAACAAGGAGAAACCAAACAAACCCCAGCAACGTCGTTTCAGTTCATCGTGAAGCGACGAGCCTAATCGTACCGCTTTCGGAGTGCGGGATGGAACGGCGTCATCGTATTGTCAAAACAAAGAGAGCAGCCCGGGGAAGCAACTCACCTGCAAAACTTGCCGCCGCACGAGCGATTCAGCGTGGAGAGTCCGCCGGCGCCTGATGATTGCCGGCGAAGGCTTTGGGGAAGACTCCTTCGAAGGCGTTTGATCCAATCAACAGGGACTCTGTTGCGGGCGTAATCGTTTCCAGGCATATCCGGCGCCGGGCGTCTTCTCTATGCTTCGTCCGGCGGCGAATGCCTGGCTAAAGGGATTGCACAAGCTCGCGCGTTTCTTCAACCAGCGGTTCGGTTGCCGCAGGCCTGCGCACGCGAATCCGTTCTTCAATGTTGCGGTAGTTTTCGATCTTGTGGGTAAGCAGCGCGTGGGCCTTTTCGAGCGCCTGGATCTGGGCTGCAATGGTGGCCTGGTGCTCTTCGAGGATCTTTCGACGGTCGAGGGACGTGTCGTCTCCGCGTTCGCGCAGCGCCGCATAGCGCTGCATTTCGCGAATGGGCATATTCGTGTCGCGCATGCAATGCAAAAAGTTGAGCCATGCCTCGTCCTGGTCCGAGTACCGGCGGTGACCGTTGCGCGCGCGCCCGACGGGTTGAATGAGTCCAACGCGCTCGTAGTAACGCAGCGTGTGCGCGGTCATGCCGCAACGCTGAGCCATGGTGCGAATCGTGTATCCTGCGTCCCTCATATGACCAACGTACTCCCTGGAGCGCGCTCCAAGTCAAGGCAGAGGTGGGAGGCCGATCTGTGACGGTTAGATTAACATAAATGCCGTGGTTTCAGCGCGATGCGGGAGATGTGAGAACGCTGCGGATGACGCCGTTTACATTTCTTAAGATTGGCGGCCGGACGGACCTTAAGACCGGTTCCACCATGGGATGATTGAGATCAGTTTCAAGCACAGGACGAAAACAATGGATCGAAGCAGCTACGAAGCGATGTTGCACATCGCGCTCGAAGAAGCGCGGCAGGGATCTGCGGAGGGTGGCATTCCGATTGGAGCGGCACTGTTCACCGAGACGGGCGAACTGGTGAGCCGCGGGCACAATCGCCGCGTGCAGGATGGCGATCCCAGCATTCATGGCGAAACAGACGCGTTTCGCCGCGCAGGAAGGCAGCGCAGTTATCGCAGGCTCATCATGGTGACCACGCTGGCTCCGTGCTGGTATTGCAGCGGGCTGGTGCGGCAGTTCCGCATCGGCACGGTGGTGGTGGGCGAGAGCCGCACATTCAGCGGCGGAATCCAGTGGCTGCGCGAGAACGGCGTGAAGGTGATCGACATGGACAGCGCTGCATGCCGTGAACTGCTCGAGAGCTACATCGCGCGGCATCCTGACGTGTGGAACGAAGATATCGGGGAGGAGTAGTAGCTTGCGTGCGATATGCTTCTGGCGGAGGTCGCATTGGATCGTCGACGTTTTCTTTCCGCATCGTTGGTCACATCTGCTGTTGCGTTGACGCATGAGACAAGCGCCCAGGCTGCCGCCGCACCGGCGCGTGAATACTATCAACTGCGCCGGTACCTGCTGCAGAGCGGGCCGCAGAACGGGCTCACTGAACACTACATCGGCGATGCGCTGATTCCTGCTCTGAGTCGCCGCAGCATGGGTCCGGTAGGCGCGTTCCGACTCGATATAGGCCCCGAGACGCCGGCGTATTACGTGCTGATTCCATCGCATTCGGTGGAGGAGCTCGTGACGCTCGACCTCGCGCTCGGGAAGGACGCGGAGTTCTTGAAAGCGGCGGAGCCCTTCTGGAATGCGCCCGCGACCGCTCCGGCGTTTATGCGCACGGAATCAACACTGCTGGCGGCCTTCGCAGGATGGTCGCGCGTGACGCCTCCTCCCATGGCCGCGGGCACGAAACGCGTCTATCAGCTTCGCACCTACGAGAGCCCGAGTTATGGCGATCACGTGCGCAAGGTGGAGATGTTTCACGCGGGCGAGTTCGACATCTTCAAAGCAGCGGGTTTTCACAACGTGTTCTTTGGGGACACGCTGATCGGCGCGCGCATGCCCAGTCTCACTTACATGCTGAGCTTTAACGACCTGGCGGAGTTGAATGC
>Ga0335069_10004377_pt1 | contig 20997 bp, 27 predicted proteins | sample Lox_Sample_11_FD_206714 | JGI IMG/M metagenome (GOLD analysis project Ga0335069, IMG submission 206714) | Soil microbial communities from Loxahatchee National Wildlife Refuge, Florida, United States - Lox_Sample_1.1 | ecosystem: Environmental > Terrestrial > Soil > Wetlands | place: USA...
GGATACACGAAGCCGTGGAAGTCGCGCTGGTTTGTGGAGCGCGACTACGACAAACTGCTGCTTGAAGACGTCAAGCTGAAGGCGGAGCTGAAAGACAAGCTCAAGTCGGCGGGCGTCAGCTCGGTTGAGATCGAGCGTCCCGGCAACAAGTTGCGCATCATTATCAAGACGGCGCGGCCGGGGATTATCATCGGGCGCAAGGGCGCCGAAATTGACAAGCTGAAGCAGGAGCTGCAGAAGCGCACCAATCGCGAAGTCCACGTCGATATTCAGGAAGTGCATAAGCCCGAGCTTGACGCGCAACTGGTGAGCGAATCGATTGCGCTGCAGCTGGAAAAGCGCGTTGGCTTCCGGCGCGCGATGCGCAAGTCGGTGGACTCGGCGTTGCGTTTCGGCTGCAAGGGCATTAAGGTTCGCGTGAGCGGACGCCTGAACGGCAATGAAATCGCGCGTTCCGAATGGTATCTGCAGGGCCGGTTGCCGCTGCATACGCTGCGCGCCGACATCGATTATGGATTTACCGAAGCGCGAACGACGTATGGTGTGATCGGCGTGAAGTGCTGGGTTTATAAAGGCGAGATTCTGCCGACGAAGAAGCGCGAAGCGACCCCGGCGCGTGAGCCGCAGACGACGGGAGCTTTTTAAGGTGAGGGGTCAGAGGTCAGAGGCGAAGATCAAAACCTCTGGGTTTCGGGCTCTTGCTGGGAACTGACATCCGAGAACTGAGAACTGACTTATGTTGATGCCCAAGAAAGTTAAGTACCGCAAGCAGCAACGCGGGCGCATGACCGGGAAGGCTTGGAAGGGTTCGGAGTTGGCATTTGGCCAATTCGGATTAAAAGTCCTTGAGCCGGGGTGGATCACCGACCGCCAGATCGAGGCGAGCCGCGTGGCGATGACGCGTTTCGTTAAGCGCGGCGGCAAGATTTGGATCCGCTTGTTTCCGGATAAGCCGGTCACGAAGAAGCCGGCCGAAACCCGTATGGGTAAAGGCAAGGGCGCACCGGATCACTGGGTTGCGGTGGTGAAGCCGGGCCGGATTCTGTTTGAGATGGAAGGCGTGACGGTCACCGAGGCGCAGGAAGCGATGCGGCTGGCGTCGCACAAAATGCCGCTGCGGACGACGTTCGTGAAACGGGAGACGCTGTAGGAGTCGCGAGTTTCGAGTCGCGATTGAACAAGCTGAGGCATACAGGTTGGCTCTCAAACAAAAAGTGGTTTCACTGAGAACTGAGAACTAGTTATGAAGGTAGAAAAGATTCGCAACTTAACCGACGTGGAGCTCAAGCACCAGGAGCGCGATCTGGCGGACCAGCTCTTTAAGCTGAAGTTCCAGATGAACATGGGCCAGACCGAGAGCCTGAAGAAGATTCGCGGGCTGCGCCGCGACATCGCGCGCGTGAAGACCGTGCTGCGCGAGCAGGAGTTGTCACAGGCCAAAGTGGCGGCGACGGAGAAGAAATAATGGCGGACATACAGGCCCAGACCGAAAAACACGCGAACCATAAGATCCTGATCGGCAAAGTCACGTCGAACAAGATGAAGAAGACGATTGTCGTCGAAGTGACGCGGCAGAAGGCGCATCCGCTATATGCGCGCGTGATTTCGATCCGCAAGAAGTTTTACGCGCACGACGAGAAGAACGAAGCCCACATCGGCGATTTCGTGAAGATCGAAGAGTCGCGCCCGCTCTCGCGCCTGAAGCGCTGGACGCTGAAAGAGATTGTCCGCAAGACGGCGCTGGTGCCGGAAACGACCATTGACGCCGAAGCCGGCGCGGCGCGTTAAGGATCATAGGGAGAAACGAACATGGCCGTAATGATGAGAACCATGCTCGAGGTCGCCGACAACTCCGGCGCCCGCAAGCTGCAGATGATTTTGCCACTCGGCGGCGGAACGGGATTGCGCGCAAAACTCGGCGACGTGATCACGGCGAGCGTGAAAGAAGCCGCGCCCGACGGACAGGTGCAAAAGGGCAAAGTAGTGAAGGCGGTGATTGTGCGCACGCGCAAAGAGCATCGTCGGCGCGACGGAACTTACATCCGCTTCGACCAAAATGCGGCCGTGCTGATCAACGAGGCTGGCGAGCCGGTCGGAACGCGCGTATTCGGCCCCGTGGCTCGCGAACTGCGCGAGAAGAAGTTTTTGAAGATTGTGTCGCTGGCGCCGGAAGTGCTGTGAGGCATTTGGTAATCGGGTAATTGAGTAATTTTGTAATCGAAAACCAAGGCGCGGTTTTTCAATTACAAAATTACTCAATTACGAAATTGCAAAACTAAGAGAGATCGGAATTTGTTATGGGAACAGCAACGACAACTGCACATAAGAGAGTGGATATCCGGCGCAATGACACGGTGAAAGTCATGACCGGACGCGATGCGGGCAAGGAAGGCCGAGTACTGCGTGTATTCCCCGACGAGGGACGTGTGCTCGTCGAGCACGTCATGACGGTGAAGAAGCACGTGCGCCCGAATCAGCAGCGCAATATCAAGGGCGGCATCGCCGAGCAGGAACGCCCGATTCCGTTGTCGAACGTGGCCTTGGTTTGCGGAACGTGTGGCCCGGTGCGCGTCGGACACGAAGTGCAGGGCGAGCGCAAGGTGCGCGTCTGCAAGAAGTGCGGCGCGACTTTAGACAAGTAATTTGTAATTGGTGATTTGTGATTGGTAATTGAAAACCTGATGCGGTGAGGTCTCAATTACAAATTGGAAATTCCTCACGAACCGGTAACCACTCCGAAACCGTGATGGAGAAGGTAAAAGAAAATGGCAAAGGACGAACAGAAGCAGCAAAAAGGCGATCAGCAGAAGCCGAAGGGCGGCAAGCCGGGAAAACCGGAAAAGCACGCGGCGGCTGAAGAGAAGGCTGGTCCGGAGGCTCCGCGGCATTCGGCGAAGGAACGTCCGCGGTTGCGCGTGCGCTTCGAAAAAGAAGTGGCTGCCGCGCTCGCCAAGGAACTTGAGCTGAAGAACCCGATGGCGGTCCCGAAGCTGAATAAGATCGTCGTCAACATGGGTGTGGGCGAGGCGACGCAGAACGCGAAGATCATGGATCCGGCCGTGAATGAACTCGGCCAGATCACCGGCCAGAAGCCGGTTGTGACCAAAGCGAAGAAGTCGATTGCGGCTTTCAAGGTACGCGAAGGGATGCCGATTGGCGCGATGGTTACGCTGCGCGGCGACCGTATGTACGAATTTTTCGATCGCCTGGTGACGATTGTTCTGCCCCGCGTGCGCGACTTCCGCGGAGTTTCGACGAAGTCGTTTGACGGGCGCGGCAACTACACGCTTGGGCTGCACGACCAGTTGATCTTCCCAGAGATCGATTACGCGAAGGTCGACAAGTTGAAGGGCATGAACGTGACGATTGTGACGACGGCGCGGAGCGACAATCAGGCGCGCAGTCTGTTGAAGCATTTGGGAATGCCGTTCAGGGCGAATTAATCGGGTCATCGGATGATCGGGTCATCGGATGATCCGGAAACGCAGAAGTTGAGAGATTGAGTTCAGGTTTTAGGAGCTACGTTTGGCAACGACAGCAAAACGAGTCAAGGACGGCGCGGAGAGCAAGGTTAAACCGCGCAACAGGAAGCCTCCGAAGTTTTCGACGCGCAAGCACAACCGCTGCAAGATTTGCGGGCGGCCTCGCGCTTATCTCCGGAAGTTCGGCATCTGCCGTCTGTGTTTCCGGGGACTGGCGCTGCGCGGCGAAATTCCAGGCGTTTCGAAGTCGTCCTGGTAGGGAAAAGCGTCCTGCGGTTTTCGTCCGTCGTCCTTCGCACGCGCAACAACGGAGGACCAAAGACGAAGGACGAAGGGCGGTAGCAAGCAACAGCCGCTGCTAGGTTCTCCGCATAACGCGGAGCGAACGGGCGGCTTGAGGAGAAGCAAACGATGAGGTTGACCGATCCGGTCGCAGACATGCTGGCGCGCATTCGCAATGCGATCCGCGCCCGCCATCAAAAGGTCGATATACCGGCTTCCAAGCTGAAGACCGAAATTGCCCGCATTCTCAAGGAAGAGGGCTATATCGCGAACTTCAAGCCGACGGAAGAAGAAGGACACAAGGTTCTGCGCGTCTATTTGAAGTACGGCAACAATAACGAAGCCGTGATTTCGAACCTGGCGCGCGTGTCGCGTCCGGGCTGCCGCGTGTATGTGCGTCGCACCGAGATTCCGCGCGTTCTGGGCGGCCTCGGGATCAACATCCTGACCACGCCGAAGGGCGTGATGACAGGACGCCAGGCCCGCAGGCAGGGACTGGGCGGCGAGTTGTTGTGTGAAGTTTGGTAGATGCAGCCGTCAGCGATCAGCCGTGAGCCCTCAATAAGAGCTGCGGAACTGAACGCTGAGAACTGAGAGCTGAGAGCTTATTTATGTCACGAATTGGAAAAAAGCCGATCGCGATTCCCAAGGGGGTCACGGTCAAATTTGAAGGCAACCTCGTCCTGGTGCAGGGGCCGAAAGGCAAGATGGATACCCCGCTTCCGTCCGGAATCAAGATGGAGCAGCAGGACGGGCACCTCGTTGCGCTGCGCGAGAACGACTCGCAGGCAGCCGTTCACGGGCTTGCCCGCGCGCTCGTCAACAACGCCGTTGAAGGCGTCACCAAGGGCTGGACGCGCGAACTGGAAATCGTCGGCATCGGCTACCGCGCCGAGATGAAGGGCAAGACGATCGTGGTATTCAACCTCGGGTATTCGCACCCGATTGAATATCCGCTGCCCACGGGAGTCGAAGCGGCGGTCGATCCGAAACAGACGAAGATTTCCTTGACCGGCATCGACCGGCAGAAGGTCGGACAAGTCGCCGCCGAAATGCGCGCGCTGCGCCCACCCGATCCGTACAAGAACAAGGGTGTGCGCTACGCCGGCGAGCGGTTGAAGAAGAAGGTTGGAAAGACGGGAGCGAAATAAGATCGTCGTTGGTCGTTAGTCCTTAGTCGTTCGGGAAGTCGATGAGAACGACGCAGGTTTGCTAATGACTGGCGACTGACGACAAGGATTTGCCATGCTGAATAGAGCCTCAAAGAACCAGACGCGGCAGGTTGTGCACAGCCGCATCCGGAAAAAAGTGATTGGAACGGCGGAACGTCCGCGGCTGAACGTTTATCGCTCGTTGAACCATATTTATGCGCAGGTGATCGACGATCTCGAAGGCAAGACGCTGGCGTCGGCTTCGTCTGCGGTCGGCAAGAAGGGCGAGCGCACAACCGGCGGGAACGTGGCTGCGGCCAAGAATATCGGCAAGAAGATTGCAGAGCTCGCCAAGCAGAAGGGCATCACCAAGGTGGTGTTCGACCGCGGCGGATACATCTATCACGGACGCATCAAGGCGATTGCCGATGCGGCACGGGAAGCGGGATTGCAATTCTAGCTGCGAGCTTCGAGCCGCGAGTTTTCGGCGACCGATAGGTTGCCGAGCCTGAGGGCAGGAGCCAAAGCTGATTAGGAAACAGAATGCCTAGAGTAATGAAGAAACTCGATGCGGGTGCGTTTCAGTTGAAGGACCAGGTGGTCTCGATCAACCGCGTGACCAAGGTCGTCAAGGGCGGCAAGAACCTGTCGTTCGCGGCGCTGGTCGTGGTCGGCGATCCGACCGCGGCCGTGGTTGGCTACGGTTCCGGCAAGGCCAAGGAAGTTCCCCAGGCGATTCGCAAAGGGATCGAGTCGGCTAAGAAGAACCTGATGCAGATCAACCTGACGCAGACGACTGTGCCGCACACTGTGCTTGGCCGTTATGGCTCGGGCAAGGTGCTGCTGAAGCCGGCTCCGGAAGGAACCGGCGTCATTGCGGGCGGCGCGGTGCGCGCGGTCATGACCTCGGCGGGCGTTCAGAACGTGCTGACCAAGTCAATCGGCACGACGAACCCGCACAATGTGATCAAGGCCACGTTCGATGCGCTGAAGAAGCTGAAGAATAAGGAAGTGGTAGCGTCGCTGCGCGGTAAGGCGGTTGAGGAACTCTAAAACAAGCTTGTAGCTCCTAGCTTCTAGCTAGTAGCTAAGAGCCAGTAGCTAGGAATCAAAATGACGGCACAGACATCGAAATCGACGGGCACGATCCAGATCAAGCAGGTGCGCTCTGCGATCTGCTCGCCGGAAAAGTACAAGAGAGTTATTAAAGGGCTGGGCTTCACCCGGCTGAACCAGGTTATCGAGCGCCCGAACACGTCCGCGATTCGCGGCATGATCAAGAAGGTGCCGCACCTGGTGGAGATTGTGGATTAGGTGTTAGGCGTTGGGTCTTGGGTGTTAGGAAAACCCGAGACTGAGCATGCTTTTCCTAAGACCTAGCAACTAAGACCTAAGGCCTGGAATTGATATGAATCTTTCGACGATCAAAGCGCCTCGTAAGGCTAACACGAACCGCAAGCGGGTCGGACGCGGCATGGGTTCGGGCATGGGCAAGACCTCCACTCGCGGACACAACGGACAGTGGTCGCGCTCCGGCACCCGGCTCATCCGCGGATTTGAGGGCGGGCAGATGCCGTTGCACCGCCGTCTACCCAAGCGCGGCTTCACCAACATTTTCCGTGAGGAATATGACATCGTGAACCTCAGCAGCCTAGCTACGCTCGGCCAGACCGAGGTCAATCCCGACGTCCTCAAAAAGGCGCGCCTCGTAGGCGGGAAAGCTCCAGTAAAAATTCTCGGCAATGGCGAACTCACGACCGCCATCACGGTGCATGCGCACAAATTTTCGAAGTCGGCTCAGGAAAAAATTACCAAGGCGGGCGGCAAGTTCGAGGTCTTGCAGTAATGCTGGAAAAGCTGGCAAACATCTTCCGGGTTCCCGATTTACGCAAGCGCGTGCTATTCACGCTTGGCCTGCTGGCGGTGTACCGTGTCGGCGGCCATATTCCGACGCCTGGCATCAATGCCGACAAGCTGGCGCAGTTCTTCGAGCAGAACCGGGGCTCGGTGCTGGGCTTTGTCGACCTGTTTAGCGGCGGAAACCTGCGCCGTCTGACGATCTTCGCGCTCGGCATCATGCCGTACATCACGGCGTCGATCATTCTTCAGCTCCTCACAGTGGTTTACGAGCCATTGGCGAAGCTGCAGAAGGAAGGCGAACTCGGACGGAAGAAGATTACCCAGTGGACGCGTTATCTGACCGTTGTCCTCAGTGCGGTGCAGTCGTTCGGCATCGCGGTCAGCCTTGTGAAAGCTGGTGACTTTGTCACCATGTCGTCGAGTCAGTTCATTCCGCTGACGATGCTCACATTGACCACCGGGTCGGCGTTCATTATGTGGCTCGGCGAGCAGATCACTGAGCGCGGTATTGGTAACGGCATGTCGCTGCTGATTTTTGCCGGCATTGTGGTCGGACTGCCACGCGGTGTGGCTGACTTGCTGGAAAAAGCGAAGTCAGCGGCTTGGGGCCCGTTCACGTTCCCCGCGCTTATTATTCTTATTGCGCTGATGATCGCGGTCGTGGCTTTCATCGTGTACGTCGAGCGCTCGGAACGCAGGATTCCCGTGCAGTACGCCAAGCGCGTGGTTGGACGCAAGGTGATGGGCGGCCAGTCGACGCATCTGCCGTTGCGCGTGAATGCCGGCGGCGTTATGCCGGTCATCTTTGCCTCGTCCATCTTGGCATTGCCGCAGATGATGGGAGCTACTTTTAAGAACAATAAAGTTATTGGCGGAATGCTCGATGCGTTGCGGTGGGGAGAGCCGCTCTACACAATTCTTTACGCGCTTGGCATCATTTTCTTCGCTTACTTCTACATCTCGATCGTGTTCAATCCGAACGAGGTGGCCGACAACATGCGGAAATGGGGCGGGTTCATCCCCGGCATCCGGCCGGGCAAGCGCACCTCCGACTTCATCAACGACGTGCTTACGCGGATCACGCTGGTCGGAGCGCTTTATTTGATCTTGATCTCGCTCATCCCCGAATGGATGATCGCCGGCATCAAGCTGAACCACTTGTTATTCGTCGGGCGCTTCTTCGAGAATCTCCCGACTTGGGTCACGAACGGTTTGGGCGTGAACTTTTATTTCGGCGGTACTTCGCTGCTGATCGTTGTCGGCGTGGCCATGGACACGGTCACGCAGATCGAAGCGCAGCTCATCATGCGGCATTATGACGGCTTCACGCCGAAGAGCGGCCGCCTTCGCGGCCGCCGGTGGTAAGTTGCCGCGGTTTGCATGGTGGATAAGACTGCGCAAATTGGCCCGGTAATCCTGCTCGGCCCCCCAGGGGCTGGCAAGGGCACTCAGGCCAGGATTATCGTCGAGCGCTACGGGATTCCGCAGATCTCGACTGGCGAGCTCTTACGAGATCACGTCGCGCGCCAGACCGATCTCGGGCGCAAGGCGAAGGCGATCATCGATCGCGGCGAACTGGTTCCGGATGACCTGATGTACGGAATCGTCGCCGAGCGATTGCGCCAGAATGACGCGCGCCGCGGGTTTGTTTTAGACGGCTTTCCCAGGACAGCCGCCCAGGCAGGATGGCTCGATGCCTTCCTCCGTAAAGAGTTCTTTGACAATGGGGCTTCAGGACCGCGGGCTTCGGATCCGGTTGTGATCCAATTGGTTGTTGACTATAATCAACTACTGCTGCGGCTTACCGGACGGCGTTCGTGTCCCACCGATGGACGGCTCTATAACATTCACTTTCAGCCACCTAAAGTAGATGGGCTGTGCGATGTGGATGGCACCCCGTTAATCATTCGTGATGACGACCGCGAAGAGGTTGTGCGCGAGCGTCTGAATGTTTACGAAAGGCAGACGAAACCGGTGGTGGATTATTTCCGGCAGCAGGGAAAGGTCATCGGGGTCAACGCCGATCAACCGGTGGATCAGGTTACGGCTAGCATTTTCGGCGTGATTGAAAGCCGCCGTGGCCAGTGCGCGCCTTCGTAGACGAGCTGGCGAAGCAGGAAAAATGGGCTCTGGAGAAGACAGGATTATCCGCAAATCGCCGGCAGAGATCGAGAAGATGCGGCGAAGCGGCCAGATGGTTCGCCAGGTGCTCAATCATGTGAAGAGCGTGGTCGCGCCTGGCGCGACTACGATGGACCTGGAGAGCACGGCCGCGAAGTTGATCCAGGAACTGGGAGCGATGCCGGCATTCAAAGGATATTACGGTTATCCCTGCGTGCTCTGCACCTCAGTGAATGAAGAGATCGTACACGGCATCCCGTCGGAAAAGCGGGTGCTCAAGACGGGCGACATTGTTTCGATCGATTGCGGCGTGGTTTTCGACGGATATTACGGAGACGCGGCGATCACGGTGCCGGTGGGCGATTCGCTGACGCCGGAATTGAAGAAGCTGCTCGAAGTGACGGAAGCTTCGTTATACAAGGGCATCGAGCAGGTGAAGATTGGAAACACGATTGGCCACGTAGGTTCGGCGATTCAGAAGCACGTGGAAGCGGCCGGATTCAGTGTGGTACGCGAGTTTGTCGGGCACGGGATCGGAACGAAGTTGCACGAGGCGCCGCAGATCCCGAACTTCGGCAAGAAGGGCCAAGGGCCGGAGCTGTCCGAAGGCATGGTGCTGGCCATCGAACCGATGGTAAATTCGGGTGGGCCCGGCACAAAGGTTTTGAGCGATAAATGGACGGCCGTAACGCTCGACGGCAGCTACAGCGCGCATTTCGAGCACTGTGTAGCCGTGACGAAGCAGGGGCCGGTGATTTTGACGAACTAGTTCTCAGTTCTCAGTGAGAGTCGAGAAGGTTTAACTGAGAACTGAGAGCAAGGAACTGAGAACTGATTTTTGGAGGTCAATGAGCAAAGAAGACGCGATTGAAGTTGAGGCGTCTAGCAGGCGTGAGCGAAGCGGGAGCCCGCTGCCGAAATCCCGAGCGAAGCGAAGGATCTCAGGCAAGTAGGAATTCAGGGAGGGTAATGAGTAAAGAAGACGCGATTGAAGTGATGGCCACGGTGATCGAGCCGTTGCCGAACGCCATGTTCAAGGTGGAACTGGAAAATAAGCACCAGGTACTGGCGCACGTTTCCGGCAAGATGAGAAAGAACTTCATCCGCATTCTGCCGGGCGACAAAGTCGCAGTCGAGCTTTCTCCGTACGACCTGAATCGCGGACGGATTGTGTACCGCTATAAATAGGTAAGAGGTTTTGTAAAAGGGCACCCCTTCAGGCGTGCAGATCGGAATCGGAGTCAATGGGGCCTTAGCCCCCGGAGAGTCGGAGTAGAGATGAAAGTCAGGGCGTCGGTAAAGAAAATTTGCGACAAGTGCAAGATCATCCACCGCAAAGGCGTGGTGCGGGTGATCTGTGAGAACACGAAACATAAGCAACGGCAGGGATAGGTCTGCGGTTGTCTTTTACTGACAACTGAGAACCGAGAACTGAGAACTGGGGTAAAGAATGGCACGTATTGCAGGCGTCGATCTTCCGCGCAACAAGCACACGAACATCGCGCTCACTTACATCTACGGAATCGGCAACTCGCGCGCGGCGCGCATTCTGGCCGCGGCCAATGTCGACGGCGCGAAGAAGGTTCAGGACCTCGCCGAGGACGAAGTGAACCGCATCCGTCAGGTCATCGAGAGCGAAGGCGGCGTCGAGGGCGACCTCCGCAAAGACGTTTCGATGAACATCAAGCGGCTGATCGAAATCGGCTCTTATCGCGGAAATCGTCATCGCCGCAATCTACCGGTTCGCGGACAGCGCACGCACACAAATGCCCGTACTCGCAAGGGTCCGCGCAAAGGAACGGTCGCGCAGAAGAAGAAGGCGACAGCAAAAACATAATAATCAGGTGTCAGGTCTTAGGTGTCAGGTCTCAGGAAAACCGAGACCCCCCTAAGGCCGAACACCTAACACCTGAGACCTAACTATGGCTAAACCAGCAGCAGCGGGCGGTACAGCCGCTCCCGAGAAAAAAGGCAAGACAAAGAAGTTCAAGAAGAAAGAGCGCAAGCACGTTCCCCACGGACTCGTGCACGTGCAGGCCTCTTTCAATAACACGATCGTCACGATCACCGACATGAATGGCAATGTCCTTTCATGGAAGAGCTCGGGATCGCTCGGCTTCCGCGGATCGCGCAAGGGCACGCCATTCGCCGCGCAGCAGGCCGCCATGAACGCCGCCAATATGGCGCGCGATCACGGTGTTCGCAGTGTCGACGTGCGTGTCAGCGGCCCCGGTTCGGGCCGCGAGTCGGCCGTGCGCGCGCTGGCTGCCGCTGGTATCGAAGTCCGTTCTATCAAGGACACGACTCCGATCCCGCATAACGGGTGTCGGCCGCCGAAGCGGCGCCGTGTGTAGAGAACGAGATCACATTAAATAGGCTTAGGCATTAGGTCTCAGGTGTCAGGAAAAGCAAAAACCTTGATTGATGGCCTGAGACCTGACACCTGAGACCTGATTTTCGTCCGGGACGAAGGGTTAGCCAAGGTATTCGGCCTCGCGCAGCATAGGCAGGCTGGAATCGAAACCTGTAAACCGGTCATCTAAAAGGAGAATAACTTGGCACGTTACACCGATGCAGTTTGCCGTCTTTGTCGCCGCGAGGGCATTAAGCTTTTCCTGAAAGGCACCAAGTGCTTCAGCGACAAGTGTCCCATTGAAAAGCGCAATTTTGCTCCCGGCCAGCATGGCAAAGACAAGAAGACCAAGGTCGTAGGGTACGGCCTGCAGTTGCGCGAAAAACAGAAAGCCAAGCGCATTTATTTCACCCAGGAAGGCCAGTTCCGCAACTACTTTGAGAACGCGGCTCGGTCCAAGGGCGTGACCGGCGCGAAGCTGCTGGAGCAGCTTGAACGTCGCCTCGACAACGTCGTCTTCCGGCTCGGCTTCGGAATTTCCCGCCGCCAGGCGCGGCAGCTTGTGCGCCATGGACACGTGCAGGTCAACGGCAAGAAGGTCAACATTCCTTCGTATGAGGTCAAGGTCGGCGACGAGGTCGCGATCCGCGAGAACAGCAAGAAGGTTCCGATTCTCGAAATCGCGAAGGACTTCGCCAGCCATCAGCCGGTTCCGATGTGGCTTAATGTCGACCGCGACAACTACAAGGGAAGCGTGCAGGCGCTGCCGAAGCGCGAAGATATCCAGCTGCCGGTGAATGAGCAGTTGATTGTCGAACTGTACAGCAAGTAAAGGTGTACGAGTTCCGGCGGATTTCGTAATTGTTAATTGAGTATTGAAAAGCAATGCGGAGATTGGTTTTGGGCTTCAAATTACCCGATTACCAAATTTCCAAATTACTCAATCGTTCTGGTCCATTTTCGTGCCAGATCAGCCTTTTCTACCTTTGACCTGAGCTGGACCCTCAGCGAGGAAGAATTGAGCCATATGGCCGAGAGGAGAAACACATGCTTTGGAGAGGTTTTCAAAAGCCGAAACGGCTGGCCAGCGATGCTCAGTCACTTACCGATAAGTACGGAATGTTCTGGGCGCAGCCCTTTGAACGGGGCTTCGGCACCACCATCGGCAACGCGCTTCGCCGCGTGCTACTAAGCTCGATCGAAGGCGCCGCCGTAACCGCCGTCAAGATCGAAGGCGTGCTGCACGAGTTCCAGTCGATTCCGGGCGTTGTCGAAGACGCGACCGATATCATCTTGAACCTCAAGCAGGTTCCATTCAAGCTCTCGGGAGACGGTCCGAAGGCGATCTACCTGCGCGCCGATCAGCCCGGTGTTGTAACAAGCGGCATGATCGAAGCCGATGCCGATGTTGAGATTCTCGACAAGGAAATCTACATCGCCACGGTCAGCGAAGGCGGACGCCTTGACATGGAAATGCGCCTCAAGCGTGGCCGCGGGTACGTCTCTGCCGACAAGAATTTCGAAGACGATCTCGGCATCGGATTCATCCCGATCGATTCGGTCCACTCGCCGGTGCGCAAGTGCAACTACACCGTCGAAGCCGCCCGCCTCGGCCAGATCACCGATTACGACAAGCTGACGCTCGAAATCTGGACCAACGGTTCTGTTACTCCTGCGGACGCGCTCGGCCTCGCCGCGAAGCTGGTGAAAGATCATATGAACATCTTCATCAACTTCGAGGAAGAGATCGAGACTGCTGCGTCGAGTGAAGAGCGCCGTCCGGAGATCAAGAACGAGAATTTGAACCGCTCGGTCGAAGAGCTTGAGCTTTCCGTCCGCAGCTACAACTGCCTGAAGAACGCGAATATTCAGACGATCGGCGAACTGGTTCAGAAGACCGAAGCGGAGATGCTGAAGACGAAAAACTTCGGGCGCAAGTCGCTGAACGAGATTAAAGAAATTCTGTCATCGATGGGCCTGAGCCTGGGCATGAAGATCGACGAGCACGGGAACGCCGTGCCTGGACCGACTTCGAACCAGATTCTGCCGGCTTCGATGTACGCGGATAACGATCTGTGAGCAGTGGCCAGTGGCCAGTGGTCAGTTGCCAGTAAAAGCTGACCATAGGCCAGTGGCGCCCTTGGGCATAGTGCCCGGGAGAGTTTAAAAGACTAGCCACTGGCCACTGGCCACTGGCAACTGGGGTTTAGCATGCGTCACAAAGTCGCAGGATACAAACTTGGCCGCACTACCAGCCATCGGCGTTCGCTCTTCCGGAACATGGTGACTTCGATCATCATGGAAGAGCGCATTGAAACCACGGCCATCAAAGCCAAAGCTGTCCGCCCGATCGTCGAAAAGATGATCACGCTCGGTAAGAAGGGAAACCTCGCCGCTCGGCGTCAGGCCGCTTCCTTCCTCATGTCGGACGAGGCTGTCCGCAAGCTGTTTGATACCGTGGCGCCGCGCTTTGGCGACCGCAACGGCGGATATCTGCGCATCGTGCGCACCGCGTGGCGCAAGGGCGATGGAGCCGAAAAGGCGTTCATCGAGTTGCTTGGCAGCGAGCAGGTCCTCGACGAGAAGCGCCAGAAACGCGCCGAAATCCGCGCCAAGAAGGCCGAAGAAGCCCGCAAGGCGATGGAGCAGGCCGATCAGCAGGCGCAAGCCGAAGCCGCCAACGCACCCGCAGAAGGCGAAGACAAGAAAGAGTAGAGATGCGGCTTGCCGCGTCTTGCTGGAATCGAGAGCGTCCACTCGTGGACGCTCTCTTATTTCGCCTATTTTGATCTCGCCGAATGATCCAAAAGCTTTTCACCTCCGACCTCTAACCTCGTAGCTCTGGGTTTGTTTCACCCGTTTGCCTCTTTTCCTTCCGCTTCCCTACAATAGAACCTTCATCTAATCCTTATGATTCATTTCCCGGTTCCTGAAGCCCTTACTTTCGACGATGTTCTTCTTGTTCCCGCGCGGTCGGAAGTTGTGCCTGCCAACACGAATACGCAGACGCGGCTTTCGCGCAACATCAGCCTCAATATTCCCATCATCAGCGCGGCCATGGACACGGTGACCGAATCGCACATGGCGATTGCGCTGGCGCAGCAGGGCGGACTTGGCATCATCCATCGCAATCTCACGATCGAGCAGCAGGCCAACGAAGTCGACAAGGTGAAGCGCTCCGAGAGCGGCATGATTGTCGATCCGGTTACGATGTCGCCCGACGCCAAGGTTTCCGACGCGCTCGAGGTGATGAAGAAGTACAAGATTTCCGGCGTTCCGATCACGCAAAGAGATGGAAAGCTCGTCGGCATTCTTACCAACCGCGACCTGCGCTTTGAGACTCGCTTCGATGTTCCGATCAGCAAGGTGATGACGAAGGAAAATCTCATTACCGTTCCGGTTGGAACGACACTTGAGCAAGCCGAAGAAATTCTGCATGAGCATCGCGTCGAGAAGCTGCTTGTCGTCGATGACAAGTACAACCTTAAGGGACTTATCACGGTTAAAGACATTCAGAAAAAACTGAAATATCCGACTGCCGCGAAAGATCCGCAAGGCCGACTGCGCGTTGGCGCAGCGATCGGCGCGACCGGCGATTTTCTTGAGCGCGCTCAGGAAATGGCCAAGGCCAAAGTCGATGTACTAGCCATCGACAGCGCTCATGGCCATTCGGCTCTCGTGCTCGAAGCGGTTCGCAAAGTTAAGGCCAAGCTGCCTGAGGTCGATCTTCTTGCCGGCAACGTCGCCACTTTTGACGGCGCATGCGATCTGATCAAGGCAGGCGTCGATGGCATTAAAGTCGGCATCGGACCCGGTTCCATTTGCACTACTCGCATCGTTACCGGCGTCGGTGTTCCGCAAATTACCGCTATCGCCGAATCTTCGCGTGCGGCGCGCGACGCCGGTGTTCCCATCATTGCCGATGGCGGCATCAAGTATTCCGGTGACATCGTTAAATCCATCGCTGCCGGCGCTTCCGCGGTGATGATCGGTTCCATGTTCGCTGGAACTGACGAGAGCCCCGGCGAACTTATTCTTTATCAAGGGCGCACATTCAAGTCCTATCGCGGCATGGGATCTCTGGGTGCAATGGCCCAAGGCTCCAGCGAGCGTTATTTTCAGAACTCCGACGAAGACGCCTCCGTCGCCGTACCTGTTCTCAACGAACCGTCCAACCGGCTCGGCAAACTTGTTCCCGAAGGCATCGAAGGCCGCGTGCCGTATCGCGGCTCCGTCTCGATGATCGTCTATCAGATGGTCGGCGGCCTGCGGTCCGGCATGGGATATTGCGGATGCCAGACTGTGCCCGACCTGCAGCAGCGCGCACGCTTCGTCCGCATCAGCGCCGCCGGACTGCGCGAGAGCCACGTGCATGACGTGATGATCACGCGCGAAGCTCCGAATTACGCGGTCGAATAATGGCGACGATTTCCCAGCCTCCTGTTCAACCGCCGGCGGCGACCGCGCCTCCGCCGCGCCGGAGCTTTCTGCGTGCGTGGTGGCCGGCGCTGATCTGGATCGGCATTATCGCGTTTGAGTCGACCGACAAGCTTTCTTCCGCGAATACCGGCGTTTGGCTTTACAAAGTGGTGGTGCGGTTTTTCGGCCACATCAATCTTTACGATGTTCTCGTCTGGAACATGTACTTGCGCAAGACCGGCCACGTTGTGGGCTACGGAATTTTGAGTTTGCTTTTGCTTCGCGGGTGGCGCCGCACGCTGGCAACGGCTCGAGCGACGTTCGGCCGCGCAAAAGTTGGGCTGGTCACTTTTGCCCGTGTGGCGATTCTGGCTTGGCTTGGGACCGTTTTTATCGCTTCGATGGACGAGTGGCATCAGAGCTACATTCCTTCGCGCACCGGAACCTGGCATGATGTCGTGCTCGATAGCGCTGCAGGTCTGGTTTTTCTTTCCGTCGCTTATGCCTGGATTCGCCGACCGCGAGCTGTGATCGAGGCCTGATCCTTAGCTCTGTGACCAGGGGGGTACCCCCCCTCCTCTCATCCAGTGATACAACCCAATCGAATCAGCGAGTTAGAGTAAGTATCCGCGCAAAATCTTCCGGAATAAAGACTTAGACTTAGTTCTCGCAACTCCTTTGACCGCTTATAGTTAAGCTCAATTTTCGGCAATTTTCCGATTCATGGGCTGCCAAAATATTCCGTTTAAAGGACTTATAGCTAAAATCTTGAGCGCATGGAGGATAGGGGCCAAAAAACCGACTTTTGTGGTCCCCATCGACTGGGATCTTCGCAAAATATTCCAAAATAAGGACTTACATGTAAAATATTCTAAAATAAGGACTTATGTTCGAAGACCTGGGGAAACTGCAGGTGATGGAGGTTCGATTTCCATCGGGCCCTTGATTTTTCAAAGAACGAATCTGGCCTGGCGCCTTGTGCGCCCTTAGTTCTATCTTCGCTCGGTTTGCGGCTGAGTCAAGAGAATTTCCGATCAGGCGTGTTGGGAAATTCGGGAAGCGGGAGTTGAGCGCGCGGCGAAGCCTTTGACGCAGAGGGCACAGAGAAAGATCACGGAGATCGCAGAGCGTCCGCGGGCGCGAAGGTGTTTAGAGGCACAGATCTGATTCGAACAAAGTCAGGGCCCAGGTGCGGGTGCAGCGGATTCTGGCAGCGCCGTGCGCCTCTCGGACATACAATTTCAGCACATGCGCGCTTTCACCCTCGGCATATTGCTGTTTACAAGCCTAGCCGCCGCGCAAGACTCCACTGCGAACGTGGACCAAGTCATCGTTTATAAGCACGACCGGAAGCTTGTCTTACTCTCACAGGGCAAAGAGGTGAAGTCTTATCGGGTCGCGCTTGGCGGGGAACCGGCCGGTCCGAAGAAGCGTCAAGGAGACCATCGCACTCCCGAAGGCTCTTACACACTTGACTCGCGCAATCCGCGCAGCCAGTACTACAAGGCATATCACATCTCATATCCAAACAAGGATGACATCGCCAACGCAAAAAAACTCGGTGTTTCTCCGGGAGGCGACATCATGTTGCACGGCCTGCCGAAAGACTACGCATGGGTGGGCAAGGCACATACGTTGCACGATTGGACCGATGGCTGCATCGCCGTCACCGACGAAGAGATGGATGAACTCTGGAAGCTCATCCGGGTCGGCACGCCGATTGAGATTAAGCCCTGATCGCGGGCTGCGGCCGCCGATGCCCCAGCAGTGCCAGCGCAGCGAGGGCCGCAAGTCCGGCCGAAAGATAAAACGGCAGGGCCGCCCCATAGGCTTTCCAGAGGGCTCCGGTAATCACGCTCGCCAGCAAGATCGTAATGCTGGTTACAAAGGAATAGATGCCGAGCGCCCGCCCGCGCACATCCGTCGCGACGCTCTCCACTACCAGCGCCTTCAGCACCGGATTGGTCAGGGCATAAAACAACCCGTAGAAGGCCATCGAGAACCAGATCGCCGAGCGCGAAGGAGCCAGCGCGAAGAGGAGATAGACGACAGCAAACACGCCATATCCGGCCGCCGCAATCGGCGCGCGGGAGAAGCGGTCGCTGAACTTTCCGGCCGGCCATGAGGCCAAGGTAAACACCACATTGAACACCAGTCCAAGCAGCGGCGATTGCGAAGAGGGAATACCGATGTTCCCGGCGCGCAAAACGAGAAACATGTCACTGGAATTGCCGAGTGAAAAGAGAGTGACGACAGCCAGAACATAATAGAAAGCAAACGGCAGCCGCAAAGCGGTCACGGGCGAACGGTCGCCGCCGCCGGCAGCCTGAGAGCTGACAGCCGACGGCGGAGCGCTCGACTGAGAACTGCGTTTCACTTCACGAATTCCGAAGAGCGCTACCAGCACGCATAGCGCTCCCGGGACGGCTGCCCAGGCGAAAACTCCGCGCATCCCGAAGTGTCCGATCAATGCGAGCGCGAGCAGCGGACCCGCGATCGCGCCTGCCGAATCCATTGCCTGAATCAGCCCATACGCGGAGCCGATGGATTTCTTGTCCACCGAATCCGCCACCATGACGTCGCGCGGTGTTCCGCGGATGCCCTTCGAAAAGCGGTCGGCAAAGCGAATTCCCAAAATCTGCGGCCACGAGGAAACCAGCGCCAGCAGCGGCTTTACCGCGTTGGCGACGAAGTATCCGCCGACCACAACCGGCTTGCGGCGTTCCACGCGGTCGCTGACGTATCCGGAAAAGAGCTTGGCAAACGAGGCTACGCTCTCGGCAATGCCTTCGATGATTCCCAGCTTCGCCGGCCCCGCCCCAATCGACGCAATGAAGGCGGGCAGAATCCAGTACGCCATTTCGGTGGCGGTGTCGTTGAGCAGGGAGGTCAAGCCGAAGGCGTAGATGCTGCTGGTGTGGGCTGATTTGGTTTCCACTTTGGGGAACATAACATGGCAGCAAGAATCTTAGGCTTAGGTCTTGGGTCTTAGGTCTTGGGTCTTGGGTCTTAGGTCTTGGGTCTTGGGTTGCAGGCATTGACGAAAACCGAACTATTTTCGCGTGACGACGCTCACCGCCGATGCGGATCGGGAGATGTATTTTTTCTGGAACGCACGGAAAACTATCGCGATTTGATTGCCTGGCAAAAAGCGAAGGCGTTGGTTTTGGAGACATATCGTTGCACGGCGGGGTTTCCACGAGCTGAGGTATACGGACTGACCTCTGAGATGCGACGCGCGGCCGTTTCCGTCCCAAGCAACATCGCGGAGGGAAAGGGACGGCACTCACAACGGGAGCTCGTGCACTTCCTTTATCATGCGCGCGGCTCGCTACTAGAATTGAAAACGCAATTCGAAATCGCGCATGATCTTGGATACTTGGACTCAGCGACTTTCAAATGCATCGACACGAAGTCGGACGAATTGGGCCGGATCCTGAATGCTCTGATTAATCGGTTCGTGGGAACCCCACCTAGTGACGTGCGCCCTAAGACCCAACACCCAGGACCTGATTTTTCCCTCCTTCCGATCCTTCCGCTAGAATAGAGCTATGTCCGACCGCACGTTTACCCTGGATGAAGCTCAGAGCCTGCTGCCGATTCTGGAATCGCTGCTCAAGCAAGCTATCAACGGCAAAAAGCTGATCGAGGAAGTCGATGGCGAATTCCAGGAGACGGCGCACCGCGTCTTTCTCAATGGAGGCACGCGGCTTGACGTGGTGAAGATGGCGCGGCGCAAGGGTGAGCGCGAAAAGACTATTCGGCGCGTGAAGGATGCCGTGGCCGAGATCGATGCCATTGGCGTGCAGGTGAAAGACCTCGACATCGGGCTGCTTGATTTTCCCTGCAAGGTCGAGGGCGAGATCGTGCTGCTTTGCTGGAAGCTGGGCGAAGAGGGGATTACGCACTGGCACGGGATTGCAGAAGGCTTTGCGGGGAGGAAGCCTATCGACGAACGGATTGCCCGGGCTGGGAAGAAGAAGGCGCAGTAGAGCTGGTGTCAGGTCTTAGGCGTTGGGTCTTGGGCGTTGGGTCTTGGGAAAAGCGCTGAACGATAGAGACTTCCCTAAGACCCAACACCTGACACCTAAGACCTAAAAACGGCGCAAGTTCGTTCTGCTCGTTCGTTCTCATACCGAGCGCGCCGTCTGCGCGTATCTAAGCCGCTACGTCTCCAGCCATGCACTACCGGGGAAGCGGCCAAGAACGGGCGTTCTGCTAAAATCTCCGTATCCGAGGCGATCATCATTATGGCGACTGAGCGCAAGCTTGCTGGGAAAAGACTGCCGTTAACTGTGGCTTTTGCTGTCATGCTCGTCGCTGCGTTTGGGGCGGGATGCAAGGGATTCTTCCAAGCTCCAACGCTTACCTCGATCACTATCAATGGTCCAACATCCGTTCAGGTTGGCTCGACGATTACGATGACCGCATATGGGGTCGACAACAATAACCAGGGGAGCACTTTGCAAAGCGGCGTGTCGTGGTCGACCAGCGACTCGACCATCGCTGCAATCACGGGTTCGTGTGCCAGCCAGACGTGCGGCGGCGTCACGATACAGGGTGTCGCTGCGGGACAGGTCACAATCGGCGCAAGCGATGAGAGCGTGTCGAATACCGCCACCCTCAACGTAACACTCCCCAGCGTCACTAACTTTGAGGTCTGCCAAGGCGCCTACGGTTCTACGACGTGTTCAAGTGGAACCAAGGCGCTCGAATGGGATGTGGTGATTGCGAATGGCGGCGCGTCACAGACGTTTATTTCGCAGGGCAATTCTGAAGGGACGGAGTACGACCTCACAACCCAATCCGCCTGGACTCTCACTGTAACCCCCGCAGCCGGTTCAATTAGCTGCGTTAACAGCGGCGTCTCGCCCGAGACTTGTACCGTTGCCAGTGGCACAACGACCGGGACATATCCCGTTTCCGTTACGTACGGGACCGACCCGATCGTAACCGCCACGCTTAATATCGTAGTCAAGTAGACGGGTGATAGCCGGTGAGGGCGCAACAAGATTGAACGGCATCGGCTGGTGCTACTCCCCAGTATCCCTGTACTTCCTTCAAATGTCTACGTTGGTGTGTGCGAGGATCAGCGATGATAGTTGTCACACTTCTCTTGCCCGCTGGCCTCATTCACCCAGCCTTCGAACTCCGATTGGAGTGGGTGGCTACAAATTCGTTGAGAGGAAGTTAATCAAACCTTAATCCAACGTTACCTCCGCTACGTTCCTCCGCACAGCCGTAAGGCCCTCCGTGGCGCTATGATGTTGGGTTGCCATGTCCAACATAAAATGCATAGGAATCTGCACTGGGGGCGGGGACGCTCCGG
>Ga0335069_10004378_pt1 | contig 20993 bp, 14 predicted proteins | sample Lox_Sample_11_FD_206714 | JGI IMG/M metagenome (GOLD analysis project Ga0335069, IMG submission 206714) | Soil microbial communities from Loxahatchee National Wildlife Refuge, Florida, United States - Lox_Sample_1.1 | ecosystem: Environmental > Terrestrial > Soil > Wetlands | place: USA...
CAACGGACTCATTTGGCCGGACGGATCGGCGTGGAGTCTGGCCGATGCCCGCGCCATTGCCAGAGACCCCTCGCTCAAACTCACAGAAAACAAGACGCTTCCACCCGGGTTCCTGGACTTTTTGGGCCGCTCGAACTGAACTCGTTTGTTTTCAACTCCTCCGCCGACGATTCGTCAACCGGCGGCGCGCCTTGTGGCGGCGCTGCCCAAACCTGGGACTCGCAGAGCGGGATGGACCACCCGCCCGTAGGCGTTCAAATCCGGCGCAAGTTGTTGCCGCGGATAATCCCGTGGCCTCCCGGCCAACGCATTTGGGGTCCCTCCACCCCACCAACTCGGCTTACATTGGATGCTTGTTCTGTCACCTGGCGAGTCCGACACTCGTCTAGACGTCTATTATGCGAAGAATCGTTTCCCGCCTCCCACGGGTGGCGCTAGCGGCCCTCATTTTGGTGGGCGCCGTGTGCGCTTCCCACGCCGCCACGCGCACCAATGTTCTGTTCATCGCCATTGACGACCTGACGACCACGGCGGTCGGTTGTTATGGCAACCCGCAGCCCCAAACGCCACGCCTCGACCGGTTCGCCCAAAGCGCGGTGCGCTTTGACCGCGCCTATTGCCAATACCCGCTGTGCGGTCCAAGCCGCTGTTCGCTGATGCTCGGCTTGCGCCCTGACACCACGCGCCTTTATCAGAACAGCATGAGCAACCCCATCCGGCGCTATTTCCCCGACATCCTCACCCTGCCCCAGATGTTCAAGAATGACGGCTACTTTTCGGGGCGCGTTGGGAAAATGTACCATTACGGCGTGCCCGGACAGATTGGCACCAGCGGCATCGATGATCCGCCTTCATGGAACCAGGTCGTCAATCCCGCCGGACGGGACAAGGATGACGAACGCGAGGTCATAAAGCTGCTTCCCAAGATCAAGAACCTAGGCGGAACTCTCTGCTGGATGCAGGCGCGCGGCACGGATGCCGAGCAGACGGATGGCAAGGTGGCCACCGAGACGATCAAGATGCTCGAAGCCAACAAGGATAAGCCCTTCTTCATCGGGTGCGGCTTCTACCGTCCGCATGTGCCCGACATCGCCATCAAGCAGTGGTTTGATTTGTATCCGCTGGATACCATCACACTGCCAAACGAGCCAAACCACGTGACCAACATCCCCCCGATCGCCCTGACGGTGAAGCCGGCCAACTTCGGCCTGGAGCCGTTACCGCTCCGTGAATTCAAACGCGCTTACTTCGCGGCGACCAGCTTTGTGGACGCGCAGTTCGGCAAGGTGTTGGATGCCCTGCATCGGCTCAACCTGGAGGACAAGACGATCGTGGTGGTTTGGAGCGACCATGGCTGGTGCCTCGGCGAACATGGCCAGTGGCAAAAACAATTGCTTTTTGAGGAGTCCGCGCGCGTCGTATTGATGGTGCGCCAACCCGGGGCCCTGGGCAACGGCCAGACTTGCTTCCGTCCGGTCGAGTTGCTCGATCTCTATCCCACGCTGGCCGATTTGTGCGGCCTGACCCCGCCCTCCAATCTCGAAGGCAAGAGCTTGCGGCCAATGTTGAATAATCCAAAGGCCGATTGGAATCGTCCCGCGTTTTCCCAAGTTGCGCGCCGCGCCCGCGATGGCATGGGCGGCGTCATGGGCCATTCCGTGCGCACGGAGCGGTTCCGCTACACCGAGTGGAACGGGGGCAAGGAGGGCCAAGAGCTTTATGACGAACAGAAAGATCCCAAGGAATACCACAACCTGGCCCATGACGCGAATTTCGCCACGACGATGGCCCAGATGAAGCAGCTTTTGCAAAACATCCCGAAGACTGCTGCACCGGCCGCGGCAACCCCGGCCCCAACCCCATAGGCAACTTATGATTGTAAGAGGTGCACTCATTCAGGCGACGAACCCGGAGCCGGGGACTTCGCCGGTCCAGACCATCAAGCAGGCCATGCTCGAAAAGCACGTGAAGCTGATCGCCGAGGCGGCGCGCCAGGGTGCACAGGTCGCATGCCTCCAGGAAATCTTCTACGGCCCCTACTTTTGCTGCGAGCAGGAGCCCAAGTGGTATGAGTCCACCGAGCGCGTGCCCGACGGCCCGACCATCAAGCTGATGCAGCGCCTGGCCAAAGAGCACGGCATGGTGATGATCGTGCCCGTCTATGAAGAGGAAGCCACCGGCACCTACTACAACACCGCCGCGGTCATAGACGCCGACGGCAAATACGTCGGCAAGTACCGCAAAAACCACATTCCGCACTGCAAACCCGGCTTCTGGGAGAAGTTCTACTTTAAGCCCGGCAACCTCGGCTACCCGGTCTTCGACACGGCCGTAGGCAAGGTAGGAGTCTATATCTGCTACGACCGGCATTTCCCGGAAGGCTGGCGCCTGCTTGGGATCAACGGCGCGGAAATCGTGTTCAATCCCAGTGCCACGGTGGCCGGCTTGAGTGAATACCTGTGGAAGCTTGAACAACCAGCCGCCGCCGTCGCGAACATCTATTATGTGGGCGCCATCAACCGCGTCGGGGTGGAAAAGCCGTGGGACTTCGGCGAGTTCTATGGGCAAAGTTACTTCTGCAACCCGCGCGGCCAGGTGCTGTCTGAAGGCCCGCGGGATGCGGACGCCGTGGTGGTTGCCGACCTGGATTTGGGCCTCATTCGCGAGGTGCGCAACGTCTGGCAGTTCTACCGCGATCGGCGCCCCGAAACCTACGAGAAAATGACCGAGCTGCTCCCGTAATTCGCACGGCAACGCGGCAGTGTACGGGCAAGTTCACGAGCGTCGAATCTGCGCACACCCAGGCGGAGTTGCATTGAATTCTCGTCACCAGAACGCTTAAAGTGGGACCCATGATTCGTCGATCATTGCTGAGTTTCGTGCTGCTCTTGGGCCTGCTTTCGCCCTGTGCGGCCCAGCGATTCTTACCGACAAATTGCACGGCGCTGGTCGAGCTGCTGCCGGCCCCTCCCGCGAATGATTCACCAGCCGGGCGCGCGGATCTCGAAACGGTTCTGCATGTCCAGGCTGACCGCACCCCCGAACAGGTAAAGCGCGCCAAGCGTGTCGCCAGTCAAAGCGTGACGTCGTTCGCACGGCCTGTGCTCGGAGAATGGTTTCACTCCCGTGAGGTCCCCCGCACCATGGCGCTCTTCGACGAAATTGGCCGGGAAAGCCGCAAGGTGATTGATGACCAGGTGAAGCGCCGGTGGAATCGCAAGCGCCCCTACCTCTACTCCACCGAGGTGCATCCTGTCGTTGGCCGGCCCGATAACACCTCTTATCCAAGTGGGCACGCCGCCGCAGCGGCGCTCTGGGGGACGATTCTCTCCGCCGCATTCCCGGAGAAAACCGCGGAGTTTCAGGCCCAGATTCACGAGGTCATGTGGTGCCGGGTGTTGGGCGGCGCACACTACCCGAGTGACACCGTGGCGGGAGAGTTGCTGGGGGAGGCCATTGCCAAAGAGATGTTGAAATCTGACGCAATGCAGGCCGCCCTCAGGACTATGCGCGAAGAAATATCCCCCCATCTGGGTGCGTCGGGCATGGCCGCTCCACAACCGCCGCTCGCCCAATGATCGGGCCAGCATGAGATAGGCAAATTCGTCGGTCGGGCCCGGGGCGGCCCCGCCCAGAGCAAGGCTTGCCAATTCCTCGCTCGCACTGTATCTACATAGCCATTGGCAATGGAGTTTGCCATCCCGCAGGGGAAAACTGCCGGAGAGTTTCTGAGCTGATAACTCCTATCAACGCAACCGCGTGGATGGGAGCCTTCCTATTCCCACGCACATAAAGTGAACCGTATTATGCGCTCTGACATGATCAAAAAAGGCGCCGAACGCGCGCCGCATCGCAGTCTGCTTCGGGCCACGGGCTCCATCGAATCCGAGGAGGATTTCAACAAGCCGTTTATCGCAATCTGCAACAGTTACACCGATTGCATCCCCGGCCATGCCCACCTGAACGAAGTGGGCCTGCTGGTGAAACGACTGGTTCGCGAGGCGGGCGGCGTGCCGTTTATCTTCAACACCATCGGCATTGATGACGGCATCGCCATGGGGCACGGCGGGATGAAATACTCGCTGCCCTCGCGCGAACTCATCGCGGATTGCGTCGAGTCCATGGTCCGGGCGCATTGCTTCGACGGCATGGTCTGCATCCCCAATTGCGACAAGATCATCCCCGGGATGTTGATGGCGGCCATGCGCGTGAATATCCCGACCCTCTTCGTCAGCGGCGGGCCGATGGCCGCCGGCATCGCCGAAGCTGCGACCGACCACGCTGATCTTCCCGCGCATCTCCAGCCGGCCGCCAAGCAATCGGACCTGATTTCGGTATTCCAGGCCGTCGGCAAGCTGCAGGCCGGGAGCATTACCGAAGCGGACTTGAAGAAACTGGAGCAAACTGCCTGCCCGACCTGCGGTTCCTGCGCCGGCATGTTCACCGCCAACTCGATGAACTGCCTGAGCGAGGCTCTGGGTATGGCCTTACCCGGCAACGGCACCATTCTCGCCGTATCAAAGGAGCGCGAAAGCCTCTACCGCTGGGCCGCCCAGCAGATCATCAAGCTCGTCGAACTGGACCTCAAACCTCGCGACATTACCACCCTCGAAGCCTTCGACAACGCGCTCAGCCTGGATGTCGCCATGGGCGGCTCGACGAACACCATTCTCCACACCCTGGCCATCGCCCGCGAGGCCGGCATCGAATACGACATCGCCCGCATTGACGCGATCTCCCGCCGGGTGCCCTGCCTGTGCAAGGTCTCGCCGTCTTCGAGCTACCACTTGCAGGACGTCCATCGCGCTGGCGGCATCCACACGATTCTCGGCGAACTCAAACGCGCCGGCCTGCTGACCGCTTCGTGCAAAACGGTCACCGGCAAAACCATTGGCGAGAACATTGATGAATGGGACGTCCGCTCCGAGAAATGCCTGCCCTACGCCAAAGCCGCGCGCGTGGCCGGCGCCTCGGCCATTGTGCTCGACCCCGCCGATAAGCTTGGCCCCGCCACCCGCACCGAGAGCGGCAACCTCGCCCCCAAGCCGATGATGTTCCTACCCGGCGACGGCCACGCGATTACCCTCTGGCGCAAGGCCGCCGCCTGGAACGCGGGCGACGCCGACACGCAATCTCTGCTGTTCACCGAGGACGCCGAGGTGCAAGTCGCGGAGGAGACCGTGTTGAAGGGACGCGAGGCCATCTGCGCCGGGCTGAAGCAGAAGCTGGCGGAAGCCAAGGGTATGGTGCGTGCTGAACTCGCCACGCTGAAGGGCACCCCGGTTCTGCTCATGTGGCAATATGCGAAGGGCGCGGCCAAGACTCGTTTGTGCTTGCAACGCGTCTTCCGGTTCAGGAACGGCCAGGTCCACCGCGCCTATCTCGAATTCCGGCCCGACCGTGTCAACGAGGCCCAGCCCTCTGGCCTAGTGCCGTATGACTCCGCATTCCGCTTCGATCCGTCTGATTGCATCCGCACCGCCACCACCGCCTATTCGCCTGATGGCGGCCTGGCAATTCTCTACGGTCAACTCGCGCCCGAGGGCAGCGTGGTAAAGACCGCCGGTATCAGCGCCGAGTTCAAGAAGCAGTGTGGCCCGAGCTTCGTCTTCGAAGGGCCCTGCGTGATCTTCGAAAGCCAGGAAGAGGCCTGCGAAGGCATCCTGGCCGGGAAGGTCAAAGCCGGCGACGTCGTGGTCATCCGCAACGAAGGCCCGCGCGGGGGCCCAGGCATGCAGGAAATGCTCTCTCCCACCAGCTACATTGTCGGCCTGGGCTTAAGCGACAAGGTCGCCCTGATCACGGATGGCCGTTTCAGCGGCGGCACGGCGGGCGCCTGCATCGGCCACGTCTCGCCCGAGGCAGCCGAGGGTGGCCCGATTGGCCTCCTCAAGGCCGGTGACCGCGTCCGCATTGACTTCCCCAATCGGCGTATTGACATCTGCCTCCCTGAGACAGAACTGGCCGAGCGCAGGAGAGCCTTCCAGCCAGTGAAGCGTCAACTCACCGGCTGGCTCGCCCGCTACCAGAAGATCGTAGGCAATGCCAGCCAGGGCGGAGTGTTGTCGGTCGGAAGCTGAAGTGCGGCTGACATGGTTCGCAACGTAGTCAAATACGGCCACCCGGTCTTGCGCCAGAAAGGCGCACGGGTGGAACGCATCACCGCTGCTATAAAGGCACTGGTTGAGGATTTGATCGAGACCATGTATGCTGCCAAAGGCCTTGGGTTGGCGGCGCAGCAGATTGGTGAACCTGTGCAGGTGACCGTCGTTGATGTGCGCGCCCTGGATCGTCCCTCAACGCTGGAATGGGCGGGGAAACCCGTCAACGCCGCGGACTTCATGCCCATGGTCCTCATCAATCCGGAGATCAAGCCCTTCGGCGAGCGGGTGAGCGGCCCCGAAGGTTGCCTGAGCTTTCCCGAGATCTTCGCCGACATCAGCCGGCCTGACTTCGCGGAGGTGACGGCGCTCAACCGGAAAGGAGAGCGCGTCGCCTTCCGGTGCAGCGGCCTGCTGTCCCGGGTAATCCAACACGAAGTGGACCATCTGAACGGAATCCTCTTCATTGACCGCATGGACGCCCCGACCAAGAGCGGGCTGAAGCCTCAACTTGCCGAGCTGCAGGCAAGCACCACAGAGGAGCTAAAGAAGCCCGGCGGAGCTGACAAACCGAAAGATTGAAATTACCTCCTGATATGCCATTCCCCGCAAACATCAAGATCCAAGAGGACCGGCTGCAAAGCCAGATTGACGAACTCTCGCTTATCTCCGAACAGGCGCCGCCCATTGTGACGCGAATCCTGTTCTCGGAGGCTGACCAGCGTGGCCGCGCTTTTGTCAAGAAGATCGCGGAAGACGCCGGCCTGTGCCTGCGCCAGGACGCCGTCGGCAACATCTTCGCCCGCTGGATGGGCTCGGATGCCGGCCTGCCGGCCGTCGCCACCGGCTCGCATATTGACGCCATCCCCAATGCCGGCAAGTTCGACGGGGTGGTGGGCGTCCTCGGAGCCATTGAGGCCATCCGCGCGCTGCGGCGGGGCGGCATCAACCCTAAGCGCTCGATTGAGGTGATCATCTTCACAGCCGAAGAGCCGACGCGCTTTGGCATCGGTTGCATCGGCAGCCGTTTGCTCGCCGGAACGCTTGTGCCCGAAAAGGCCGCTCGCCTGAAAGACGCAGACGAGAAAACTCTCGACGCCTGGCGCAAGGAAGTCGGCTGGGACACGAACGACCTGACCTCGGCGCCTCTGCCGAAAGGGCGCTACTCCGCCTTTGTGGAACTCCACATCGAGCAGGGGCCCATTCTCGAACGGGAGCAGCTTTCGATCGGCATCGTCGAGAAGATCGCCGCGCCCAGCACGCTCAGGCTGGACTTGACCGGCTCCGGCGGACATGCGGGCGGAGTCCTCATGCCGGATCGGCATGACGCGTTATTGGCCGGGGCGGAAATCGCCCTGGCCGTCGAACAAGCGGCTGTCGCCTCCGGGAGTCCAGACACGGTCGGCACAACTGGCATCTTCCGCATCGAACCGGGAGCGGTTAACAGCGTTCCCTGCCGCGCTCACCTGGAGATTGATTTGCGCGACACCCAATCCGGCACTAGAGACGCCGCGTTGGAGCGCATCGAGCGCTCCGCGCAGGAGATATGCCGACGCCGCGGTGTCACATGCGAACTTGAGCGCGTGGCGACCGATCCACCGGTCACCTGCGACCCACATCTGGTCAGCCTCATCTCGCAGGTCTGTTCCTCGCTCCACCTGCCGGCCAGACGCATGGTCAGCCGCGCCTACCACGATTCCTCCTTCATGGCGCAGGTCTGCCCCACCGCCATGATCTTCATTCCCTGCCGGAACGGCTGGAGCCATCGCCCGGACGAGTATGCCTCGCCTGAGCACATCAAAGGCGGTGTGGCGGTTCTGGCCCATACCCTGGCCGAGCTTGCGAGCTCACCCTGACGAAATCCAACCCGCGGGCAATTCCTTTTCCGCAGCAAGGCATATTTCCAACGACTCTATTCCGCGACCTGAAAGCGCCGACCTGACTAACATGAAAACCACCCCCAACCCCGAACTCATCACCCAAATCCGCACGCGCGTGGACGCGCAGCGCGATGCCATCCTCTGCTTCATGCGCGAAATCTGCGCCATCCCCAGCGTCATGGGCCAAATCGGCGACGTCGGCAAGCGCATCATGGAAGAGATGCGCCGCCTCGGCTTCGAGGACATCCGCTTCGACCGCATGGGCAACGTCCTCGGCCGGATGGGAAACGGAAAGCGAATCCTTCTGTATGACTCCCACATAGACACCGTGGATGTCGGCGACCGCTCCGCCTGGGGCTGGGACCCCTTCCAGGGCAAGGTCGAGAACGGCATCCTCTATGCCCGCGGCGCCGGCGACGAAAAGCAATCCACTCCCGGCATGCTCTACGGCATCGCCCTGGCCAAAGAACTCGGCCTGCTGGACGGGCTTACGCTCTATTACTTTGGCAACATAGAGGAGGACTGCGACGGCCTGGCCTGCCAGGCCCTGGTTGAACGCGAGGGCCTGCGCCCGGACCTGGTCGTCGTCGGCGAGCCCACCGAAATGAACGTCTATCGCGGCCACAAGGGGCGCGTGGAACTGAAAGTGACCGCCAAGGGCCGTTCGATTCACGCCGCCTCGAACCAGCTTGGCGACAATGCCATATACAAAATGCTGCCGATCATCGCCGGCATCGAGCAACTCAACGACCGCCTCCACACCGACCCCTTCCTCGGCCAGGGCCGCATCACCGTCAGCAAGATCGAATGCCAAACCCCCTCGATCAACGCCGTCCCTGACGAATGTACCCTCTACATTGACCGCCGCCTCACCTTCGGCGAGACGAAAGAACAGGCCATCGCCCAGGTCGAGGCTCTCATCCCGGAGAAACAGCGTGCGCACATCCGGGCAGAAATGCTCATGTATGACACCCCCAGCTACACCGGCGCCGTCTTCCCCGTAGAGAAGTACTTCCCCGCCTGGGCTCTCTCCGAAGACCACCCCCTGGTGCAGGCGGGCCTGAAGACCGCTCAACTGTTGTGGGCCGGCACGCCCAAGTCCGGCAAGCTGAACTTCTCCACCAACGGCATCTACTGGATGGGCAAGGCCAACATCCCCACCATCATCTTCGCCGCCGGCGACGAAAAGACCGCCCACGGTGTCCTCGACCAGGTGCCCCTGGCCGACATGGTCCGCGCCACGGAGTTCTATGCCCTGCTGCCGGCGCTGGTCTAATTAGGGACTCGGGCCACGGGCTCAGCTAGCCGTGACGTAGTTTAGTGTCGGTAGTGTAAATGGTGAGGCGCCACCGGCCCCGGCCTGCGAGAGAGTGTGTGTGGCAGGCACTTTGGTCACATAAAGAATCAACCCTGTGGCGCCATAAGGGTGGGGCTATGGGGCGTTGGGCACGGCGCAGGAGGCGGTGGAAAGCCGGTTACGGCCGACTGGCAGCGTCTAATCGTCGTCTTTAACACTCACCGCCCAATCCGGATACGGAGTGTGCGAGCCTTTGACTGCGCGCCACAGGATGCGGTTGAACACCCCTTCCGGGCATTGGTCTTCCTTATCCAACGGCAGGCGGGCCGAGACGTAAGCGTCCCGGCGCAGTTGCGCGTCCCGGATATGCCGGGGATTCGGATTCATCTGGTCCAGCGGCACCTGGTTGGGCACGGCGTTGAACGCGGTAAAGTTGGGCGTTGCAGTGAAGCAATCGAACATCGGCGTGGCCGTTGCGTCCATTTGGTTCATGGGAGGCAGGCCCAGGATTAGTTCGATGGTCCGCAGGAGACTCGTCTGGTTGTATTGCGTATGGATGACGGTGTGCCGCCTGGTGAACGGACTGGCAACGTAGGCCGTGGTGCGATAGCCGCTGACGTGGTCCCAGCCGTCCTGGGGGTCGTCCTCGACGGCGAAGATGCAGGTATCGGTCCAAAACCGCGAATGGCTGACGGCCTGGATGATTTGGCCCAGGGCCAGATCATTGTCGGCCACCTGGGCGGCAGGTGTGGGCGCGCCGAATCTCGTCCCGGTGGTGTGGTCGTTCGGCAGCCAGACGACGAGGAGATTCGGCATTGTGCCAGCGGCTTCATACTGCCTGAACCGGTCGAGGAATAGCGCGGCGCGGACCGCGTCCGGCACGCGCAGATCAAAGGCGGGATAGTTCGACACGACGCACGCTCGGAACGAGGCCAGCCCCGGTTCGGCGGAATAAACGATCGCGTTGGAGCCGCCAATGAAGTCGCGATACATGTCGGTCCAACTCGTCACCGGGCGGCCGGAATCCCTCCAGACATGATGCGGCGTGGTGAACTCGCCGAAAACGGCCACGGTTTTGCCCCGTTCCAAAGCGTCGTTCCAGATGAATCCCGCGGGCGAATACGCCAAGGCATCATAGCCGTGTGCTTCGCCGCCGGCGCCGGGGTAGCTTCGTGGCCAGCCGCTGTAAGACCGCTCGATGTAATCGGTGGCGATCGCGCTGTCGGTCCATTGGTGGCCCTCAGCGCTCATGATGCCGGAACAGTAGGTGTTGTCCAACAGCGTAAACTCGCGCACGAGCTTGTGCTGGTTCGGCGTGACGTGCTCGCCAAAGATGCAGAGGCTCGGATCGCCGTTGCCTTCCGTCACATCGCCGAGCACTTGGTCATAGGAGCGGTTTTCCTTGATGAAATAGATGACATGCTCGAACACGCTGGGTTCGCCGACGCGCTCCGGCACCGGGACCGGCTCGCGGCCAGCCCGGGGCGGCAGCTTGGCCTGCGCCAGCAAGGGATAGCGCAGGTTTGCCAGCGCGGTTTGGGTAAAGCTTCTCAAAGCAGCCGTCGAAGGAACGGGCACCAGCGATAACGAGCCGAACCACTGTTTGCTGTTGAATCCTTCGCCGTTTCCTTTGCCTTCGGGCGCTGCCTCCTTTTGAGCCGGGAGATGGATCAAATTGGCCGTGTCAATCCGGGCGCGCGAGGCATCATAAACCATACCACCCGGAAACCAACCGACGGGGATCAGGCCGAGCAGTTTCGTGGTCCCAGGCTGGTGGCGCGAAACGGGAAACAGCCCAAACAGCCGCGCTCCTTGGTCGAATTGAAAAACAGCGACCGCGTTCTGTGAGCCGTTGCAGACGAAGAGCCGTCTGCCGGACTTGTCGAAGGCCAGCGCGTCCGGTTGGGCGCCGAAGGGATCACCCGGCGCCTGGCGGGCGCTTGCAGTCTCCACAAGCGCGTTGCATCGGGTGTCAATGATGCTGATGGTGTCCTCCCCGGCGTTAGCACAGGCGAGGTAGTTTCCGTTCGGCGACAGCGCCAGTGCGCTGGCGTGGCGGCCAGTGAGGATTTCGAGTTTGGAGGAGAGAGGTTGGGAAGGAGACGTGGGGGATGCATCGCCGAGGTCAACCACCGAAACCGAGCCTTCACTGGCCACCGAGTGGTCATCCACACGGACAGTGCCATTGCGGCCAATCGGGCCGACGACGCTGTCCGGGCCCGGGCGGCGTCCGCCCCAGTTGCTCACGTAGGCCTGGCCACGGGCCAGGATGACTGCGAACGGGGCCACGCCGACATCCCACCGGCGCAGGATAGTCCCCGTCCCCGCGTTTAGTTCCACCAGTTGGTTGGCCACATTGAGCGCCACATAAATCCTGTTGCCGTCGGGTGAGACGGCGATGCCGGTTGGGATATCCATCTTGCGGTCCGGCAGATTCACCGGCGGCAGTGGAATCGAATACAGCGGCGAGACTTTTCTGTCTTTGCCGACACCGAACACTTTGAGGTCGCCGTTGACGTTGGAGAGGTAAATGCGCGACCCGTCGGGTGAGAATGCAATGCCCGTATAACTCAGCTTGTCCTTGAGGTTCGCGTTGAGAACCAGTTGTGAGCCCGGCTCAGCATCTAGGTCAGCTTTGGGCTTTGGAAAGGGCACTTGCTGCAGAATGGTTCCGTCGGCCGGGTCCAGCACAACCAAATGATGGGTCGTGCCGGCCGCGACGAGGATTTTGCCGTCCGGACTCAACGCCAGCGCGTTGGGTCGCAAGCCGGGAAGCTCAACGAGGAGCCCAGCGGGCGTGACCCGTTGGTTAGCGGGCGTTACCAGGCCGTCTGGCGTGCGCTCGACCGGTGCGCTGCTGGAGTAGAAATTCTCGGATGAGGTTTGCGCCATCGCGTGGTTGAGAGCCAGCGCGAGCGGGACCAGGAGTAACGGACTAAAAACTGCGCGTTTCATGCGTGCGAGAGTAAGACGTGCAAGGCAAGCCTTGTGGTTACGGACAGGAATACAATTGACCATTTCATAAAAGTGCGAATCTAGGCGTTGGATGTAGTGGCGTTTCTGAGGGCGGCATAGCGCGGCCGCACGGCCAGGAAAATCGGCACGGCGGCCAATTGGAGCGCGACGCAAAACACGATCGTCGCGGTGACAGAATGATCGTAGAGAATGCCCATGATCGCGCTGCCGATAAACCAGAACACGCCGTAGCCAGCCGTGAAAAGGCCGTAGGCCGAAGCGCGCCGGTCGGGCGAAACCATCGGCGCAACCACTGCCGGAATGATGGACTCATGCACGCCCATGCCCAAACCCCAGACGGCCGAGCCAATCAGCGCCGGCCAAAAACCGCCGAGAAAGACCAGCGGGGCAAACGCCGCCGCCATCAGCGTCAATGGGATCAGAAGCACTATGCCGAACCGATCAAACAGGCGGCCGAAGACGAGCGAGCCGGTTCCACTCACAGCCATGGCAATTGAGTAGGCGATTGGCACCCAGTTTTTCGGCACAGACGCGGCCTTGGTGAAGTGATACGCGATGAGAGGAAAGTCGGCGAAACCGGCCGCGACCAGCGCGGCGCCCGCTAGATACATCCAAAACACGCGAGGCAGGCCCTTGGTTTTCACGTTGCCCGTCTTCACCTCGAGATCGTGCGGGCGCGGATAGAAGTGGCGCGCGGTCAGAACGAGCGTGAGGCAGATCGCCATTGGAATAAGCAGGGCGGCAAACGCCAGGCGGTAATCCCCGCGCCAGGCCAGCACGCCCGCCACCATCAGCGGGCCGAAGAGCGCGCCGAATTGGTCCAGGGCCTCGTGAACGCCGAAGGCCCAGCCGAAACCGATTTCGCTGCCGGCGTGGGAGAGCATGGCGTCGCGCGGCGGATTGCGGGTGGCCCGGCCAAAGCGTTCAAGAATGATCAGCACGGCGGCGGTTGGCCAGTTGTTCGCCAGGGCCAGCGCCGGCACCGCGAGCAGTTGCACAAAATAACCCAAGATGGCGATGGGCCAGAAGTTGCCCGTCCGGTCCGCCCAGCGCCCCGAGACGAGGCGAAAACCGTAGCCGACCAGTTCGCCGAATCCAGTGACTATGCTGACCACCGTGGCGTTGGCCGCGAGCAGGGCGAGGAAGGGGCCATAGATACTGCGCGCGCCTTCGTAGGTGAAATCGGCGAAGAAGCTAAGCACTCCGATCGTCAGCACAAACTTCAGCGCGACGGATACGGGAGGTTTGGGTTTCACGTGTGGGAAGGTACCGGACGGCCGCGGTTCCACGCGGCTGCGTGGCGTGAAGCCACATCAATCAGGTCTTGAACCGCCAGCCTTCGTTCGCGGGGGAATAGGATCTTCAGGTTTTCGCTCCCTTCGGCCACGCGCAGCCGAACGTCCAGCGTGCCCATGTCGGCGTACTCACCGATCCGGAGGGTCTCAAGCCGCGAGAAGGGGCAGTGGGTCACGATGTTGCCGTATTTTGGAGTTCTGCCCGGGCGCATCCGCCGCCAGGCCTTCTCCTCAGAGATTAACAACAACTCCCGGTCGGTCACCGCCAGGGTAGCCTGAGGCGCTAGTTCGGACTGAAACCAGAGCCGCTTCTGACCCGGGATGCAAGGCCAGTGTACAGCCGCCAGAGCCCGCTGGCCCATGGGCGTAAACTCCAGCAGCGCGTTGCAGAACTTCAAAGGGAGCGTGTTGGCCACCGAACGTGTTTCCTTGCTTTCGAGGAGGGTAACGGCGGTTACGCCATCCATGCCGTTGAGCAGCAGGGCAGTGGCTTCCTGAAACAAACCGCGGGTGACCGTATTGAAGAGGACCGTCGTGGATTGAACCGGCCCGCCGCCTGCCGCGAAATCAATCCTGAGCAGGCCATACAGCAGGATGCTGGTCATCTCCACCAGCACCGTTTGGGCAAAGTCGCAACGGGCGAGTTTGGCTGAACCGGAATCGCTTCCGCTCACTGCCAGCCAGCCGTGATCCGTCACCGCCAGAATCGTCGGCTCCGAGTCTTCGTCCATGGCACGGTCGGGAGGGCTGAAGACAAGCAGCCGAACGATATCTTCGGGGACCAGGCTCTCGAGGAGTGCGGGGCGCAAGGGTTCCGGCGCCTGGTCCGGCGTCTTGAGCCTGCGGGCGAAAAGGCCCCAATTCTTCGGCTGTCCTTTGGCGCCAATCATATCTCAACATCGTTGTCCCAGGGGGCGCAGTTGCCCTTGCCGCCAACCAGGTGGATCAAGGCCCGCCGGTAGGCATCCTCCTCGTCCCGGTTCCGAAGCGCGCGGCGGAGGGATTCGGTTTTCATGCCGAAGCTTTGCATGTCTTCGGCCATCTCTTCGAAGTGGCGCGCCGCCTCGGCCAGGAGAAAGCGAGCGATGTCCTCCCTGCTGGCGGCGGCGATCAGCAAGCCAAGATGCCGCAGACAGGGCCCCTGTGAGCGCGAGTAGGCCTGGCGCCCGGCTGGCGTTTGGACGAACACGGCGAGTTGCCGGATGTAGGCCGCCTCGGCCTGGCCCTGCATCTGGCAGACCCGGCAATTGGCGGAAGTCCTCAGGATTTGGAATGGAAAACGGGTGGTTTGGGGAGCTTCGGCCGCACGCGCCAGCAGGCGGGAGACTTCTTCAATGAGCCGGGCGTGTCCCACCGAGGCGCCTACAGGTGAAGAAACCGCTTCAAACTGCCAGGTGTGCAGCGGGCAGAAGCCCAACTCGACGGCGAAGTTGCGCTGGGCCTGCTCGTCCGTAAACAGGGCATACTGCCATTTGGAAAAGAACTCGAAGGCAAAGCGCGCCAGATGCTCGCAAACGGCGCAGCCCCGCGTATGCAGGTCTGTCGTCAGATCACGTTCCAGCAGTGCAGGATCGGGCAGCCTCACGGAAAGCGGAGTAGGAACGTGATGCGTGATGCGCGATGCGGGCTCGGTAAACTCAGTGGGACACGCTGGGGTTCCGAGCGTCAGAATCTCCTGCCGCAGACGCGCCAGATTGGCTCGAAGGGACTCCAGCGCAGCTTCGCTCCACCGTGAATCAAGCGGGGAGGAATCGCGGGGCGGGGTCTTCGGACTTGGTTCGGCGCCCGTTACTGCCGCCAGCACGCGAGCGCCGGCTTCCGTGGCCTGCTTGCCAACGGCGTCGGCCCACTTGTCAAACGCGCGCCCCACTGCCTCGAGCAACAGCTCTGTCACCCGGTCCCGGAAAGGCGCGGCCCACACCGTCCATTCCCGCAGGAGGATGCGCCGCAACCAGCTTCGGGCCAAAGAAGCAGGCAACGAGCCTCGCACCAGCGGGACCGCGGGTTTCCAGCTTTGGGCCGGCAACCGGTACAGCTCGGAGCCGACATTCAGTTGCCAAGAGGGAATTACGACCTCGACGTCCAGACACGAATCCCACGAATTGACGCGAATGGAGGTACCATGGTCTGCCATTCGTGTTAATTCGTGGGATTCGTGTCTCAACCCGAACACGTCGATAGCCGCCTGCGGAATGGCCGCCAAATTATTGCGCAGCGCCTCCAGTTCCCGCCGCACCGTGGGGTCACAGGCAAAATCGAGACGCTCGGCCTGAAGGCGCAGCCACAGCCGCGTTTGTCGCTCCAGCAGGGGCACGACGAACCTGGCAAACCGCTCCGAGGCCGCACGCGCCGAGAGCCGAGCGCTATGGTTCAGCCATCTGTCCAGATGCGAATTAATCCGCCCGAGGCCGTCGGACTGAAGCCCGGTGCTAGTGAGACGGTCCGTTTCCTTGTGGACATGCTGGCGAAGGCGCTGCAGGAGCTTCTCTCGCTCCGCTGCGTTTTGGCGCAATTGCTCATTGAGTTTGCCCACCTTGGCGGGCAATGCTTGGTCCGAGATTTGGGCGGCTCGCTTGCGCAAGTCAATTTCGACCCATTCCTGCTCCTGAAGCCGCAGCGCGCGGTCCACGATCCGGCTCAGGAACACCCGGGCCTTTTCGCCCGACAGGAACTGAGCCAGCGCGTCCTGAAGCGCCTTGAGTCCGCTTGCGGTGTACGCAGCCTCATCCCCCGCGAGCCGGGCGGCCAAGCCCAGTCGGGAGGAGACGGGGAACACCTTGACCTCGGCGGCCTGCATCTGCTCGCGAATGCTCCGGCTGATGAATTCGAGCGTTTCCTCCCGCTCCCCCGCACCCAGGAGATCGGTCTTGTTGACCACAAAGAAGATCTTCTGTACGTGCCGGCGGATGTCGTGGAGGAACTCCAGCTCAACACGCGTGAAGGGCGTCTCCACGCTGGTCAGGAAAACCACCGCGTCGCACTGCGGCAGGAAGCCATAGGTCGTGGCCGTATTCGCTTCGATGGCCGAGCCGACGCCCGGAGTGTCCACGAACTCGAGCCCGCGGCGCAAGAGCGGCAGAGGAAGCTCCAGGGTCGCCGTTTTGAGCTGTTTGCAGTTGCCGGGGTTTCCCCTCTCAGTAACAAACTCCGCCAGGCGAGCTACGGAAACCTCCTCGGCAAAGAGCGGACTGATGTCTTTCCGTTCAATGAGCAGGCGTTCTTTGGGCCCGAACCGCAAGACTGTGACGGCGGAGGTGAGCGGCAGCACGCCGACGGGCAACAGTTCGCGCCCGATGATGGCGTTCATCAAGGAACTCTTGCCTCGTTTGAACTGGCCCAGCACTGCCAGGGTAAAGCGGTCTTCCGCCAGCTTGCCCATCAGTTCTTCACACGCCCGGAAGCGGCCCTGGCTGCACCGCTGCTTGAGCGCTTCGCGCAGGATTCGCAACTGCGCTACCAACGACAGCTTCGCCTTGGTGTACGAGCGGAGGGTCTCCGGGTCCAAGGTTATGTCGGACGCGGCGCCTTTGGCTGCCAGACCTTCGTTGCCGGAATCGGCCGGGCCAAGTGCTACGAGCACTGGGTTATGGATACGCTCTGCCATTAGGCCAACTCTGTCACCAATCCGGTCCACGCGAGTCATGCTTCACCTCACACCGTCAAGACCTCCGGTGCCTGCGCCGCCGACCGCACCCCCGTGCGCAACTCCTCGATAAGCTGGTGCCGAAGGCCTTCCTCGAGCGTCAGGGCGGCGTACGCCCGCACGGTCTGCTCTACATCGTACTCCACCCGACGGAGGCTCACCGCGGCGTCTTCCCACACCGCATAGGCGGCGCGCGGGTCGCCGTCCAACGGTTTGCCCACGCTGCCGGGGTTCACCACCACCGTGTTCATCCACTCCGTCTGGAACGGCGTGTGCGTATGCGCCACGAACAGCAGGTTCGGATGCTCAATCAGGATGAACAACCGGTCCGGGTGCCCCACCACGATGATGTCCGTCTCCCAAGGCCACGCCGGGCTCGGTGTGCCGGGAAGCGCACGGATCGGCTCCTTGTTGCTTGCCGTGCTATGGCACGCGACGCACGTGGCCTCACCGAGGCTGAACCGTTCCGAACCCGGCAGCTTCGCCAGGTACCGCCGCATCTCGGCGCTGAGCAAGGGGCTGGTCGCCGCCTGCACCGCCTCGGCCAGGTGTTCGTAAGCCAGCGAGCAACGCGGCGTCTTCCCGACGCCGAACGCGCGGTCCTCGTTGCCTTGAACGACCAGGCTGGGTGGGCTGAGCCGCATGGCCCAGGCGACGCACTCGGCCGGCTGCGGGCCGTAGTTGACCAGGTCCCCGAGGCAAACAATGTGGTTGGCATCCGCCTCCGCGCGCAACACTGCTTGCAACGCAGGCCAGTTGCCGTGAATATCCGAAAGGAGCAAGGCTTTCATAACACGCTACCGTAAACAATTGTTTCTGTTCGGTAGGAGTCATTAGCCAGAAGGCGATTTCCCGCAGGCGCGGGAGGCAGAACTCCATTGCCACATTTAATGTAAGGGAACTTTGCCCAAAGGCAATACTAAATTCACCTTCCGACGAGGCGGCGTGTGCGACGGCCAGGCTCCAGAACGGGCACCGGGTTCGCTGACCCGTGGCCTCCAACGCCCCACAAGCAGTGGCTCCATTGGTCAACCCTCTGCCAGGATGCCCCTCCCAAGGACCTCGCCCCAAAGTGCCGCACGCGGAGCGACAAGCCAGGGTATCTATCAGGCCGCTCACGCCTCCATGGCAATACCATACCGTCTCCCATGTTCAAAGCATGTTCCTAGGATGTTTCTAGGATGTTTCTAGCTTGTTCCTGGCCTCCCTGGTCCTCTATTTCGCGCCGCCACTCGGCCCTGCCGGGGCCAGACCTCCGCCCCCAGCCCGCCCTTTCGGACTGCTTGCACCCGCCGCCAACTCTCGGCTCCACATAATACAGACGCAGGCCGCAACGCCAAGATTACAGCGACTTCTTAACGCACCCCTTTCGTCGCGAGGCTCGACCCGATCGCCCCCACTCGGCCGGTGCGCAGTTCCTCGACCAGGCGCTGCTGGACTGGCAAAGGCACCTTCAGTCCTTCGAATGCCCGAATCGTTTCGTCCACTGGATAGGCCACCCGCCGCAGGGTTACAGTCCCGTCCTCCCAGACTGCGTAGGCGGCGCGCGAATCGCCGTGCTTGGGCTGGCCGACGCTGCCGGGGTTGATGACCAACGTGCGTTGGAACTGAGTCTTCATCGGCACATGCGTGTGGCCGAGCAGAAGCAGGTCCGGGTGACCGGCCACATTGATCTCCGATTCCCATAACGTTAGAGCGCTCTGTTCGCTCAGATAACCGTAAAGCGGGTCGCTGGGGATGGCGTGGCAGGCAACGCATTCCGCCTCGCCCAGCGGGAACCAGTCCATCGCCGGCAAGTGCGCCAGGAACTGTTTCATCTCCCGCGTCAGCAGGTGGGTCGTCGCCGATTGCATCGCCTTGGCCAGCCACTGGTATGCCGGCGTGCAGCGAGGATCGTCATCCCTCCCGAATGCGGCATCATGATTGCCTTGGATGATGCGACTGCCAGGCCGAAGTTGCATCGCCCAGGCGACGCACTCGGCCGGCTGGGGGCCGTAATTGACCAGGTCGCCCAGGCAGACGATCTGATCCACGTTCGGCTCAGCCCCCAATACCGCCTCGAGCGCCGGCCAATTGGCGTGGACATCGGAGAGGATCAGAGTTTTCATCACATTACTCGCATCGTCGTTCTGAATACACTCTTTCTCGGCCACTATTGTGAAATGACACGGCGCGTTCCGAGCTTCCCGTCACCTCTCAGGCGCGCCAGAGTCCACTGGATATCCTGGGCGATCAAGTTATCGTCGGTCTTCTTTGCGGGGGCTGGAGGCGTTCGTCCCGCGACAATGGAAGGAGAGGCCCGGGCTTTTCCGCGCGAGCGTTCGTCGCGCGTCAGAAGTGGCCACAGGTTCGCACTCATGAGCATGCCCTTGGCGAACACATCCAGGTTGAATTTCTCGTTGGGAGAATGCGCACCGTCATCCGGCAGAGCCAATCCAAGCAGGAGCGAGTCCGCCTGGAGCACTCGCTTGAATTCGTTCACGATGGGGATGGAGCCACCTTCGCGCACGAACAACGGCTCGGCGCCGAACGCGGAGCGCAAGGCTTCGGCCCCGGCTTGCACGAGTTCGCCCTCGGGGGAAACCAGGTAGGGCTCGCTGCAATGGTCCGAGGTGATCTCAACCCGCACGGTCGGCGGGCAGAGCTTTCGTAAATGCTGAATGGCCGCCGTCAGGATTTTCTGCGGGTCCTGGTGCGGCACGAGGCGCAGGGTCAGCTTGGCGCTTGCGGCGGCCGGAATGATGGTCTTGTTCCCGGCGCCCTGGTAGCCGCTCGTAAGCCCGTTGATGTCCAGGGAGGGCCGGGCGCTCCGCTGCTCGACGGGAGTGAAGCCATTCTCGCCGAACAGTGCCCGCACGCCGAGCGAGCGACGGTACGCTTCCGGGTCGAACGGGTGCATTTGGAAGTGCGCCCGTTCGAAGGGGGAAAGCGGGACAACGTCGTCGTAGAAGCCCTGGATGGTGATGCGGCCCTGCTCGTCGCGCAATTGACCCAGCAACTGGCAAAGCGACATGGCCGGGTTATCCACCGAGCCGCCGAACGAGCCGGAGTGCAAATCGCGCGAAGGTCCGTGCACCGTGATTTCCAGGGCGCACAGCCCCCGCAGCCCGTAGGTTACGGCCGGGTGCTGCAAGCCATAGAGCGAGGTGTCGGAGATGACCACGGCTTCGCAGGCCAGCCGTGCCCGATGCTTGTGCAGGAAGGCAGCCAGGTTGGGGCTGCCAACTTCTTCTTCCCCTTCGATCACGAAGGTGAGTTCGCAGGGCAGCTGTGTTCGAGTACCGAGGTAGGCTTCGATGGCCTTGAGATGGGCGAAGTGCTGTCCCTTGTTGTCGGAAGCGCCGCGCGCAAACACGGAACGGCCAACGATCCGAGGCTGGAACGGCGGCGACTTCCACACGTCCAGCGGATCAGGGGGTTGCACATCGTAGTGCCCGTACACGAGATAGTGCGGAAGCTCGCGGGAGTTGCGTTGCCGGGGAGTATGGGCGAGGACAATCGGGTTTCCCGCCGTGCGACAAACCTCGGCCTCCAAACCGATCTGCCGGCAGTGCTCCGCCAGCCACCGCGCGCAAGACGTCATTCCTTTGCGGTAACGCACATCCGCTGAAACACTCGGGAAGCGCAGGTATTCGCAGAGTTCCTTCACAAAACGCCGCTGGTGGCGTTGAAGATAAGATTCGATGGCCTTCATGGTTCCGCGGAAGATTGGATTAAATCGAGCGGAACCTTCCCGCCCAACAGCAGCCCCGCACGCAGGGCACGCACCGTAGGCTCGTCCACACCCAAGCCTTCATACGC
>Ga0335069_10004379_pt1 | contig 20984 bp, 24 predicted proteins | sample Lox_Sample_11_FD_206714 | JGI IMG/M metagenome (GOLD analysis project Ga0335069, IMG submission 206714) | Soil microbial communities from Loxahatchee National Wildlife Refuge, Florida, United States - Lox_Sample_1.1 | ecosystem: Environmental > Terrestrial > Soil > Wetlands | place: USA...
TTTTGATCGCGTGGGAAATCCGGGAAGACCGATGCGCCGACACCGATTCGGTGATGGCGCGCGATTGCATCCAGTCTGGCATTGAAAAGAAGCCCAACTCTTGAAATGAGCCTATCCTTTATTACAACCGTGAAGCAACTGTTTAGCCAACTAAGCACGCCGATCCGGCACCACGGAACGCCGTACTTTGGCCTGTTGCGACGCAGGTCTCCCACCAGCCCGGCCTTCTATGACTCCCAAGAAGTTGACATACCTCGCGCCGCGCTTAGTATGAAGGAAAGGTCGCATTGTTCTTATATAAATTAACGTGGTCGCACCCATGCAAGCATTCTTTGCATATGCCCGGGTGTCGACCCCCCGACAGGGCGAGAAAGGCGTCTCGCTCTTGGAACAGAAGGAAGCCATTGAACGGTATGCGAAAGTGCATGGGCTAGAGATTTCGCGCTGGTTTGAAGAGCGCGAGAGCGCATCCCACCAGGGACGCCCGGCATTCACAGATATGCTGCGGCGCCTCCGTCGCGGCAACATCCGAGGCGTCATTATTCACAAGATTGATCGCAGCGCCCGAAACCTCGACGATTGGACTGACATCGGACGGCTCGTCGACGCAGGCGTGGACGTCCACTTCGCAACGGAGAATATCGACTTGCGAACGGTAGCTGGCCGTCTCTCGGCGGACATCCAAGCGGTCGTCGCGGCTCACTATAGCCGCAATCTCCGCGAGGAAGTGAAGAAGGGTATTTACGGACGCTTGAAGCAGGGGTTCTATCCGTTTCGCGCGCCGATTGGTTACCTTGATCTCGGAGCAGCCAAACCGAAGATGCCCGATCCCAAAAGTGCGCCCTTGGTCCGAGAAGCGTTCCACCTGTACGACTCAGGTCAGTTCTCGTTGCCGCAGTTGGTGGAGGAACTGGACCGCCGCGGCTTGCACAATCGTAGCGGAACACGGGTCACCATTAGCGGCCTGGCTACGATGCTGAAGAATCCGTTCTACATCGGTCTCATGAGGATCGAGAAGACCGGTGAAACGTTCGTCGGCAAGCACGAGCCGCTCGTGAGCACTGAAACTTTTGAAAGGGTTCAAGCGCTCATTGCCGGAAAGCGTGTAGATCGGAAGAACGTGCACGTGTATCGGTTCAGCCGGATCGTGCGCTGCGCGACCTGCGGTTACTCGCTGATCGCCGAACAACGGAAAGGGCACGTCTATTACCGCTGCCACAATAGGCCGTTCAAAACCCCTCCGGTTTGCCCCTCGACCTCGATTCGAGAGGAAGCCATCGATCACGCAGTGCTCAACGCCCTGAAAGATTTCGATTTATCAGACGAAGAGATATGCTTGGCACGCTCGGTCTTGGACGAAAAGACGGCGGAACTGCAACGGGACCAAGCGGCCATGGCGCAGGGCTTGAGGCTGCAACTCGATAGCCTGGAGAGCCGGCTGGCGAGCCTCACGGACCTCCTGATCGATGGCACTGTGGACAAGGAGCTGTTTACTGGCAAGAAAAACGCCTTGCTCATGGAACGAGCTAAAGTACAGGAGAAATTGTCCGAAACGCAGCAGGGCCTGAACCGTCCGCTTCAATCCTTCGAGAAGACTGTCGAACTCGCAAAAAACCCGTCAATGCTGTATGAAATGGCATCTGCTGAGAAAAAACGCGAGCTGGTTAAAACGCTACTGTCGAACCTTACCGTATCCGGCAAAAACGTAAGCGTGACGCTGGCTCTACCGTTCCGGTTGATCGCAGAACGCGAAAGAAATACGGATGGTGGACCATGTCGGGGGACTTGTCGAACCTGGGAACAAATTCTCAACCAACTTACAGAGGAGGCATGTAAATAGACACCGATCATATCGGTTGGAGCGCTAAAGCCGATCTTTCCGCAACGGAATCGGCGGCGGTTTTGGCTACGTTCATCCTGCCAAGGGTGACTAAGATCTCCGGACAGGCGACACGGCGCCGTAAGCCAGATTGCCTACAGAAATAGCTCCGCCGCTGTGAGGGGTTCAGTAAGAACAGGGCCAGGCGTCCACACAATCAGTGTGACCCCGACGCGCTTAGAGCACGATCAGAGAACCGCTGGAATCACGGCGCAAGACCATCGGCGCATCTCCGGTCAATACATCTCCTTGCAAGATGAAAAGCTCGCCGACATATCCCGGACTTCCTGAAATGAAATTGAACTTGGCAGCGTAGACTTGGTTCGCGAAATCGGCGGGGGTCATATCGGTATCCTCGATACCCCATGATTCTTTGACTTCCTGGACCGCCATGACCTCTTCCCATTCTGCCGAAGTTAATGGATGTGGCTTTGTATCCTCCATGACCTTAATCTTAGGAATTCCAGAGCGGCTGTCAAGGGATCGCTCAACCTGCCTCGCAAGGCCGCATCGGACACCTTTACCGTGCCGCCGCGCCTGTAAGGAAGGCTCCTAGATATCCCTCGCCAGTTGCATTACTCGCATTATCTGCCACCTTTTCACCAGCCATTGCCCTGCTAAGCTGATCACACGCTTCAACGGTTTTGTCTCGCCGTTGAAGCGGCTGCACGGGAGCGGTCGGGCCGCTCTGTTTACCTTCCCACATAAACATGAGCGGCCCACTCTCCTACATTGGCGGCAAAAATCGGATTGCGCAGAAGATCGTCGAGATCTTTCCCGAGCACACGACGTACGTCGAGCCGTTTGCCGGAGGTGCGCAAGTGCTCTTCCGCAAGGAACCCTCGCATAACGAGGTCCTGAACGACCTCGACGGCGACATCGTGAACTTTTTCCGGGTTTGCCAATTGCACCACGAGGAACTCCTGCGCTACCTGCGGTTCATCCTGGTGAGCAGGAAGTGGTTCGCACTTCTCGCGAGTCAGCCGCCGGAAACCCTTACGGATATCCAGCGCGCCGCCCGCTTCTTTTATCTCCAAAAGAACGCCTACGCGGGACTCGTCCGAACGCCCCGGTATGCGTATTCCGTCACGGGGCCGCGGAGCTTCAATCCGGCCCGCGTCCCCAAGCTCATTGAAACCGCCCATAAGCGCCTCGCCCGGGTGCAGATCGAAAGCCTGCCCTACGAGGAAATCCTGAAGCGCTTCGACCGCCCGACCACCCTCTTTTATTGCGACCCACCCTACTTCGGCCGCGCCTTGTATCGCTTCAATTTCACGAAGGATGACTTCGTGACCTTTGAAGCGCGGCTGCGTTCCCTGCGGGGTAAGTTCGTTTTGTCGTTGAACGACGTGCCCGAAGTGCGGGCCATCTTCCATCGGTTCCGGTTCCGGGAGATCACGCTCCACTACACCGCGCAGCAACAAGCTGGCAAGCGGTATCCGGAACTTCTCATCACGAACTTCTCCTGACCGTCGAATCAGGCACTTACACGGGGCAAAGCCCGCAGCACACCGCTCCGATTGTTACCGTTTTGCTCGCGCCCACCCGTACGTTATTTCCGTGAAACCGTGGCTCGAAAAATTGCTCGCGCGACTCTGGAACCGGCGAGCGGTCCGGCGGCTCGCGGCGCGTACCGTCCGTGCGCTCGTGCTCGGCGTCCGGCTGGCCGACGGCGACATCCGCGGCCAAGTGACCGTGCCGCACGACCGCCGCGCGGAGCACATCGCGATCCTCGGGAAGACGGGAACCGGCAAGTCATCGCTCTTACGACACATTGCCGAAGAGGACATTGCAGCCGAACGGGGTTTTCTGTATTTCGATCTCCACGGCGACGCCACAGAATTCCTTGCCGGGAAGATAGCCGAGCACGAACGCCGGGTAGGGCGCGATCTCTCCGACCACTTCATTCTCATCGACCCGGCGAACGCCGTGGTGTCGGTCGGCCTCAATCCGCTCGAAGGCGAGGCGACCGGCAACCGTTTCGTCCAGATCGCGGAGTTTGCGGAGGTCCTCAAGAAGCGGTGGCAGCTCGAATCCTTCGGTGCTCGCACGGATGAATTGCTACGCAACTCCTTGTACGTGCTCGCGGAGAACGGACTCACGCTCCTCGAGCTCGGTCTCTTCCTTGCCCAGTCTGCCTTCCGCGCTGCGTGCCTCAAGCGCGTACGGAATGCCGAGGTCCGGCAATATTTCGAACTCCGGTATGACGAGGCGTCGGAACCCATGCGGGCGACGATGCGGGAACCGATCCTCAACAAGACCTCGGCCTTTACGGCGGACGATCATTTCCGCCACATCGTGGGCCAAGCGCGGTCGACGTTCTCTCTCCGCGACGCCTTGGACCAGGGTTCTTGGATCGTGATTAACCTCCACAAAGGCAGATTGGGCGAACAAGCCGTAACCCTCGGCAGCTTGTTCCTCACTGTCGTGAAGAACGCCATCTTCGCCCGTCGCACGCGTAATCTCTTCACAATCTTTTGCGACGAGATCCAGAATCTCGTCGCGTACGGCAGCGGCCTCGAGACGATTCTGAGCGAGGCTCGAAAGTTCGCCGTGTCGATCATCTCGGCGAACCAATTCCTCGATCAGTACCCGTCCGAAATGCGCTCCGCAATCCTCGCCGTCGGCACGCATGTGCTCTTCCAGCTTTCAAGTGCCGATGCGAACCAGATGGCGGCGGCGTTCGATGGCGGGAAGCCGCTTGCCGAACTCCTCAAGCACCTGCCGCGCCGCCACATGGTGGTGAAGACCGGCGACGGGCGATGGGAGGAAGGCGTCGTGCCGACCGTCCATCCGGCGAAGGCCGATGCCGCCGACCTCATCGCCCGGTCCCACGCGCGATGGGCGCGCGAGCGGACAACGGTCGAGGAGGAGATCATGCGCCGCCACGCGTCTGCCGCGAAGAACGCCAATGAGGTCCTCCATGACTGGGAATGACCGGAACATCATTCTGCAGGATCGCGACCAGCATCTCTTGCGCGAACTCGCCGTGATGCGCGTGATCGACCGCGAACAGGCGAAACAGGTTGCCGGCTTCGGCTCGACGACGCGCGCCAACGCTCGGCTCCTCGCGCTTACGCGCGCAGGACTGCTGCGCCGGTTCTTCCTCGGGACCGTCGGCGGGGCGCACAAGGCGCTCTACGCCCTGGCTCCCAAGGGAGCGGCGCTCATCGGCGTCTCCGAGCGCGGCCTCCGACGGCCGTCCGACCGGATGCTCGTCGCGGACTTTTCCGTGATCCACCAGCTGCGGATCAACGACCTTTACTGCATCCTGAAGTACCAACCGGTACCCGTGGAGGGCGTGTCATTCGCCCGCTGGCTTGACTTCCATCAAACGCTCACGGGAGACCTCGCGCTCATACCCGATGGCTACCTCGAACTCGCCACGGTGGGTGGAACCCTCGCGGCATTTCTCGAAGTGGACCTCGGGCATGAGAGCCGGTCCGTCTGGCGGCGCAAGGTCCAGGCCTATCTCGCGTTTGCAATCTCCGGCAGGTTCGAGGAGCAATTCCACAAGCCCCGGTTCAGGACGCTCGTCGTCACGGAGTCCGAACGCCGGATGGCGTCACTCCGCGTCGCGACGGCGGAGCTGACTGACAAACTGTTTTGGTTCACCACCTTCGACCTCATTACCCGCGACGGCTTCTGGTCGGCCATCTGGACGCGCCCGAAGGATGACCGGCGGCAGCCGCTGCTTACGAAACTCATATGAAGTACTGCTACAACTGCAATCGGATCACGCCGGGCGAGCCGCTCTTCTGCAACTTCTGCGGGAGGAGCTACAACGTCAAGCTCTGTCCGCGGATGCATCCGAATCCCCGGAGCGCCGAGGCATGCTCGCAGTGCGGCAGCCGGGATCTCTCGACGCCCCAGCCCCGCGTCCCGCTCTGGGCGCCCGTCCTCCAGTTCTTTCTATCGCTCATTCCCGGCTTCATCCTGACCGTACTCTCGATACTCTCGGTTGCGCTCGTCATTCGAGCGATCCTACAGAGTCCCCGTGCGCTCACGTCGCTTGTCTTCCTGCTTCTCGCGCTTGGCGTTCTCTGGTGGATCTGGTCACGCATCCCGCAGTGGTTCCGCAAAGCCATTTACAAGATGCTCAAGCGGAAGCGGGATGGCAGTGACCGGAGGAGCGGCCGATGACCAATCGGAACGGGCGTCTCCTACGGAAGTCGGGTTTCGCCCCGAGCGCCAATCTCAAGGATTCATTGGGTCCCAGGCCGGAAAGCCTCGGGCAGTGCTACCCGCAGCAAAACCCGCAGAGCGGGATCGAGAGTGCAGACCGTTTTCTCCCCGGCGAGCCGCTTGGCGCACCGCTCTCGATCCGCGAAGTTGCGGCACTCATCGGCTGCTCGGTGTGGACTGTGCGGCAGCGATATCTTCCGGCAGGCCTGCCGCATCTGCGGCTCAGCCGGAACGGAAAGCTGATCTTTTACAAAACCCAAATCACTCGCTGGCTGCTCCGGCAGCAGCAGAAAGGAGGAATGGCATGAGCCTCTGGAAACGAGGCAACGTGTACTGGAGCTATCTCTATCTCGATGGCATCCGGTACGCCCAATCGACCGGGACCGGGAACCGGAGGCTCGCGGAAACCATCGAGCACCGGTTCAAGGAAGATCTGAACCTGAAGCGGCACCAGGTGGTGCAGCCCGCCCCCGAGATGACTTTTGGGGAACTCGCCGCCCGCTTCCTCGCCGAAGGCGGGGCGCGCCCCTGGCACATCGACCGCCTGAAGCTCCTCCTGCCGTACTGGAGCGAGGTGCCCATCGGGCGGATCCACAAGTCCATGGCCGCCGATTATCGTCGGCGCCGCCATGCGGCGAAGCAGGTGACGGACACCACCGTGAACCGTGACCTCGAAGCCCTCCGGCATATCCTCTTTTGGGCGGTCGATGAGGGATTGCTTACCGCAAACCCGTTCGCCCGCCTCCGCCTCATCCCTGAGCGCCGGAAGCCACGGTCGATCCTAAGCCTGCAGGATGAGGCGCTCCTGCTGGCCGCCTCCGCGCCGCACCTCAAACCGATCGTTATCGCGGCGCTCGACACCGGCATGCGCAGGGGCGAACTGCTCCACGAGCGGTGGGAACATATCGACTGGGACCGCAACCTCCTCTTCGTCACGCAGTCGAAGACGGCCGGGGGAGAAGCGCGCGAGATCCCGCTTACCGAGCGGGTCCGGGCATCGCTTCTTGCCCGCCGTGAGTCGCAGGGGTTGGTCTTCACCTTCCACGACAACCCCATCCGTGCGGTGAAGACCGCGTGGAAGGCCGCCATTCGCCGGGCGGGCATCCGCTACTGCCGCTTCCATGACCTGAGGCACACGTTCAACACCAGGCTCATGGAGGCGGGAGTGATGCAGGAGGTGAGAAAGGCTCTCATGGGCCATTCAAGCGGCGAAGACGTGAACTCAATTTACACCCACGTCGAACTTCCGGCGAAGCGCGCAGCGATCCAGAAACTCGAAGCGTGGGTGCGTGAACAACAACTACAGATTGAGCGCAAAGGAGGCGCTTCAGATGGCAGCACAAAAAAAGACGGAGGCGGCAGGGCCGCCGACCGGAACGGGCAAGTCCGAACGGAAGCCGTGGAAGAAGAAAACTTCGGTGGAAGTCGTGCTTGACCAGATCAACCGACTGAGGGACGACGTAACGAAAAAAGAAGAAGAACTGAAAATTGCGCGTCGCCAACTCCAAAAGCTCGAGGAAGCCAAGAAGCTTCTCGAAGCGAGCTAGCACCTTTATTTTTGAGCTTGCCCATCGGGCAGGCTCTTCTTTTGGTCATGGGAAAGAAGAGGAACACTGACATGAACGACAGGAATAACGAAAATGACATCATCGATGCGGGCACGGGCTTTGGGAATGAGGCCGCGGAGCACCTTGACCGGCGCGCCGAAGCCTACTCCGACTACGAACGCCAACGCATTGAGCTCACAAATCAACCCCGGGTGAACGCGCTGCACGTCGAAGGGCAGTACCTTGTGCAACGCGAGTGCCAACTCGAAGAGCGGCTCATGAGGGCGGCGCCCGCCGCCGATTTGCGCCGCCGCCGGCAGCGGGCGCGGTATTACTGGACGTCCGGCATCATCCTCACCCTCGCCGCATTCTTCTTTTCATTGATCGGGTTCGCGCCGTTCCGGCTGGGATGGATGGGCATCCTCTACTGCATAGGGATCGCGCTCGCGACGCCCTTCGCCGTCGAGGAATTCCTTGAGGCATGGAAGAGCGAAAAGCTCTTCAAGATCATCGCGACGGGCGTCTTCTGCGCCGCCCTTATGGGCGGCACATTTCTCGCCGCCATCCGTGGCGACTTGCTCGCCGAGCAGGTCAAGCAATCGAGCCAGGCCAACGCGTCCGTAGTGGTCGACGGGCAAACACCCGCGCCGCAACAGGAGAAAGGCGCTTTCTATGAATCGACGCGTGGCCTGTTGCGCCTGCTGATGCTCTTCCTCGCGCTTGCGATCGATCTGGGGGCGGGTGTTGCCATCCACCGCGCGCGGCTCCTCGGCGACGTTTCCGGCGAAGACCCCGATCTCTTGCTCCGCGAACTGCACGAGGTACAACAGCGCAAGGCCGAAGTCATCTATGAAATCACGGCGCTCACGAACGCCCCCACTGCCTTCGTGGCACAATTCTGGCGCGATTTCTATCGCGCCATGCTCACGCAGACCGCACGGAAGGCGGTGTCGAAGCTGTCGGCATTCTCATTGCTTTTGTTGCTCTTCACCGGATGCGCGTCACGTCCGCCTGAAAAAGTACGCGTTGTCGCCGCGGTCGATCTGAGCACTTCGGAGGCGGCTACCGGCCGGGACCTGAAATCCGCCTTTAGCAAGAACATCGAGGGGGTGGGGCGACTCCTCGGTTCCCTGCCGCCCGGCTCCGACATCACGGTGATCGGGATCACCGATAACAGCTTTGCCCAGCCGTATGTTTTGCTTTCCGCGAAGATATCCGACGACCAAGGGTATTTTGGCGAACGCATTGCTGCTGCACGGCGTGAACTTCTCCGGACCTGGCATGATCGGGCGGCGAAGCTCACACCCGAGGCTCGCGGCACGGACATCATGGGGGCGCTCCTCTTCGCCGATCAGTTGTTTCGCAGGGCACCGGCTGACACCAAGAAGTATCTCTTCCTCTTTTCCGACATGCGCCACGTTACGCGTGGATTGAACCTTGAAGTCCGGCGCACGGTTCCCACGGACACGCTCCTCACGACGGTCGCGCGGCATCGCCTGCTCGCGAATCTACCCGGGGTTACGGTCTATGTGTTGGGAGCGGATGCTGAGGGAATGCCCGTCACGGCTTGGGATGACCTCCGACAGTTTTGGACAGCCTACTTCACGAAGGCGGGAGCGAGTTTAGCGGCTTACTCATCGTTGTCCGATCCGCCGATTTTGCCGCAACCGGCTTCCGCTCGATGAGACGTGGCCGAGGACTTGCTCGAACGGAGGGGTTTATTGGTTGGGAATTTCTCTTTCCTAGCTGCTTTTCCTATCCACAGAGCGTCTTGAGGAAAGGGCCCATCAACTCTATAGTTATCGAAAGGCATTGTCCCGCCTTCCCGCAACCAACCGTCTCTTCTTTGATGCATATTCCGAAAGGCTTCGACCGAAAGCTCGCGGACACCATCCCGCGCTTCGATTCTGATGCGTCACTTCCCATGAATAAAGGCTTTACCCTCATCGAGATCCTCATCGTGATCGCCATTATTGCGATCATCTCTGTCGCTGTGATCCTCACGCTCAATCCGGCCGTGCTGCTTGAGCAATTTCGGGATTCATCGCGCACGTCGGACCTCACCGTTCTCAACAACAACGTCAAGTTTGCGACTGAGGCGAGCGTCGGCACCGGGCTATCCCTCGGATCGCCCGACACCGTCTACGTCTCCATTCCCGATCCCGTGGCAACGACGACCGCAGGCGACCAATGCCAGGGCCTGGGCCTTGTCACGCTTCCCTCGGGTTGGTCCTACCATTGCGCCGCGTCATCAACCTATCGCAACGTGGATGGGACGGGATGGGTTCCGATCAATTTCAACACGGTCCCCGGAGGAAGCCCCTCGGCCGTGCTGCCCGTCGATCCCGTGAATCAAACGTCAACGTTCCTCTATTACACCTATGTCATGGACACGAACTACGAGTACCAGATCTATGGCCATTTCGAATCGCCGAGCTATCAAGCCAACGAAGGGGAGAGCGGCGGATATGGAATCGATCCTACCGTCTACAAGCTGCGTTTGACAACCTGACTTGGCCCACCTTCGATACTCTCATTTGGCCCACCCTAAGTTGCTGATTTTCCGTTTCCGCCAGCTGTTCCCATTTTCCGTGGCCTGGCGGAGCGGAGCCCTACGCCGCGGTTTGTGCGGCGCGTTAGGGCGGAGCGCAGCCGGGCCATGGAAAATGGCGCGACCCGCCCCGAGGATTACGAAGCCTTCTTCTTTTGCCTCCCTTCGATCGTTCTGCGGAATCGATATGACTCCGTGCCGGTCTCAATGATGTGCGCCCGGTCCGTGATCCGGTCCAGCAGCGCCTTACACAGTCGCGGATTCGGAAACACCTGCGTCCATTCCGAGAACGGCAGATTCGTGGTCACGATCACCGCCGACCGTTCGGCCCGCTCGGCGATCACCTGAAACAGAAACTCGGCGCCGATCTCGGCCAACGGAACATAACCAACCTCGTCGAGTGCGATCACGTCATAGCGCAGCCAGCGCGTCAGGACGCGTTTGACTGCATTGTGCTGCTTGGCCTCGACGAGCTCGTTGACCAGGTTCGCGGCCGTCGTGAACCGCACGCGCTTCTTTTGCCGGCACGCCGCCACACACAATCCCGTGGTCAGATGCGTCTTCCCGGTGCCGCATTCTCCGATGAAGACCACCGGCTCGGCGCGCTCGATGTATCCGCCTTCGGAGAGCTCGCGGATCTTGGCCGCCGGAATCTGCGAGGCTTGCGAAAAATCGAACTCCTCCAGCGTCTTCACTCGCGGCAGCTTGGCATCGTGAATCCGATGCTGGATGGCGTGCCGGTCCCGCTCTTCCGTTTCCATCTGCAGCAAGGCTTCCAGGTATCCGATGTGGCTTCGTTTCTCCTTCACCGCTTGCTCGCAGACCCGCACGAAGTTCGCACCAATCACCGGCGTCTTCAGCGCCTTGCAATATTGCTTCACCGTGGCGTGCTCGAGCGCCTGCACCTGTTCCTTCATTGCACCGCCTCCAGCAACGCATCGTAGTGATGCAACTCAGGCAGCGGCCGCTCATAGCAGTTCAACTCGCCGATCTCCACGCGCGCCGTTGGCCGATGTCCCAGTCCGCCCGCCTGCAGCAGGTGCTTCACCGCCGCCGCGTCCGTGCATCCCAACTCCAGTGCTTCTTCGATCCGGCGCCGCAATCCAGCCCATCCATGTTGTTTTGACAGCAGAAGCAGTTCGATCATCTCGCGCGTGCCCTCATGCTTGCCATGCCGCTCGCGCAGTTTGCTCCACAGCAGGTCGAAACTCTCCGGCCATAGCCCACGTTCGCGGTATTGCACCAAGGCAGTCGATCCAGCCAACGCGCCGGGCTTTTTGCCCAGCACTTCCAGATAGTGCTCCAGGTTCAGGATCTGTTGATGGCGCTCGTAGCAGCGTTCGTGCCGCGCCACGCAATCACGCTCTTCCCAGATCTCCACGTAGGCCGGCAATAGCTTCACTCGCGCTCGCGCGCCAGGTCTCAGCGGCGTCGAATACCAGTTGGTCCGCACCTTCACGGCGCGAGTACGCGCATGGAGCATGAGGGCGGGGCACGCATTATGACGGACTGGTTGAATGTGGAGCCGCGGACGCTCACTTGACGGATATTATAAAGAGCCGTGGTGTCGGACCGGAATGGAAGCAATGGCCAGTAGATCGACTCCGCTTGCATATCGATCTTCTCGAATGTGAGATTTCCCGACTGCGCGCAAAGAAGTTCATCGTCCTTGGGACGCAGGCACAGAAGCTATTCGCAACTCACTTTCCTCAGCATGCCGGGTCAACGAAGATGGTCCCGCATTTTGGGTATCTGCGAAGGGTCTCTCACGAAAAGGTGGACGCTTGGAAGGACGATTTTCGGGAGACGCTCCGAAACGCGCTGAAGTGACCAAACGGAGTGGACCTTCCTCTCAGCTCATACGAGGTCGTTTGCAACCCACTGGGATAGGTCATTGGCCAGGCGCGCGAGTTCCGGAAAAACCAGAAGGGAAGCGTGCACCATGTCTGGTGTTATCGGATCAACGCTCTTGGGGTGCCCCGCGTCGTTGCGAGACGCGCGAATTTGCAGCGCGAACGCGGGCCAATAGCCCTCGAACGGTTCGCGGAGCGTCTGGTCGAACTGTGCCTTATGGCCGTTGAAGAAGGTGTAGAGCGCATCGGATACCGTCTTGATCCGCCAATCGGCCATGGCCTTTGGGGCAGGTTTTCCAAGTGAGGAGAGCTTTTGCGTCGTGGCGTCTCGGAGCGCAAGAATCATGGCTTCAGCGGCACCACCAACCATGACGGCTGACGCTTTAAAGTGTCCTGCGACGTAGCAGTCCAATCCTTCTGTCAGATACGATGTCGCGACCGGATCGATGGTCGCGATAGACGCGAGATGGCGCAAATATCCGGCGGGGTTTGAGGGATCGCGAGTGAGATGCGCGAGCGCCGCGCTTCCCCGTTCGGTCAGATGAAAGAAAGGCGGGTTAGGATTGTGCAGGTTCAGGCCCCAGGCGACTAAACCCGTGCGGAACATTCATTCCACTGGGTGAGAATCGCTTGGTGGTCATAACCAGCAAGCTTCCGGGCCGCCGCGTCCAGTACGGACGACTGTTGAAGCGTCGCGCCCGTGTTGGTCTTTGGCTCCTGTGCTTTAATCTCTTCGAGCAATACTTCACGAATACTTGGCTTCGGTGGCTGCGCCATTTCCTTTGCTCCTTATCGCGCGAAAACCGAGAGGGTACCTCTTCATTCTGGAGGATACCCGGTCTTTGACAGAATGGCTTCATGCGGCGAATAACGGTGAAGGTCCTCATGCAGGACGGCGACGGTAAGAGTAGGGAGTACGTGCACGAGGCTGAGGTGGACGGGGAGCCCGGCGAAAAGGGCGAAGATGCTTTTGCCACCGAGTTGTTCGAATACGTGCGGGCCGAATTGACCTGGCCCATTCACATGCCGTTCCTAGCGATCGCTTTGAGGGACTTACCGCAAGTGCGCCACAGCAGCCCCAAATCGCGCTGCCTCCAGCGATGTTCAATGATATGAACCGCGAAGAGCTCTGGCGGGAAATTCAGAATGCGCTCTACGAGATTCGTCACAGCCTCGCCCAAGCCAAGGCATACAGGGATATTGAGCCTCCGGGGGAGGTCGAGCAATGGTTCTCGGCGCATTCTCGGAAGGTTTCGCATCTTAACATCGCCGCGCTCTACCTTGCCAAGATTCAGGATCTCGTAGTGCGTCTGCTATTCGAGAGTTTTGGAGGAGAAACGTTCATCACCGTAAAGCCCTCGAGCGAGGACTGGGAAAAAGCCCTCACGATGAGCAAGGCACGTGAAGGACTTGAGCGGTTGCTTACCGAAGGGTCACTCGATCAACTCGAATTTCAAGCGATCAAGGATGCGCTTGACGAGCCCGCCAAATCTAAGAATCAAGATCTGGTGGTCCGCTACCGCAATCGCGTGGCGCACAGGGTCCGTCCCTCGGTCGATCATTGGGAGCTTAGTCCGGTCATTCAAAATCGCGAAGGAAAGCCAATCCTCGATAAAGATGGGAAGACGACGGGCACGAGTTGGGCGGTTGTGGCTCACCCGGCGAAAGCGGATTTCGAATTCGGGGCGCTCTACGAGGCGATGGCGGACTACCTGGTACATCTGAAGAGGATGCTAGAGCGGTTAAAAGCCGTGCCGCGGCTTGGGATGAGCATGACTGCCGGATAAGTTTAGGGGCTGGGCGGACCTGGCGTCATGCACCGATGCACTGCTTAACCTCGCGGGTCGCTGCCGGAAGGTTGCCGCGAACGAGTAGTTCATTCACGACGACCAACTTGGGATCTTCAAGGTGCCCGTCTAAAGCCGCCAGCGATGGCTCGGCAGGATAGTCACTTGTAAGCGGGCCGCACAGCGAGATGGCAAATCGTTCCCCGGTGCTGCTCGCGGCAAGAATCGGAACCTGCACTTGGCCGATATCGGGCAAAGACAGCGTGACATCTAACTCAAACGTGATGCATTTCAGGTCCTGGCGCAGAAGGTCATTGTAAAGTCGCGTCGTCGAATTCTTCAGCCGTTGCTCATCGAAGTTCGGCAGGTTGTTCGTCAACAGATATTCGGCCAATTCAGCTCCGACATGCCGGTCCAACAGGCGATGCTCGAACTTGTTCTTAAAGCTGCGCAGGCACCGATAGCAAGACGCATCGCAGTTTTCCGGGCAGATTTTCATCAACTTCAGAGCACGTTGTAGCAACTCATTGCCGCATTCCACTAGCTGGCTTGAAAACCCCGCGCCGCCGGGCAACGTATCGTAGAGAAAGATCTCGGCCTTCAGTCCTTCCCGGCCTTCCGGTGTCAGCGATGGCCGATACTCCGCCATGAGTTCTCCAGGCTCTATTTCCAATAATTGACTGGCGGCTTTGGCCATGGCTTCGCTGAGGGTGCGCAGGGCGACATCGGTTGGGTACTGGCCCGGCTTCAGGCGGAGCGGCGATTTTACCTCTATCGAAAACAGGGCGATGTCTGTGATGAAGTCGGTACCGAGCACGATGTGTCTCGTCGGACCCACTGCCTCGCAGTTAGGTTCTTTCTCATCCGGGTACGGCTTACGGTGAGGTCCCGTCAGCAATGGGGTGGGATCGCTGCTTGCCTCAATGCGTCCACACTTTACGCAATAGGTGTAGCCGTCTCGTTTGGATCCGGTGTTTGATACGAGAAGATGCTTGCGCTCCCTCAGTACGCGGACACGCTCATTCGCTTGCGTCCACTTGGATTCTTCGGACGGCGTTTGCATGGTAAGCTTTGCGCGGGTCGCGTAGCTTGTCTCGGGCATATCATCAGGAGAGGTTACTTCCTCTACATCCACAGGATGCGCAAATCCGGGTGGACGAAGCCAATACCGGGCTCTCGGCTTCGCGGACGTCGCATCGCAACTACCCGTGTATCTGCGGGCCATGCATGCCGCCACACGGCTGCAACTCTGGCGCTCAGCGCCCGCGTTCCCGCCAAGGTTGTATCAGAACAACTGGGGCACGCGAGCGTTGCCTTCACCCTAGACACCTATTCTCATGTGCTTCCCCACATGCAGGAAGCGGCAGCGGCCCAAGTGGAGGCGCTCCTTTTTCAATTACCGCCGAAGGGCGCAAACCGCAAGAACAGGCCAGCCAAAGTTGACAAAACGAATCGCGAGCGAAAGAAAAGTAAAGGTGGAATCGAACATTCTTTCGGGTAGTGGTGCACCTCAAGGATGCGTTTGGCAATTCCGCCACGACTGCGAATTTCAAAAAGAGCGGCGTAGCTTCGCAGGCTGCGTGCTTTAGAAACGCGCATGTGGGCTGACGCGTTCTTGACGGAGCGCGAAGTGTACGACCTCACCGCGGCGGGCTTTTAGCAGGACCGCGAGACGCTCCGTGCCGCGGAAGGGAGCTTAGCGCTGAACCACCTCTCGCTCGTCAAATATCAGGTCCTGGATCATTAGGAGGCTACTGTCTGAGCCTCGCGCAGGTCGCGTCTGAACTGGCGTTTCTGAAAGCGCCGAACTCGGCTTACGCTCCGCTGTCGCGCCTCGGCGAAGCAGTTGCCGCTCGGATTACCCATCGATTGAACACCGCAGGAAAGCTCGATTATTTTCGTCCAGCGAGCGCCTCTGGGAGTCCTGGGGGCAGAAACTAAAAATGAATCCACACATCACGTTCTTCATTTTTTACTGTGGAGTGCGGACCCGCTCGGTTGCTCTGCGGCTGAGAAGGTGCGTGAAACTAGATGGCCAACCGAGTTCTGACGATCACAATAGTCGCCGAAACTGCGAAACGACATAACGCTGGAAGGTTGAGGAATGTTTGATACCTACATGATCGACGCAGACGCGCTCATGGTGGCCCGACCCAAGGGGACCCTGGACGCCAATGAGGGTCTACGAATCGTGGAGTTCCTCGAGATCAAAGAGCTCGAGAGCGAAACGGGTTTTAATCGCTTTTGTGATCTGAACCGACTGGACAGTATCCGTCTGTCGTTGGCGGACGTTTCGGAATTGGCGGCTCGGCGCGCGAAGTTCAACCCAAACCCTATTCATGTCAAGTCGGCCTTCCTGGCTAACCACCCGCTCTCTTTCGGCATCGCGTGCATGTACGAGCAGTTATTGTGTTCTGAACGAATTGAAGTTCGTGTATTCAGTAAGTTGGAGGATGCGGCGGATTGGCTTGGTGTGAAGCCGGACCGGCTGAGGCTTTGAAGGTCGTTCGGCGCTCTGTCGAGCCATCGATGCAGCCTGAACGAGGTGCCTCGCGGTTCATACGCTCCGGGAAGACGTCGTATTAGGAGGCACGGTACGCCCGCCCTGGCAAAACAAGAGGTAGCTCTCCATACAAGTCGAACAAATGCCACTCGCGGAATCAGAAGGCATTCTCAAGAGTAGTGGCCAGCAAAACCCAGTTGGCACGGAGCTCTTGTGGCTGAGAACCACAAACGGACAGAGGGCATGGTCTGCTTAGAATGGCCACCGGTCGCAACTTCAAGAATCTGCCAAGCACAATCACGCAACAGTCGATGTAATGCTCGCGAACAGAACGAACGACCATCCCGGCAGCGTACAGGAGCATGGGCACCAACGACATGGACCAAGCCTGGTTGCTCCTGGGGATTCCTGTCGGCAGACTGGAAATCTCCTATTTTTCGAGACTGATGAAATTGTTCGAATCCTTCGCACCGGGATCATCATTCACCAACTATAGGTGAGGAGAAGAGCTCATGAAGATCGATCAGACCGTCGAAGGCCATGATGACCTTGAAGATCGTAGACAACCTCCTGAGTGAAGCCCCCGTGCTCCCGGTGCATGTTACGACAGCACGCACGCGCGCACAACGTAGACGCTCACCACACCGAAGCAGCTCCAACTAGACAAACAGAACGGCAAACTCTACTGGTGCAACCGCAAAGGTATGCGCGTGATGCGGGCAAACCTGGACGGATCGATTATCGAGACACTCGTTGACACAAGCCAAGGCGATCCTCGCCCAGGGCCGGATCAAACGAAATGGTGTGTGGGCATAGCGGTGGATATTGAGGGCGGCAAGTTCTACTGAACGCAGAAAGGCGCCGACAACGCTGGTCAGGGCCGAATCTTTCGCGCAAGCACCGAGATCCCGTCGGGTCTGTCACCCGCGAACCGCAGTGACATTGAACTTCTTTATGACAATCTGCCCGAGCCAATCGATCTCGACCTCGACGCCGCGAATCGGACGCTCTATTGGACAGACCGCGGCGACCCGCCGCGTGGCAACACCGTTAATCGTGCGCCTATGGACCCGCCACCCGGAAATCGCATCGAACCGGAGATCGTTTTTACCCATTTGATGGAGGGTATCGGGCTGGCTTTAGACCTGAAGGGCGGTCGCATGTTTATCACCGACTTGGCCGGGTCAGTCTACAGTGCCAATCTCGATGGCTCAAACCAGAAGAACTTCCTGTTTGCTGAAGGAAACCTTACCGGCATTGCGTACGCAGAGCTACCGTCCGGGTATTGACCGATAGCCCGACGGAAATCGTCTGGCAAGTGTGTTGGTCGTGGCAAAGACACGAGAGCCATAGCGGAGGCGGGAGATCTTTAAAAGATTTGAGCCGGCGGTATTGTGCGACTCATTATTCGTATGGAGACTGAATTGTAATTGGGGGACTCCATGCTTACTCTGACTAGAAACTGGTGGGTACTGCTGCTTCGGGGCGTACTCGCAATTTTGTTTGCCGGCTTCACGTTTGCCAGACCCGGTATCACTCTCGCATCTCTGATTCTGCTGTTCGGCGCATTCGCCTTCGCCGACGGCGTGCTCCACTTGATTGCGGCCGTCCGGTCCGGTACCCGGAACTGGTGGGCGATGCTGCTGGCCGGAATCTTCGGCATTGGAGCCGGCCTACTGACGTTCGCTTATCCGGGTTTGACCGCCCTCAGCCTTCTCTACTTCATCGCCTTCTGGTCGATTTCATCCGGCGTTGCCGAAATGATCGCGGCGATCCGCTTGCGCAAGGAAATCGAAGGAGAATGGCTGCTGGCTTTGGCCGGGTTGCTGTCCGTGATTTTCGGGGTCTTTCTCGTCGCAGCACCCGGAGCCGGTGCTCTGGGACTACTCATGGTGATTGCTGCCTATGCGTTTGTGGCGGGGTTCGTTCTCATATTGCTCGGCCTCAAGCTACGTGCCTTGGGTAACCGTGGACTTCGGCACGCTACTGCTTAAGGCTAAGTATCGAAACTGCATCGCGGAGCAATTCATCCCGCTGGCCCGATCACGGTTTTCAAGAGGATTGTCAGTTCACACACGATGCCGAAATCGCGAACGCTTTTGAGCGTCGTGGCAGCGGTCAGCGTGACGGTTGGCCATCTCTCTCGCGATCAACTGCTGCGAGAGCTATAGCGGAGGCGGGGTAGCTCCAAAAGATTAGAGTCAGCGGTATCGTGCGACTCATTATCCCTGTGGAGAATGCCCGCATCAAGGAACATTCCTCAACGAGCTTTCTCGGTCTCAGCTAGAGGAGAAAAAGCATGCCAGAAACCGCTATACAGGCGCCCGGTTCCGCCTCACTGCCGGAGCCCATTTTTCCCCGACATCCGGAGCTACTCAACGACCCTCCCGGATTCCTGGAGCAGCCGCATGTCCCGCCGGCGCACCGCTATTGGAGCATTCCGCAGATCTACCGAACCATGCGAGGCTGGCTGTTTCCTTATGTGCGGTCTCGCGTCTTGCCCGGGGATTTTCATCCCATCATCGCCTACCTGTTCACCGAGTATAAGTGCAATCTCGACTGCCATTACTGTTGGGCCTATGACAATCGCGTCAAGGGCATGACCGAAGAAGTGGCGCGACGATCGATTGACTGGTTGCACGACAATGGAGCCGGTGTGCTGGCCCTCATGGGAGGCGAACCGCTGCTGCGGCCGCAATTCGTCCACAGAGTGATCTACTACGCAGCCAAGAAGGGATTGTGGCCCTACCTGCCAACCAACGCCCGTCTCCTTCGGCCGGATGTGATCGACCGGATTGCGGATGCCGGGATTGCGACCGTGAATCTTGCAGTCGATTCTTATGACGTCAAGCCGAGTCTGCCGAAGGCCCTCGTTCCGATCCGTTCCTATTTCGACTATCTCGTCAAGAAGCAGTATCGGTATGGGTACACGGTGTTCTTCAACATCAACATCTGCCGGAACAATCTGGAGGACGTAAAGCAGCTCACCGAAATCGCTCATGACAACGGCATCGCTACTGACTATCACTTGAATGAGGCGCCATTGGTTCCGCCGGATGAACATTTCAAGCATCTCAATGGCAACGCTACGTATATCAAGACTGAGGATCAGCCGCGGGTTGCCGAACTGATCGATTGGCTCATCGACCGGAACAGAGCCGGTTACAAGATGGTGGACTCGGTCCAGCGTCTCACTGAGATGAAATCGTTCATGCACGGCAATCGGGAACCGTGGGGCTGCCGCGCCGGACAAAACTCGCTCATTATTCGTGTGGACGGGACGCTCGCGCCTTGTTTTCCCATGTACTCTTCCTCGCACGACTGGGGCACGGTCGGCAAACACAAGTTCGAGCCCGCGCAACTGGCTGGAATGAAAGAAAACTGCCAACTCAATTGCTTTTCCACGCTGAATCACGTTCTTGCATTGTGTTATGACGATGCGCGCGTGATCCGTTATTTCGTGAAAAACGCGAGACGAGGGTTTCAAGGCGTCACGGGGACCATCGAGTGATATCGCAAATCGCTGTGAAATGGCGTTTTCGTACGTGTCGAACGGCAGCCATATTCACGGCTGCAGCGTGTCTGTCCAGCGGTTTAGCAGGCCGCGACTTCACTCTTGGCGGGCTTAGCGCTGAGGAGGTAGTGAGCCGGATGCTCGAGATGAATCAGTCTAGAGCGGCAGCGCTTCGGCAATACACCTCTGAACGTCGCTACGTCGCTGAAAATCGGCATTTCTCCAAACGAGTTGAAGTGGCCGTCCAAGAGCTATACGTGAATCCAGGCAGGAAAGAACTCAATGTTGTTTCTGTCAGTGGCTCGCCGTTCATTAAGCACAAGGTGATCGACCAGCTCCTTGAGGCGGAGATCGAGGCTGCCCGGGATGAGAATCGTGATCAAACTTTGGTTACGCCGCAGAGTTACAAGTTCCGTCTGGTTGGGACTGAATACATCAACGATCACTCTTGCTATGTCCTGGAGGTAACTCCAAGGGTTCCGAAGAAATTCCTGATGCGGGGACGAATCTGGGTAGAGGATGTGGATTTCGCGATTGTCCGTATGGAGGGAAGCCCGGCAAAGAATCCATCCTTTTGGACGAGAAGAGTGCACTTCGTGCGGAGCTACGAGAAGCACGGCCCATTCTGGCTGCCCTCTTCGCTGGAATCTGAATCCGACATTCTGATTGCTGGCACGAGCACTCTGAAGATCGAGTATTTCGAGTATCAGATTGGTGCTGCCCCGATATTGCCGGCCAACGAGCGCGTAGCGTCGCCAGACGAGGAGTCCGTCGATGGACGGCCGCAACCCTAGCCCGCTGGTTTCGTTAACGCCGGTCGAGGATGGCATCCGCAGGCAAGTGGCAGCCGAGCGGGCCAGGCTAAGGCGCGAGGCCGGTTTACCTGACGTGCAACACTTCCGCCGGCCGGTGGAAAGACCCTTTCTGGCTCAGGAACGCGAGAACGTCACGATTCTCTTTGGAGGACTGACCTCGAGGCATGAAGCGCTCATTCAGGCTGTATTTCAGGGAAATGGCTATCGATGTGAGAGACTGCCCACCCCGGATACGGCGACTTGTCAGCTCGGCAGGGAATACGGCAATAACGGCCAATGTAATCCCAGCTATTTCACCCTCGGAAGCCTCATCCAGTTTCTTCAGCGTCTGCGCGCCAGCGGAATCTCGC
>Ga0335069_10004380_pt1 | contig 20978 bp, 11 predicted proteins | sample Lox_Sample_11_FD_206714 | JGI IMG/M metagenome (GOLD analysis project Ga0335069, IMG submission 206714) | Soil microbial communities from Loxahatchee National Wildlife Refuge, Florida, United States - Lox_Sample_1.1 | ecosystem: Environmental > Terrestrial > Soil > Wetlands | place: USA...
GCGCCGGGGCGACAGCAGGGGCGAGAGTCTCACCACCTTCAGTCGACCGGAAGCCTATGAGACACTCAGGATGACAGCACAATCACACTCTTTCCGCAGCCTCTTGAGCCCGGTGTGTTTGAGCCGTGGCGCCGGGCTTCAGCCCGGCAGGTGCCGCCCTAAAGGGCGGCGCTACCTCGGAGATACGGGCGAGCGGCGCTCGCCCTGGGGCGAATGCCATTCGCCCCTACACGGAGTTGTAGCACCGGGGCGCGCCGCCCGCCGCCCCCGCGATCTTCGCCGGCGGTTACCGGCGGATTACGTTCGCGCGAGCCTCCCCCGGTTCCCACAGCTTTGTAGTACAATCGCGGCCCTGAACCGAAACCTACGGGAAAGGTGATGCTATGCGAAGAACCGTCTCTCTACTGTTCATGCTCCTGATGGGTGCGAGCCTGGGACTCGCCCAAACCGCCAAAACGCGTATTGCCATTATCGGGCTTGACCACGATCACGTGTGGGGGTTGCTCCCAACCATCGCCAAGACTCCCGAAGCCGACTTGGTGGCAATCGCCGAGCCCAACCCGGCGCTGGTCACGAAGGCAAAGGCTAAAGTCCCTGCCAGCGTGAAGTTCTTCAGCACCTACACGGAGATGCTTGACCAGGCAAAGCCGGAGGCGGTCATCGTCACCACCGCGAATAACCGTCATCTCGAAATCCTACGCGCTTGCGCCCAGCGGCACGTGCATTTCTTCACCGAGAAACCCATGGCCTCAACGGCAGCCGACGCGAGAGAAATGGAGCGAGTGGCGCACGAAGCCGGCATCACGCTGATGGTGAACTACTGGAACGCTTGGGCTCCAGCCACACAGGAAGGGTACGCGCGGCTGAAAGCGGGTGAAATCGGGCCTATCCAGAAAATGATCATTGAGTTTGGACACGAAGGGCCGAAGGAAATCGGTGTTTCCAAGGAATTCGGCGCCTGGCTCTACGATCCCGAGAAGAACGGCGCGGGCGCTCTCATGGATTTCGCCTGTTACGGCGCGGACTGGGCGATTTGGCTGAAGGGACGGCCCGAGCGTGTCTTTGCCCGCTCCCTCAAACTCAAGACCGCGCAGCATAACGCCGTGGAAGACGACGCCGTGGTCGTGCTCGAGTACGCGGATGCGACCGCGATCCTGCTGCCTTCCTGGGACTGGCCCTACGGCAAGAATCAAGCGGAGTTCTACGGTCCCAAAGGGAGCCTGCTCGTCATGGGTGACGGACTGCTCTTCCAGCCCGCGCACAAGGGGACGACCGCCAAGGATCCCGATGGCACGCTCGTGGCCAGCAAGCCCCTGCCCCCGGAGAAGCTCAACGGGGTGGCTTATTACCTTGCTTGCATACGCAACCACCGGCCCGTCGAAGGCCCCGTCACGCCGGAAGTCAATGTGGGCGTGAACGAAATCATTGACGCCGCAAAAGAGTCGATCCGAACCGGCCGCGCTGTAGAATTGCCGGCCAACCATTGAAGCACACAAGAACGGGTGAGGTGATTTGCCATAGCGCGGCCGTTTCGACCGCTGTCGCTGGGGCGGGACGCCCCAGCGGTCACTGTAGCGGCGCTCTACGAGCGCCGAAAAGGCGGCGGTCGCAGACCGCCACCACCGCACGCGGCACGCGTAGAGCTTGCCCTGAATGCGAGACGATACCCCCGCCACGGCGGGCGAGACGCCCGCGCTACCAACAGCAGTGTCATACTCACCGCGCGGTGGCAAGAACGATCACGCTGCGGGGACCGGAGCGCGGCCGCCAACCACCAGCGCGCTGAGGAACGTCCCGAACAGCGCGCCGACCAGGACCGTGAAGACAATCCATGACACCATCTGAGGCAGAAAAGCAACCTGCAGGTAGAGGCCAGCAAAGGATGCCGGTCCGACGTAGTGGGCAGGCAAGGCATCGTAGTGGGTTCCCCAATGACCACGGAGAGCGAGGAACATGATGATCACTACGGGGACTCGTGCCGCATAGCCGTAAGCGACCAGCACCTTGAAGAGTGCGGGCCAACCCCAGGCAATGACCGCCGCCCCGAGGACCATCACGATATATCCGACCACCTGCTTCCCCGGAAACTGTAGCCGTGGGGCAAATCCCAGAAAACCACCGCCTATGACAATCAGCAGCCCCAGAACGGAAAGCGCAAAGGCCTTCCAGGGACTGCACGCACCGTGTCCTGCGCGCGCCAGCTTGATCGCGAAGTATGGCCCCAGAACGAACGGGAGCCAGGAAATTCCGACAATCGCGAAGCCGCCCCCCGCCGCAGGGTTGAAGAGCCGGGGAGACCAGTGCAATAGCTCCCCGCCCAACCGCAACAAGGTGATGGCCAGCGTGAGTACCGCTGGAACCAAAACCAAACCACAGATATCAAGCTTGGGCCCTGAACCCGGTTCCATCACGCATCCCTCCTCCGGCCGCCGTGCGGCCCCAAGTAGACTTGAAACCCGAGTTGAAAGTCTCCGCAAACCCTAAACTCTGCTGATTCTAACTGATGTCGGGTAACCTTGCCAGCAAAGAGCGGGTGCGGCACAAGCGAACAAAAGGCCGGGCTTTTTACTGGAGTACGGAGTCGAAGTGATGTTACACTGACCGAGAGTTGCGGGTCCCGCCGCGTGGGGCATTCGGCCAGCAGAACTGTCGTTCGTAACGAGGCAACCGCCAGCCCTGATGGTTACTTCTCGGCGTGCTGAGCGGGAGGCGGGAAGCGCAGGAACGTGGAGTCCGGCCCCAAGCGATCCGCAGAAGGGATGGGTCACTTGCGCGACGGCCTGAGCGCGTCCGCGAAGGACAAGCTCACATAATAGCTGTGAGGTCACCGATGAAGGTTCTGTTGGTTTACCCCGAGTTTCCGGACACGTTCTGGAGCTTCAAACACGCCCTGCCTTTCCAAGGCAAGCGCTCAGCCTTTCCACCGCTCGGTTTGCTGACCGTCTCGGCAATGTTGCCGAAGCACTGGCAAAAACGCTTGGTGGACGTGAACGTACAACGCCTGAAGGATTCGGACCTCAAGTGGGCGGACGTAGTCTTCTTCAGTGCCATGATCGTCCAGGGTCCCTCCCTGAAGGGGCTAATTGCACGCGCCAAACAGTTCGGACGAACGACAGTGGTCGGCGGGCCGATCACCAGTGCGCACGACGCGGCGATGGCCGAGGCCGATCACATCGTGGAAGGCGAAGCGGAAGAGTTAATTGGCCGCGTCGCCGCGGACCTCGAACGAGGCGAGGCCCAGCCGCATTACTCACATCCCCAACTGCCCGACGTTACGCACGTGCCGCTCCCCGACCTCCATTTGGCCCCGCTCCGCCGCTACAGCTCCATGTCGGTGCAATTCTCGCGGGGGTGCCCCTTCACGTGCGAGTTCTGCGACATCATCGAAATTTACGGACGCCGCCCCCGCACCAAGACTCCCGACCAGGTCTGCGCGGAATTGGAGCAGATCTACCGCCTCGGTTGGCGTGGCTCGGTTTTTATGGTGGACGACAATTTCATCGGGAACAAGAAGAACGTGAAAGTGCTGCTTCCGCGCCTGGTAAAGTGGATGCGCGACCACCGCTTTCCGTTCTCGCTTTACACCGAGGCTTCTCTCAACCTGGCAGAGGACGAAGAATTGCTTGGTCTGCTACGCGAAGCGCATTTCACCCGCGTCTTCCTGGGCATCGAGACGCCCGTCGCGGAGAGCCTGAAAGAAACCACCAAGTTCCAGAATCTCCGCAAGGACCTGCTGTCCAGCGTGAAACTGATCCAGGCATACGGTCTGGAAGTCATGGGCGGGTTCATCGTCGGTTTCGACAACGACCCACCCGACGTCTTCGACCGGCAGATTGAGTTCATCCGCCAGGCCGCCATACCGCTTTCCATGGTGGGCCTCCTGAACGCCATACCCAACACGCAATTGTGGAGACGGCTGAAGGCGGAAGGGCGGCTGCTGAAAGCCAGCCTCGGGAACAATACGGTTGCGGATCTCAACTTCATTCCGCGCATGGATACGCAACAACTCCTGGATGGCTATCAGCGCATCCTACAGACGATCTATACGCCGCGCGAGTACTTCCAACGGGCCTCCGACTTCCTCTCACAGCTCGGCGCGGGGTCGAGATCGCCATTGGTCTTTTCGGATGTGCTGGCTTTGGGCCGGTCGCTATTCCGGCAAGGACTGCTCAGCAACTACCGGCGAGAGTATTGGAAGTTCATAGTCCAAGCGGTGAGCCAGCATCGGCAACACTTCAGCAAGGCCATTACCCTGGCGATTATGGGCCACCATTTCTTTGAGCTGACCGCCGCAAGTGAGACAAGCTAGGCGCACGCAAGAGACGGGTGGCAAGGATCTGCGTCGTACAGGTATAGAGACCCGCCCGCCCCAGCACATGGACCTCAAAGGTGGAAGGCCAGGCTAGGCGCCTTCGGCTTCTTCGCCAGCCGGCAGAAACACAGAAGCCGCTCCATACACCCCCACGTTCTTCTGAAGCTTTGCAGGCACGACCGGAGTCTTGTCTGCAAGGCGGTTGTCTGTGTAGTGTGGGATTGTCTCTTTGATCTTGTCAAACAGAGGCTTCCCGATCTGGGCTACGCCTCCCCCGATCACAATGACTTCAGGGTCAAGAACACTCACCATCCCACCCAGCCACGCGCCGAGCAAGAATCCCGTTTCATCAAGCACGGTCTGCGCGATCGGATCCTTCTTGCGTGCGGCCTGCTGAATCGTGACCGGCGTGATCTGTTCGAGGTGTCCTTGGGTCATCTCGCGCAAGACACTGGGAACACCGTGTTGCTGCTCCAACATCACCCGTGCACGCCGCGCCATGCCGGGCCCGGCCGCCAGAGCTTCAATGCATCCCAACGTACCGCAACCGCAGCGATAGGGACTGTGGTAGTCGATGGAGACGTGGCCGCCTTCGCCCGCAACACCGTTCTTGCCGTAGTAGATCTTGCGGTCGATGATGATGCCGGTTCCGATGCCCGTGCTGACCGTGACGTAAAGAACGTCTTTGTATCCCACGGCCGCACCAAACAGCGCCTCGGCAAGGCCGGCTGCGTTCGCGTCATTTTCGAGTCTGGCGGGCACGCCGAATTTCTCTCGTAGCATCTTAGCAATCTTGATGTTCCGCCAGCCCGGGAGGTTCGGCGGATTGATCACCACGCCTGTCTTGGGATTGAGCGGCCCAGGCGAGCAAATCCCAATCCCCATCACGTTGTGTTTGCCGCCCGCCGCCTGGATGAGCCGCCCGATCAGGTGGACGATCTGGGAATAGCTCTTCGCGAAACCCTGGTCCGCATAAGTGGGGACCACTCGGGACTCGATCAAACGTCCCTTCAGCGTCACCAATCCTCCCGCCACCTTGGTACCACCTACATCAATCCCAATGATCACCTGCGACATAGACCGTTTTCTCCCTCTCGTTGACGCCTCAACCTGCAAGGCTCTTGCCCGTGCCATTTCCTGCGGGCTTGGGCACGCGCACCGAACCCACACAGACCGCGGAAGCGGCAAAGTATAGCGCAAGGCGAGGGGTTTCGGGTGATTAAGTAACAACATCGTCCCCGAGGTCAGAGGCCGGCGGGGCCAACACCTAAGCTCCCTGAAAATGCAGCGGCACGCTTGACGTGCCTCGCTGGCTTCTCTAAGATGACGGGGAAAGCGCAAGATCGTCAGTCGAGTTCCCATGCCCCGAAGCCGCGCCAGACGTTTCGAACATGCACTGCCGGTAAACACCGCCGACGTAGTCATTCCCGACAAACTCTACTTCCGCATCGGAGAGGTCAGTCGACTGACCCAGACGAAAGCCTACGTCCTGCGTTTCTGGGAAACGGAGTTCCCCACCCTGCGGCCGGTCAAGAGCGATTCCGGACATCGGCTCTACCGCCGCAAGGATGTTGAGATGGTATTCAAAATCCGCGAACTTCTGTACGACCGCGGGTTCACCATCGACGGAGCGCGTAAACGTCTGGCGGACGGGGAGAAGGCCCCCGCGGAACCCGCTGCCGCAATCCCGGGCACCGTGGATCTGGCGGAACTAAAGGCTATCCGGCGCGAATTGCAGTCTGTATTGACAACACTTTCGCGGAAATGTTAGCGTTCTTAGGGAATAGGTTAGAGGTAGTTACCCCATCCGCACCATGGAAAGTCACCTATTCCTTTTAGATTGATCATATCGGGACGTAGCGCAGCCTGGTAGCGCACTTGCTTGGGGTGCAAGGGGTCGCCAGTTCAAATCTGGCCGTCCCGACCAATATGAGGGAATAAGGAACAGGTAACGGGGTACAGGGAAGGCCGACGGGGCTTCGATTTCTTCCCATAACCTGTCACCTGTTCCCTGTAACTTGTTCTTATCGGGGCGTAGCGTAGCCTGGTAGCGCGCTTGGTTCGGGACACAGCGCAAATTCATTGATTCGGCGTCGCTTAGCTCCAGAAATTACCACGAAACGCCCTCCCAGTTAGTCCCAACTTTGGACCCAAGACCAGTGTCAGGAACCGGAGCCGTCGGTGTTCCCCGCCTGCCCCATGGGGACCCATGTCCGTTTTCCGGATGACGCCCGACCACAGAACGGATTTGGGGGAGACTGACAAACGGACCGAAATTTATTTTCGGAATTATGCACTTGACAGAGTAGGGCAGTAGTCGTAGAAGGAAGCCGTTTGAAGACGTGGCAAAGCGGCTGAATGCGGCTGCCTGAGAAGGGGTAAGTCGGTGAAAACCGATCTTAGGGTTCGAATCCCCCCTTCCGCACCAACTCTCTATTTTAGCTTTCATTTGCAATACCTTACGGCATTGGGTAGTCTCTTGGTGTCTATGAAATCGCAAAAATAGACACCAAGGATCTGACCATGAGCTTTCCTGTGTTGAAGCCCGAGTTGCCTACCGGGCCCGTCCCGAACCGCACTGCTACCGCAGTCCGGACCCCCAGCAAACGGGTAAGGGTTATCAAGAAAGTCCGTTTGGCCGGTGGCGTCTGGAAATTTATTTCTCTCAACAGAACCGGAAACCGTTATGTATGGGACGCTCGCCCCGGGTATTACTTTGTAGAATGGTGGGAGGGCCGGAAGCGTCATCGGGAGCGCGCTGGCGACACCCCCAGCCGAGCTCTGGAAACGCAACGCCGCAAACGAAATGAACTGATCGGAGAACTCGTCTCGGGAGGATCGCGGATCCCCCCCGGCGACCCTCCGCGGCTTGGAACTACGGTAACCGATGCCGCCAAGCTGTTCGCAGAGCATGTCAGGACACACTCTCCCTCCAAGCCCCACACACCCGCTACCAGGTGGTCCTGGGCCACTTTGAGCGCATCCTGGTCAGCAAGAAATACGTTGACGCTATCACCCGCTCCGACATCGATGACTACAAGCTTGCCCGGAGTCGCGAGACGATTGGCCCCCTGAAGCACCCCGTGTCACCAGCCACCGTCAACTTCGAGGTGACAGTGATGAAGGCTCTTTTCTATTATCTGATTCGAGAGCGAGGCATCGCGATGGAAAACCCCTGCGCACGTTCGAAGCCCCTTCGTGCTCAAAAAGAGCGCCTCAAGCGTCGTCCCCCGACTTATACGCAGACAGAAACTGAGAAGATTCTCGCCGCCTGTGACGTGACGGATCGCGCTCTCTTTGCCACTCTGTTACTGACCGGTCTCCGCAAGGAAGAGTTAGGCCATCTCGCCTGGTCCGATGTGGACCTCGATCACGCCACCCTTCGTCTGACCGCAAAAGAAGGATTTGCTCCAAAGGATTACGAAGAGCGTGAGATTCCACTACCTCCTGATCTTGTACAAATTCTTGACACGCTACCGCGAGTCTCGACTTGGGTTTTCTCCAGCAGAAAGGGGAATCGTCTTGGCCGAAATGAGATGCTGCGCCGCTTGAAGGGGGTCGCAAAGATCGCAGGGGTCAAGCACGCGACTCTCCACAAGTTCCGTCATACCTATGCGACGCGGCTACTCGAAAATGGCTGCGATATCGTCACCGTCCAACATCTCTTAGGGCATTCCGATATCGAAACAACTCGAGAATACCTGAGTCCAGACAGCGGGTTGGCACGAAAGGCAGTCAATCGGCTCGCCCTCGTGCCCAAAAAATCCAAATGACGTGATGCAGTGTGGTCAATGCTCTGCTACGGCTCATTGCCGCGCTAAACCACTGCCGCCCGGCAAACGTGGTCTGTGACTCTGCTCCTCGATCCAACTCATGATCTCCTGCTTTGGGAAGCGAACATTCGACTGAATTTTCACGTAGGGAATCAGGCCGCGCTGCACGTAACTGTAGATCGTTTTCACGTCGATTTTCAGCATCGCCTCGAGTTCTTTGGCCGTGAGCATTTCTGGAGCGGCCCGTGCGTTTTGATGGTCCCATTTCCGCATAGTGCTTAGACTCGTTGTCGCCATAGCCTAATCCCTTCCTGCCCAAATGCAGTTTGTCTAATTATGAGAGTCCGTCGCGCGGACCTTGCGACGTGCGTGGCGAGATATCCCCTTCTGATTTCATAGAACAGATCAATTTCCCTGTCAAACGGGCTTGGGGGCTTATCGAATGCGCGGAAGGCAAGTGCGAAACTGGTTGAGGCATCAAGGCTTAGCTACCGTGAGGTGAAAGGCAGTAGGATGCCCCGGGCAAAACCATTGGTGTGGTCCACAGCGCTCTCGGACTCTCATCCCTCAGCAGAAGTGGGAAGGCACTTCGTTTCACCGTCCATCAGATTGGGCTGTGGTTGGTGACGGCAGGCCCAAAGTCCTGCCTCCCCATGCACAAGCGCAGGTTTTGTAGGCAGTTGGGCTGGAGGACTGCTTCTTTGGGCCACGGGATAACAGTCATAGAAGAAGAGTAGTTTCTGTCCGGTACATATTCTCGTAGCAGCAAGTGCTGGGCTGCCACCATTCAGTTTCCTGTCAGCTTTTTTCCCGCCCAATGACCCCTTCCGATACAGTTGGTGCTCACAACCGTCGACCCGTGAAAAAAATCTGGCAAACCATTTCCCGCCGTTTGGTCAATCGCCTTAACGAGCTTCTTCGATCGGTGCGCCAGCTAACAGCCCACATTGTCGGGTTGCAGGATGATTTTGATTAGGCCCTACTACCCGCCGGGATCGAGCAAGTGGCAGCCCTTACACTTCGCGCACAGGTTGAGTGAATCACGGAAGACACATCGGCCTTCAATCGAACCAAAGCCGCCGCATGGAGCTGCGAGACTCGCGATGGGTCCACGTTCATCCCGCCGCTGTGGCGGGATTTCCAAGGGCGGTGGGAAGGGTGGGAAACCGTTCTTGGGTTTTCCACGCTTTCCACGGCCCGCCATTTCCACAGCTAAGTTTTGTTGCTTTCCGCCGTTTTCGCCGGCCGATTGCGTTTTTCGGCCGTCCGCCGGAATCGGTACGATTCCGTGCCGGTCTCCAGAATGTGGGCGCGATCGGTGATGCGGTCCAGCAGGGCTTTGCAGAGCCGGGCATTGGGAATCACCTGCGTCCACTCGGAAAACGGAAGATTCGTCGTCATAATCACGGCCGCTTTCTCGGCTCGCTCCGCGATCACCTGGAACAGAAACTCCGCCCCGACTTCCGCCAGTGGCACGTAGCCGACTTCATCAATTGCGATCAGATCGTAGCGCGACCACCGTGCCAGGACGCGGCGGAACTGGAGTTGCTGCTTGGCTTCCACCAGTTCATTGACCAGGACCGCTGCCGTGGCGAACCGCACTCGCTTCTTCTGCCGGCAGGCGGCGATACACAGCCCGGTCAGAAGATGCGTCTTCCCCGTCCCGCATTCCCCGATGAACAGGATCGGTTCGGCGCGTTCCAGATACCCACCCTCGGCAAGTTCCCGCATCTTGGCCGCGGACACGTTCGGCGACTGGGTGTAGTCGAACTCCTCCAGCATCTTGACCCGCGGCAGATGCGCTTCTTTGATCCGATGCGCGATTGTGTTCCGTTCCCGCTCTTCCAACTCCGCTGCCAGTAAAGCTTCCAGATATCCGATATGACTCTTCTTCTCGCGCACCGCCTGCTCGGCCAAGCTGCGAAATTGCGCCGCGATGACTGGCATCCGCAGTTGCTTGCACTGCGCCTTGACCGTTGCTTCCTGGAGTTGACCCATCGGGTTGCTCATCGGGCACCTCCCAGGGTGAGCAACTGATCGTACTCGGTCATCACCGGGAGCGGTCGCGAGTAGCGTTCCAGGGCCCCGGCATCGACGGCGGCACAGGCGTTCCGCCGCAGATCGTCCTGGCGCAGAAGGTGCTCCACCGCCGCGGCGTCCGAACATCCGGCCGCCAGAGCCATTTCCACCGACTCCTGCAGCTTGCCGCGGCCATACTGCTGACCGAGTTTTAGCAGGCCGACCATCTGTCGGGTACCGTTCTGCTTGCCTTGCCGCGCCATCAGCGCCTGCCAGATCCGGTCAAAGCTCGCCGGCCACAAACCCGCTTGGCGTTGTTGGTCCAGGGCCGTAGATCCGGCCAAAGCCCCCGGCTTCCGCCACAGCACATCGAGGTAATGCTCCAGCTCCAGAATCTGCTGCTGGTGCCCGTAACAGCGTTCGTGGTGAGCCACGCAGTTCCCCTCGTGCCACAACTCCACCCGGCTGGCACCTTCAATCACCTTAATCGATAGGCTCATTTCGCGTCTGTCCGCGCAGCAGAGCGATTGATCCGGTTCAGAGGGGCAGAACAATACCACAGTAAGGGCAGGGAGGCATTGATAGAAGTCTTTCTCGAGCAGGGGAATCCAGGTGTCGATTGGTGGCGCGCCATTCGACTATGGCTGGGCTCGTTACCACCTCCCTTGGTCCGAAATCACATGCCATTCGGACGGACTCTGCGCGGTGGGTCGCCAAAGTGGGTCAGGAAGCCGGGGGACACGCCGCGGACAATATGTCACTGTGCTGGCAATAACTTTTATCAACATTTAACTTGACTCCTAACTCACTTAGTCGTTTAATGCGGCCAGTCTTTAATCAGCGCCAATAACTAGGTGACTACCATGCGCCCTCTCCTCAAGAAGTTCGCATTGGTCCTGTTGGTTGTCGTGTGCACAGACCGCCTTCCTGCGCAATCTATCCCTTCAATAGCAGCGCTCGCGCCAACGGGCGCCCCGGTGGGCACTTCAGTGACCATCAGTGGGTCAGGCTTCGGAGCCACACAAGGAAGCAGCACCGTGACTTTCAACGGTGTGGCGGGAACACCCACGAGCTGGAGTGACACGAGCGTTACGATCCCTGTGCCGGAGGGAGCGGCGACCGGGTTGGTGGTAGTAACCGTTGGAGGCTCTGCCAGCGGCGGCGTGATGTTCGCCGTCGCCACTTCCAACCTCGCGCTCGCAGGCGGCCTGGGGACAGGACGGATGTTCCAGACCTCAACGCTACTGGACAACGGCAAGGTTCTCATCGCTGGAGGCGTCGACGGCTTTAACTACAACACCATTTCGAGCGCGGAGCTTTATGATCCAGCAAGCGCCACTTTCTCCTATACCGGCAGCCTGAACACAGGGCGCATTTTCAATACGGCGACGCTGCTAAATACGGGCAAGATATTGATCGTTGGTGGCGCTGACAGCAATTGGGACAACATTGGGACTGCAGAGCTTTATGACCCCGCGGCCGGCACCTTCTCCTTCACCGGTAGCCTCAACATCGCACGCGAGTCCCACACCGCCACGGTGCTCAGCAACGGGAATGTCCTCATTGTCGGAGGCGTCAGCAGCAACGGTGACTGGATCACCGGCCTCGCCGCAACTGCCGAAGTCTATGATTCTGTCGCGGGGACGTTTTCCACCACTGGGAGCTTGAGCACCGCACGCGACGGTCACACAGCAACCTTGCTCAACAACGGCCAAGTACTGATTGTCGGCGGCAACGATGTTAACGGGAACGCGCTGGCGAGTGCCGAGCTTTACAACCCGGCCACCGGGACATTCACCTTAACCGGAAGCTTGAACATAGGGCGCGCCGTCCACACCGCTTCGCTGCTGAATAACGGAATGGTGCTCATCGCCGGCGGGTACGATACCAATGGCAATGCGGTGGCCAACGCGGAGCTCTACAACCCCGACACGGCACGTTTGCGGTCACGGGCAGCCTGAATACTCCCCGCTACGACATGGGGGAATCGGTGTTACTCAACAATGGCACGGTTCTGATCGCGGGAGGGCAGGACAACGACGGCAATTCGCTTGCCAGCGTGGAAGTTTATGATCCGGCGACGGGAACGTTCTCGGTGACTGGCGACATGAACTCCACGCGGCAGAGTCTCACGGCGACCCTGCTCGAGAGCGGTCAAGTGCTGATCGCGGGGGGAATGGAGTACTACGCCCACGTGCTGACTAGTGCGGAATTGTACCAGCCGACCACCTTGACGCCGACAGGACTCACTTCGATCATGCTCAGTCCTGAGAGCGCGTCACTAACAGTGGGCAGCAGTCAGCAATTCACAGCCACGGGAACATTCAGTGACAACAGCAGTGCAATTCTCGAATCTGCCACCTGGAGCACCTCCGATCCGACTGTCGCGACGGTGAGCAACGATGCGAGTAATTACGGCAACGTCTTCGCCGTGGCCGCCGGCACCGTGACGGTAACCGCCTGCACAGGCTCAATCTGTGATTCGGTGACCCTAACGGTAACGCCGGCCATCACGAGTCTTTATCCGACATCAGGTGAAGTAAGCACAAGCGTGACTATTACGGGGATGGGCTTCGGTACGACACAGGGAACCAGTGCGGTGACATTTAATACTGTGTTGGCAACGCCGATTACCTGGACCGCAACGAACATCACCGTACCGGTTCCCGCAGGGGCAACCACGGGTAACGTGGTAGTTACAGTCAACGGCGTCCCCAGCAACGGCATCCGATTCACCGTCGTCGGTGCTCCTGGGTTTGCCACCGGGACCAACCTTAACACGCCTCGCTGGGGCGCAACTGCGACCCTATTAGATAATGGCTCGGTGTTGGTCGTGGGAGGAGCTGACGCCAATTACAATGTTCTCGCCAGGTCTGAGCTTTATAACCCTGCCACCGGCGCCTTTACCACTGCGGGCAGCCTTGGAACCGGACGCACTGGGCACACTGCGACGCTCCTCGGCAACGGAACGGTCCTGATCACGGGCGGCTACGACAGCAACGGCAACACGCTTGCGCGCGCCGAAATCTATAACCCCAGCACTAGCACTTTCTATGGGGCAGGAAATCTCACCACGCCGCGCGTCAACCACACCGCGACGACCCTGAAGAACGGGCGAGTGCTCCTCGTAGGGGGCATGGATAACTCGGGGAACGTCTTGGCCGCCGCCGAGATCTATGATCCAGCGCAAGGAACCTTCACCGCAACCGGCAGCTTGAACGCAGGCCGTCAGTGGCACACGGCGACGCTGCTGGATAGTGGAGCAGTTCTTATTGCTGGTGGCAGCGATGTTAATGGAAACATACTCGCCGGCGCCGAACTGTACGACCCGACGACTGGAGCGTTTACGGTCACGGGCAGCCTGAATGTCGCACGCGACCCACACACAGCCACGTTGCTCAATAATGGCATGGTTCTCGTGGTAGGAGGCTTCGACTCCAGCTACAACGCCCTTGCCAGCGCCGAATTGTACAACCCGGCAGCAGGGACGTTCGCACTGACGGGAAGCCTACACGGTGCTCGGCGGTCTCATGCGGCAACCTTGCTGAACAGCGGTGTGGTTCTCATTGCAGGAGGCTACGACAGCGACGGTAATGCGCTTGACAGCGCCGAGCTATTCGACCCAACAACTGGGAGTTTTGCGGTTACCGGAAGCCTCAACTCCGCCCGAGGGTCGCTGACGGCGATATTGCTGAATAACGGAACGGTTCTGATTGTGGGCGGCCTTGACAGCAGTGGCGATACGATCACCGGGGCTGAACTCTACTTGCCGATGACGTTCACGCCGCCGGGGCTGGCATCCATTGCGGTAAGCCCACTCAGCCCCGTAATTTCGCTTGGTGCGACCCAAGCGTTCACTGCCACAGGCACCTTCACCGACAACAGTACGGAGACTTTGGTGTCCGTGACCTGGAGTGCTTCGAATAACTCAATTGCTACCATCAGTAACGATTCGAGCGATGCAGGAACCGCGCTCGGCGTAGCGTTGGGTACCACAACGGTTAGCGCCTGCGCGGGCTCACTCTGTGGCTCGGCGACTTTGACAGTCGGCACCGCAGCGGTCGAGCCTCCCAGCATCGCGAGCCTGTCGCCCAATACCGGGCCAGTCGGTGCCTCCGTGTCCATTGTTGGCACGAACTTCGGAGTCGTACCGGGGACCAGCACGGTGATGTTCAACGGAGTCGCAGCGTCCCCGACAATGTGGAGTGACACGAACATCACGGTGGCGGTGCCACTGGGTGCGACCACTGGCAACGTGGTCGTTACAGTGAACGGCGTGGCCAGTAATGGCGTCAGTTTTACCGTTCTTCCACCGACTGGTTTCAGCACTGCTGCCAGCATAAGCCAGGCGCGTTGGGCAGCAACCGCCACGTTACTAGTCGATGGCACGGCTCTGATTGCCGGGGGTGTAGACAGTAACTCTAACGTCCTATCCAACGCCGAACTCTACAATCCAACCGCGGCCACCTTTACCACCGTGGGCAGCTTGAGCACAGGACGCCGATCGCACACCGCAACCCTACTCAATAACGGTACGGTTCTCATTGTGGGTGGACAGGATAGCAACTACGGTGCCCTTGCCAGCTCGGAAATCTATAACCCAGCAACGGGGACCTTTGCGTCCAGCAGCAGTTTGACCACAGCCCGTTTCGACCACACTGCAACGTTGTTGAACAACGGCACGGTCTTAATCATCGGAGGAACAGACCAGGAGGGAAATACACTCGCCAGCACCGAGATCTATGACCCAGCGACGGGGACCTTCACCGTGATGGGCAGCCTTAAGACTGCTCGTGACTCCCACACCGCAACCCTGCTAAACGATGGGAAGGTTCTGGTGGCGGGAGGGTGGGACAACTCCGGCAACCCTCTGGCGTCTGCTGAACTGTACGACTCTGCAACCGGCACCTTTGAGACGACGGGCAGTCTCAACACTCCGCGTTCCTCACACACGGCCACCCTAATGAACGATGGAAGCGTGTTGATGACGGGTGGGTGGGATAGTGCCCCACTGGCCACCGCCGAGGTGTACTCTCCGGCGGCAGGAACATTTGCCGTGACCGGCAGTTTGAACACCGGGCGCACGTCGCACACCGCGACACTATTGAACAACGGTACTGTGCTTATTGCCGGAGGGTGGGATCAAGGTTACAACACTCTGGCGAGTGCAGAGTTGTACGACCTCACGAGTGCAGTCTTCTCAGTTACCAGCAGCCTCACTACGCGGCGTTCCTCCCACACGGCAACATTGCTGATCAACGGAGCGGTCCTGCTGGCGGGGGGCTTGGACGATAGTGGCAACGCTCTCACCAGTGCTGAGCTCTACCAACCCAATACCCTTTCACCAGCGGCACTTGTTTCGATTGCGGTGAGCCCAGCCAATCCCTCGATTGCAGCGGGAACAGCACAACGTCTCGCCGCTACCGGCACGTTCAGCGACAGCAGCACGCAAACGTTGGCGTCTGCTGTGTGGAGTTCATCCTCCGCTTCAGTCGCGGCGGTGACCAACGATGTCAGCAATCATGGCAATGGTTATGGCCTGACGCAGGGAACCGCAACGGTGAGCGCTTGCACCGGTCCAGTGTGCGGCGCCGTGAGCCTGACGGTGGGCAGCGCGGTCACGCCAACGCCAAGCATCACGGGTTTGTCGCCCAGTTCGGGGCCGGTGGGCACCACGGTGGCCATCACTGGAACAGCTTTAGGAGCGAGCCAGGGAAACAGCACGGTCACGTTTAATGGTGTCGCGGCAACGGTCTCCACGTGGGGTTCGGTCCGGGTTGTCGCCCAGGTACCACAAGGGGCGGCAACGGGCGACGTCGTGGTCACAGTCGGTGGTACGGCCACGAATAGTCTCCCGTTCACCGTGCTGACGCCGCCGAGCATTACGAGCCTGTCTCCCACTTCAGGGTCGGTAGGCACGCTCGTGACCATCACAGGGACCGGATTCGGCTCTGCACAAGGAACGGGGACGGTGACATTCAACGGAGCTGCGGCGGCGCCCATAACTTGGAGCGACACGGCGATCACGGTGTTGGTTCCGCTCAACGCTTCGACCGGAAACGTGGTGGTTTCCGAAAACGGACTCGCCAGCAATGGGATGGAATTCATGGTGCTTGCCTCGACGGGCTCCGCCACGCCGGGCAGCTTGACAACCGGCCGGTGGATGGCCACGGGGACGCTCCTCAATAATGGAACGGTCCTAATCGCGGGGGGGATGGATAATGATTACAACGTCCTCGCCAGCGCCGAAATTTACGACCCGACGACGGGCACTTTCGTGGTCACCGGCAGTCTGAACACCGGACGCCAATGGCACACGGCGACGTTGCTCAATGACGGAAAAGTTCTTCTTGTCGGCGGACAAGACGCCAACTATTCTCTCGCGGCCAGCGCCGAAATCTATGATCCGGCGACCGCGACCTTCAGTATTGGCGGCAGCCTGAATACGCCTCGCATTTATCACACCGCCACGCTGTTAACTAACGGCACGGTGCTGATTTCCGGTGGTGACGACAGCAACTACAATGCGCTTTCTAGCGCCGAGATTTATGACCCCAGTACCGGTGCCTTTACTGTGACGAGCGACCTAAATGTCGCCCGCTTCTGGCACACGGCAACGCTGCTCAACAGTGGAATGGTGCTTCTCGCAGGCGGTATCGACAGCAACGGCAATGCGCTGGCGAGCGCCGAGCTTTATAACCCGGCCACAGCGACGTTCGCCTCGACGGGCAATCTGAATTCCGCGCGCTTCTCGCACACTGCAACCCTGCTGAATGGCGGAATGGTTCTCGTGGCGGGCGGAGAAGACAGCAACTTCGTTGCCTTGGCAAGCTCGGAACTGTATAACCCTACCACGGGAACTTTTAGTAGTGGATCGAGCCTAACCACCGCGCGTGTCGATCACACCGCAACCCTACTGAACAACGGGATGGTTCTCATTTCGGGCGGTTGGGATGCCGACAACGAGGCCTTAGACAGCAACGAGCTGTATGATCCTGCGGCAGCAAGCTTCGCGAGCGCGGGCACTCTGAGCACTCCACGGGGCGGGGGCTTGGCGACGCTTCTGGATGGTGGGGCGGTTTTACTGGTGACCGGTGTGGACGACAGCAGTGACGCTCTCGCCAGCGCGGATTTGTACCAGCCCAGCACGCTGACGCCCGCGGGCTTGGTCACGATCACCGTTACGCCGGTCAACCCATCCATTGCCGCGGGTTCCGTCCAGCAATTTGCCGCCACCGGCACGTTCAGTGATAACAGCACCGAATCTTTGGCATCCGCCACGTGGAGTTCTTCCGATACCTCGATTGCCGTTCTCACGAACGATGCCAGCAATCGCGGGCTCGCCCGGGGATTGGCACAAGGATCCGCTACGGTCAGTGCTTGTACGGGCTCGCTGTGCGGCACGACCCTCCTGAGCGTCGGGGGAGCGGCCGGTTCGGGTCCGACCCTTACGGGCTTGTCCCCCACGTCTGGCCCTGTGAACACGGTGGTTACCATCACTGGCACGAATTTGGGAACCACTCCAGGGAGTAGTGCCGTCACGTTCAATGGCACCCAGGCTAGCGTGGTGACATGGAGTCCTGTGAGGGTTGTCGTTCAGGTTCCAGAAGGGGCAACGACGGGAAACGTCGTGATCACGGTGAACGGTGTCGCCAGCAACGGAATCACCTTCACTGTCGCGGCCATTCCGAGTATCACAGGCCTTTCTCCCACCTCCGGCCAGGTCGGGGCAACCGTGACGATCACGGGTACGAACTTCCGTGCCACGCAGGGAAGCAGTGTGGTTACGTTCAATTCGGCGGCCGCCACGCCGACCCTTTGGAGTGATACGCTCATTACCGCCGTCGTCCCCTCCAACGCTACCACAGGCAGCGTGGTCGTCACGGCCCTAGGCCAAGCGAGCAACGCTGTTCCGTTCAAAGTGGTGGGGGCTCCAGGTTTCGCCACCACGGGCAGTATGAACGCGGCCCGCTGGGGGGCAACCGCGACGATGCTGAGCACCGGAGCGGTGCTCCTGGCGGGAGGCTTTGACAGCAATTACAACCTCCTTGCCACCGCCGAGGTCTATGACTCGTTGGCGGGAAGCTTTGCATTCACGGGTGACCTCAACACGGCCCGCATTTGGCAGACGGCCGCGCTGCTGAATAATGGACAGGTCCTCATAGTAGGGGGCAGGGATCAGAACTACGACCCACTGGCGAGCGCCGAGCTGTACGACCCCATCACCGGCGCTTTCACTCCCACAGGGAATATGAGCGCCTCTCGCTACGGTCACACGGCCACGGTGCTGCGCAACGGCCAGGTTCTTATAGTGGGCGGAATGGATAGCAGCTATAGCGCCCATTCCACGGCAGAACTCTATGATCCTGCCACGGGCACATTCCTGCTTAGCGGAGATCTGCTCACCCCACGCTACTCCCACACGGCCACTCTGCTGAACAGCGGCATGGTGCTCATCACCGGCGGTTACGATAGCTATGGGAATGTGCTTTCCAGTGCCGAGCTTTACGATCCTTCGGCAGGGACCTTCGGCGCCACCGGCAGTCTGAACACGGCCCGTGTGAGCCCCACGGCAACCTTGCTTAATAGCGGCAAGGTGCTTGTAGCTGGGGGAGTAGACCTGAACGGCAGGCCTTTGGGCAGTACGGAAGTCTATGACCCAGGGGCGGGAACCTTCACGGCAGTCGGGAATCTCCGCACTAGCCGGCAGGGACACACGGCGACGCTGCTCAACAATGGCAAAGTGCTGGTCGCGGGCGGCTGGGACGCAAGCGGCTACGCCTCAACGGGTACCGAGGTCTACGATCCTTCGACGGGGACGTTTGCCGCCACCGGCAGCCTTAACGCCGGGCGCGCGCAGTCCACGGCGACGCTGCTCGCAAACGGCGGCGTGCTGGTCGCGGGTGGTATGGGCAACTCGAATAGTCCTATCGCCAGCTCGGAACTGTACCAACCGGTCAATCTCACGCCTGCCGGCTTGGTTTCGATTGCCATCAGTCCTCTCAATCCCTCGGTTACAGAGAACGCCAGCCAGCGTTTGACGGCCACCGGGACCTTCAGTGACAACAGTACTCAAACCCTGGCATCCGCGACCTGGAGTTCCTCGTCGAGCACCATTGCTACGGTGACGAGCGATGCCAGCAACTTTGGCAGCGCTTACGGCGCAGCGGTGGGTTCAGCCACGGTGAGCGCCTGCACGGGCTCCGTTTGCGGCTCGGCCACGCTTGCGGTGGGCTCTCAAACCTCCGCGTTGCCCATAGTCATGGGCCTAGCGCCGGGCTCCGGAGCGGTGGGTTCCTGGGTAGCCGTCTCCGGCGAGAACTTCGGAGCGGCGCAGGGCAGCAGCACCGTGACCTTTGGAGGGACGACGGCGTCTGTGGTGAGTTGGAGCGATACCGCCGTCCTTGTAACAGTTCCTGGTACCCTCACCGCGGGGCAGACGGTTTCGGTGGTCCTGACCACCACCGCGGGCGCCAGCAACACCGTCGATTTCACCGTCGTCTCGACCACGGCGCCATACCGGGTTTCTCCGCAGAACCTGAACCTGCTCGTCGGCCAGACCCGCACGGTATCGGTAACCGACAGCAGCGGAAACGCGCTGACTGGACTCGACTGGAGCACCAGCGATGCCGGCGTGGTCAGTCTCTCGACGGACGATCCGCCGGTTATCACGGCTGTCGCCCCCGGCACCGCCATCATCTACGTGGTCGGCCTGCCCATCCTCGTTACAGTCTATTCCGGCACTTCGCTGCCTTCGGGTACCGCGATCTGGTCCGTACCCATCAGTGCGGCAGGTGGCAGTGGCTGGCCGGTCTCCATGGTTCCCGCCGTTCCTAGCAGCAGCGGTGTGGATCTGTTTGTACTCGATACGAGCGGGGCTCTTAATGCCTTGAGTAGTGACGGAAGTGTGATTTGGAAGAGCCAAGCCATTGATGTCGCGAATGGACTCTCCTTGCCGGGGGGAGGCAGCTATGGACCGGCCCAGGTCATTCCTGACTTTTCTGGAAACGCTCTCGTCAAGGCGCCCACCATGGGCACTAACGCGCAAAACTTGACTTACTACACCCACAACATAGATAGGGTGGACGCGAGCACGGGTGCCGCCAACGTGATCTACACTTTTGGGACCAGCTGTTACACTGCCTGCTACGATCTGAACCGGACGGAGGTCATCATTCCGCATCCGTCCGGGGTGCTCTTTGTGCAGGACGATAGCACCGTAAGCTTGCTGCAGCCTTCCACGGGACAGCAGTTGGCCAATGTCAGTCTGGAGAACTCCACGAACTGGACTACGGCATGGCCGGCAAATGTCGGCCAGATGATCGTCGCTGGCGATGGCAACGCCTATCTCCCGTACACCTTCACGGAAGCGAGTATGACGGGGAGCACATCAACTGAGTGGACCATCCAGACCGTCAATCACCTGCGCCTGCTCCGCTTTTCTGCGGATGGGACGAGTAACAAGATCAGCCTGGGTGATTGGACAGCAGAGCAGAACTGCACGGCTGGGTGGGCACCTCCCGGTGTTGATCCGAACTCCCTGACTTACGGGTACCACTGTAGCAACACGGGAACGGGTCCTGGTGTTGGCTCCGCTATAACCAACGTCGGAACTGGGGTAGCGGTCTTTGCTACCGTGGGCGGCGCATGCGCTGATACGTACTATGCCGATTATTGGGTCAGCGGTAGTTCTGTGGTTTATACGGGCCAGAGCGGTTGCCCAGACAGTCATCTTCATCTTACCTACGTGTCGAGTGACGCCGTCACCGCGCAATTTGACAGTGGGTTGACGTGGAATACCTATAACGGTAGCGTCACCGGGTCTGATTTTGTGCCGAGCCTCCAGCGCGAAGACGGCAGCTATATCGGAGCGG